>Ga0129333_10001187_pt1 | contig 23306 bp, 12 predicted proteins | sample CPB6_08_DNA_FD_94474 | JGI IMG/M metagenome (GOLD analysis project Ga0129333, IMG submission 94474) | Freshwater to marine salinity gradient microbial communities from Chesapeake Bay, USA - CPBay_Sum_0.6_0.8_DNA | ecosystem: Environmental > Aquatic > Marine > Coastal | place: USA: Chesapeake...
ACCAGATGGACGAGTAGTAAAGCCAGTTAAGTTTAGAAATTTCTCTGGTGTAGAAGTTAAAGAACAGGGGCTTACTGTTTCTGTATATCCTTACTATTACGAAGGAACAAGCAGGCCTACACCGGAATCTAAAAATGCAAGTGTATCTTTAGTGCCTTATGGTTTTATTGGCCCAGATCCTAAAAATCCTACAGGTGCAGTCGATCTTGCAACAGCAAATATAAAAATACGTCTTGATATGTTGGGTTATACACTACAAACTAAACCTCAACAAAATACAAGTCTGGGTCAAAGAGGACTATTCGGAACAAATCTAGGTGTTCAAACATTTGAGGCTAATTATGCAGAAGAGATTTTAAGAGATTACGCAGAGTACGTACGGCTTGCACTATCTAACGAGTTATTTAATTTAAACGGCTTAGTAAGGGGATCTCAGGTTACTTGGATTAATCACATTTCTACAACTTGGGACACAGGCGGAAATCTTATTTTGCATACCGCTGAAATTATGTGGCAGGTTTACTATAACCCGCTTCGATCATGGAAAAGTCCAGGTATTATTCGAGGTAAAGACATACTTATAGGTTCACTTGATGAAAATGGGCACCCAGTGTTTTATCGTCCAAGCGTACAAGCAATTTTAACTGGATTTGGTCAAGTGTTTTTAACAACGCCTACGGGTCAAAGAATTAGTTGGCGTTCGTGGAATACGGTTGAAGGAGACGGAATAAGTACACTATATAATCCAGAAAATAATCAACCACTTTCAGCAGAAGCTCTTTATAGGCCCGGTACAACAAGAAAATTTATTAACCTAGATCTTTTACCGATTGGTGTGCTCACAATAGGTGATATTCCGCTATACTTTAGAAAGAGTACTAGCCAATTACTGACTTACGACGGTAACCTGTTTACGCAAATCCCTGGGCCTAATGCAAAATTATCCGATGGAGCATTAGACCTAACTGATAAATCTACGTGGATTCCGGTATCCTGGAATTTAGAAAACTTTCACCTTATATACGGGGCTGGTCACGAAAAAGTTGGTCAACGAGTAACTCCTTCTGATATGATTAATCCAGAAACAGGTGATTTATACCTGATAACAGGGCAGGTATATGGGCTAAACTTTGAAACTCGAGTCCCAGTTCGAGAGTTTCTATTATTTGACTCCCCGAATCCAAGGCCTCAGTAGGAGGAAGGTTACGATGGCGGATATTCTACTTTTCCCCAACATCTCTTTTGATGAGAGTGATGTTGGTCCAAGGCCCGTTACTGCAATTCCCGGCAACCGTATTGGTGTTGTTGGTGAATTTAATCGCGGACCAAACAATCAGTTTATTTTAGTTGATACTCCTGACAGCCTAGTAAGGCTTCTTGGCAAAGATGCTTCTAGAGGTTCAGTAGCAATTCAAACTGCAATGGATCAGGGAGCCCGGGACTTTGGTGTTCGTCGCGTCATGGGCCGTGGAGTTAGCGATGGTAGCTCTGTTAGGTTTCTTCTTGAAGGCCCTGCAGCAGGATCTGGTCGAGTTGTTCTATTTAGTACAGCGGCTATTGTTCCTGTTCTAGGTAATGGTGCAACTTCTAAGGAAAATGTAGCCAAGCTTCTTGCTGCGGGCATTCAGCGCTCTGGTGTAGCTAATCTATCAGCTACTGCACAGGCAAACGTAGTAAACGTTCAAACCGTTTTTGATGGCTTACCGGTCATGTTTCGATTTGTTGATCCAGAAAATCCTCGAAATATTGTAGATAGTACTGGAATTGTTTTAAAGAACACGAGCGGACAGGTTATTCAACCAGATACGCTTGTTAGGCTTTCCGGAAGCACCTTGGATGTTCAGGTTGAGTATGATCAGTCCAGCATTAAATCTGAACTAGAGATTAGTCTTCCTGGAAGTCCAGCAAACGGAGATAATTTTGTCGTCCAGATTGGTGCACAGACTCAACAAATCGAATACCGAAATGCTAGTGCACCAAACACATCTACAAAGCTAGGAATTACTACTCAGCTTAGTGTCGATGAAACTTTACGAGTTACCATTGGTACTCAACAGTTTAATCATAAAAAGACTGCAAATCAAACTAATGCTGATATTGTTGCTGCTATTGTAGCTTCAGTAAACGCAGCAGCTCCCGGATTTTTGACTTATCTAAACGTAACTGCTGGTTCAGGTTCGGATGCTGGAAAGTTACTTATTAGCAGTAAGCTAAATATGCCATTTGATTCAATTAGTGTTTCCGCTACAGTACTTCCTGCGAGTGCTGGAGCAGCTGTTGTTGGTGTTGCTGCTTGGGAAAATAATGTTGTTCAGCTTCTTCCGGTAATTACCACAGCTGCAGGCGCAGCTGCAAATCTTGCTGCCAAGTTTATTGCAATCCCTGGACTTGCCGTAACTGCTAATTCAAATAAACTTATTGTTACAGTAGCCAACGATGCAAACCTTAATCCTCCAGTTCAACTAGATGCTTTAGGTGACTTTAGCGGTGATTGGACAGTTGATGTGCTAAGGTCTCCTGCTGGGGTTGCAAAAACTGTTGACGTTCATGTGCTTGTTGGTGCAGAAACTTTAGTAACCCAGGGTATCAGTCTAGCTTCTACAATTGTTTCTGAGCTTACTGCAAACATTAGTGATCGCAGGCTTTCTGTTGTACCTACTATTGATAGTGACGGTATTACAGTTCACCTTGAAAGCAGGTTTGATGCATCACTTCTAGGTGATCGCGTTCGACGTTATCCACTTATTGCTGTTGCTCAGTATGTAAACGGAATTCCTGCTGTAATTGGTTATGGCACAGCAAATGCATTAGCTGTACAGCAGCGACCCGCAGTAGCCGGCACTAATTTTGCTGCGTTAGATAACGCTACTTGTGTAGCAATGGGCGGTGGTTTAAGGGGTCCTGTAAAGGGCTCTTGTACATTCCGCCGTAATCAGTTTGTTAGGGCAGTTGCTACTGGATCGCTTGCTGCTGGAAGTGGTTCAAATAATGGTAAGGCTGTTCTTACACTTAGCGGTGGTGAGGTTACAATTGGTGCACAAGCAAAGTTAGAGCTTGCGGACTTAACTTGCGTAATGAACGTAGGTCAGCCTGAGAGCGGTGTTGCTCAGTCTCTAGTTGTTGCAGAATACTCAAACGGTGCTGTCAAGCTTTCAACTGTAAATACTCCAGCAGCAAACCAGGTAGTTATTGGTAAGTATGTTCTAACGGGTAACTACGATGCAAACAACAACTTAGGGGTATTTGATACTGCTGAAGTTGGACTAGCAGTTAATGGTGACATCCTTCGCGTAGAAGCTTCTTCAGAGGGTGTATGGGCAAATAATCTATCTGTAACTGTAAGCCCAGGAGCAGCAGACTTTATTATTATTACTGCACGATACCTACAGCCCGATAATGTAAACTATGTCTTTGAGGAGTTTAACGTACAGCTTAAAGATGCAGCATCGCTTAATAATGCTGTACCTTATCCTGAGCTACTTGCTACAGCTAACTCTAGCTTAATTAAGGTCTTTTATGTAGGTGGTACTGAAGAAGGTAAGCTAGCTAAGCTTTACAATGAAACCCAAGTAGTTGGTGGAGGTTTTGATGGACCACCGCCTAACGCTCAAGATTACATTAATGTGATTCAAGCAATGGCAATTGATCCAGTAAACATTCTAATTGCTTCTGGAAATACTCACCCAGATGTTCGTAGGGCACTTATTAATCAGGCAGAAGCTTCAGATGAAATTTCTGGATTAAGGATTGCAGTACTTACGGCAGATCGTAGACTATCCCCAAGTATGGCAGCAAATCTTACTCAAGGTCTTGATAGTGCACATGCTGTTATGGTTGGCGGTTGGGTTACCTACGCAGGCCGTACAGATCTTGCACCAAAATCCGTACCACCGGACGGATTCTATGCGGGTCATCTAGCTGCAACTTCTAGAATTGAAGTTTCTCCCGCTGCTCGTACAAGTTCACCAAGCTTCAAGAATATCAAAGAAGTTGATATTCCTAGTCCCGGTACTCAGGCATACAATGCTTATACAAAAGCTCGAGTTGAAATGATTATTTTTGATCAGGTAACTGGAGTATTTCATTGCCTGAACGGAAGGTCTCTATCTGTAGATTCAGCCTGGCAGTGGGTAGCTATTCGTCGAGTTTACAACTATATTCGAGCTAATATTTTCCAAAATCTGCAGTTTGCTAAGTCTGAACCAAATAATGCTGCTTTACAGCGTCAGGTTGCAGGAGCTGTAGACCAGTTCTTGTTCCTTATGAAGACAAATCAGCAAATTCTTGATTATCAGCCTACAAAGGTTGATAGTGAAAATAACCCACCTAACCTAGTTGCTCAAGGAATGCTGCGAGTAGACATGTTCTTTAGCCCTGTATACCCAGCTGACTTTATTACAGTTGGACTACATCGCGTCATTCCAGTCTCCCTAACCGTGCAGACTGGGCAGTAATCCCTTAATTGGTATAGAGGAGATATATTATGGCTGATAACGTGTTAGACCCTATTCAAGGGTTTGATGTAGATGTTACGTTTAGCCCTTATCAGGGCGGCAATACACGGGTTTTAGTTGGAAGGTTTACTTCAATTCTTGTTCGTGTTGTAAACGTTACAGAAACCTACCTTGAACTTAGTCAGCGCATTCCTCGCCACCTGGACGGTGAAATCAATATTGTATGGCAGTGTGAGCGGGGCATGTTAAACATGGGCGTTCTTGAGGAAAGCTTTGGGTTCTTTGCTGGAACTACTGCTAGTACATCTATTGGCCGTAATGATAAAGTTAAGCGTGCTGCCCGATTTACAATTAGCTTTAGCGTAAATGTAAAATCAGACGACTTTGCAAATGCGATTATGGCTGGTCAGAACGGACAGATCTCTAGCAATTCAACCCGTACTCAGTATGTTTTACAGTATTGTAAGGTGGACACCATGTCTTTTGGTGCTACCTCTGGTCGTAATATCGTAGCTAACCAGTGGCAGGGTACTGCTGAAGGTATTGAAATCAAGTAGTTTACTACTTAACTAGACCCCCAATAAGTTTATTGGGGGTCTATTTATTATGGTCGAGCTGTGATACCATAGACATATAAGTATCTAGCGTTTTCTAGGTAGTGAGACTAAATATTGCTCCATGGGATGGGTTAAAAATAACAATGGTGGAGTAGAGTACTACCACGTTTTAAACGGGGCAAACTCTAACCATACACACCCGAGATCCAACGGATCAGAGGCTATTCCCGTTTGTGTTGTTGTATGCACTCAAAAGCCATACAAAGCTTACAGCCCTGCAGGCGTAGAAACCTCTTTAGGAGGCTGGGCACGAGTATTTCATGCCAACACGGACTGGAAAGTACTTAATGCCAGGGTACAGCTAGTAAGGTACTACGCAGCTTCCTCTGCCAGAGTTTCTCTGGGTATTGCATTACCCACAAAAGAAAGTAGAATTCCTGCACCAGGACTTGTCTGGGACACAAATAGCCCTGAGCTAAATGCAAACAGATATACCCTAGAAGGTCTTGAAACAGAAAAATATACCCAAGAACTTCGTCCAGAAATGGACATTGAAATTTGGCTTGGGTACATTGGTAGATTTGAAAATATTAGCAAATACGTTATAAAAGAAGGTACATTTAGCTATACGTGTGATGGAACTAAATTTACTAAAGTTTTTACTGGAGTTATTGACACAGTTGACTTGAAGCTTGGTAGAGGTGAAAACCAAGCAGATGGTGTGAACTGTGTTATTAGTGCTAGAGATAAGATGAGATATCTTATCGACAACAAAATGTTTGGCGGTATTAGCCTGGCTAATGGGGAAAGTTTTTACACCCCGCAAGGAATTAGTAGATCAAGAATTATACAAACGCTTATTAGTCAGGGCAGCGCTGGGGGCTGCAAAGCGGCGAGTGACCCACTATTCCATCCGACTGGCCGGCCGCCTATGGTCTTTTATAATCAGGATGCAGCAAGTACAGCTGTTTCGGGAAATACATCAGCGTTTTTAATGGCTGGCAGTGTTCCATTCCAGCTAATGGACCAGTTTCCTGTTGATGCTATTAGGTGGTTTTCTACTATTGAAACAATGCCTAGAGAACTGTTTTGTGACCCAAATACTGGAGATATAGCTTGGACTTGTAGAACTAGAGGAGAACCCTACAAGACCACAGCAGCAGCGTCTCTTTTTTCTGAAAGTGATTTACCAGTTATACCAAATAATAGTTTTGATGATTTATGGAAATCCATATCTGAAGCAAACTGGGAAAGTACACATAGTACAAACCCTGACCGGACTTTTACACCAGAGCTTTCTAGAACACTTGCAACAGAAGTAGTTGAAATATTTCAAACTACGCTAGCCAAACATAAATATCTAGACCCTATAACCTTTTGTGCAATGATAGATTTTGAATCAGGGGGATGGGATCCAGGTAATGTAAACCCAAGCAGCGGTGCAACAGGACTAGGTCAAATTTATTCAATACCCCCTGGATTTACTAAAGAAGATCTATTAGATCCAGTAAAAAATCTTAGAGCAGCTGCGTTTATTTTAAATGACAAAGCTAGCTTAAGAACCAGTAAATCTAGAAAAACTCTTGGACAACTAGTACAAGAAAATAAAATTTCTCCGGATGATGCTCAGCTTATTTGCTATACACTATACAACGGTAATGCACCAAAAGTTTTAAAGATAGTAGACGAAATTCTTGATACTGGAAAGTTAGTTACATACTCTGAAGTATCAGCAAAAATAGGTACAGGTACATCTGGAGATCCTAACAATAATATCTACGGACAAAGAGTTCGTGAAACACGAATGAACAAAGCGCGGTGGAGAAAATTTTATGAGGGTATTGTTTTAGGAAAACTGCCTACACACGTTGTAAAAAACTCATCTACTGCTTCTCAGATTGGCGTCTTACACGGTGTAGATGACCCGTGGATTTTAAGTTACAAGCGAACAGTCACAAAGGGTAATCAGCAAATAAAGCCAAATATTTTATCTGCTCATTCAAGTTGGTCAACCTTAGGGGTTATTACGAGATTTTCACTAATCAACCCCGTTGTTAAAGAAGGCAATGCAGGTGGTGGAGGTATTAGGGGCTCACATAGTCTATGGGCTTTTAATCCGCCTAGTGGTAGCACAGGTTTGACTATGCCACAGGCTTACGGAACAACAAATCATCCAACAGATAAGTTTTTACCAAAATCAGAATCAGTAGAAAGTTTAAAAAATCGTATAAAAATGTTTTCTGAATTAGAGAAAACACAAGAAGAAACTACTAAAAATAGTAAAACTAGTTTATCAGATACAGATCCAAATCTTTTATATTTACAGGGCCCAACTGATATGACACTACCGTATAAGTACCTTACAAAAATTAGATTTCCTGTAAGAAATAGATTTTTATGGGATGAAACAGCAGACTCTTCTATTGGAGATGCTGCGGTAGATTTGATTCTAGACTCGATGATGCATATACATGGTCAAGATATACACGCAGTTGATTTTATGGTACCCATGAACCCTGACATTAGACCTAGTCACATGGTTGAAATGTACAATATGGGATTCTTTGACGCGGAGCAACTTAGAGTTGAAGGTGTAGTACACATGTTTGCCTCTGGTGGTGTACAAAACGGATGTACTACCATGGGAGTTGCAGTAAGTCCGCAAGGTGCGTATGACCCTAGAGAAATTCCTGAAATAATTAATTCTATTTTACGTATTCAAAATGCTGCAATGGATTTTGCTTCAGATAATAGTTATAACAGTACAGATACATTAAAAGTAAGTATATACACAGATCAAATTAATTTTGAAAAGATTAGTTTTTTAATGCCACAGCTTAAAGCTCTGCAGGAAGCTGTAAACTTTTTGAGTAGTACCTTACCTAATGTTATTCAACCACTAAATACCTTTTTGTCTTCTCATCCAGGCTCTAGTGGATTTTTAGGACTAGTAAGTAATGACCCAGACGGTCAAATAATAATTCGTGAACTTGAGTATATAAAAACTCAGCTTAAAGTTTTAGTTGATGAAAAACTTATTCATGATTATAGAATTTATGCTTTCCAGCATTTAGCTTGGGGACTAGGGGCTCTTGAAATAAAAGAAGAACAGCCTGCTGGAAGATTTGGTAAAATTTATGGAATAGATATTAAAAAGGCTAAAGAGTTAGTTGCTAAAACTACAAAAAGAATTTCTTCTTTAGGAAGAATGCTTGAAGGTACTAGAAATAAAATACTTAAATTTTTAAAAGCAAAAGACCCATCGTGGTCATTCGTAACTAGTCAAGATAATAACGACGCAGTGTACAAAATGCTTAATGAACTTAAGCTAAGAGTTGAACTACTAAAGCGTGTTGAAAATACGCCATTTGCAGACTTTTTTCAAGAAGAAAGTAATAGTAAGTTTATAGAGTTTTTGAATGAAAATAAACATATTATTTTGGCAAGACATTCTTATAAGTATCTATCTCCCCGTGGAATGCGATATTATCAGGGCACAGAACGGATAGACTCTTTGCAGCTAAATAATCTAAGAACTGGATATGGTAATGTATCAATAAAAACTATAGATGCTGCTAATAATTGGTTTGAAAGTAGAACTAGTTTAGTTGACTTTGCAGGAGATGGAAAATTTTTAGAGTCTCGCTATGAAACATTTTTGTATGATAACGACCAGAAGTTTATACAAAAATACTCAGTACTTATACTAATGAAAGCAATATTACTTAGTTTAAAAAACATTGGCATGAATACACCAGGTCAATATCTTCTAGATGCAATTAAACGGGTAGATGAGTTATTAAAAGCTGAAGAGCCTGCAATACAACTAAAACTTACCGAACTAGAGAATAAGTTTTCTGCAGATGCCTCAACGGCCGTAAGTGCGTTACCCCCAACTCGTTCCCCACTACCGTTTAGTTAGTATGCAAGAACAGAACTATATTAGAGGTTTACGCCTCGAACAACTTAAAACAACTCTTGGTGCTGCTCAACAGTCAAAGGTTGTTCGGGGTATTGTAGAAAAAGTTTATCCTCTGCAAGCCTTAGCAATTGTTGCAGTTGAAGGTGCAGATCTAACTTTGAATAGAACTTCTGTTGAAGTAATTAGCATAAAGTCAAATTCCGAACAAAAACTTGATTTAGGTAAGGAAGAGGTCGGCTCTGGTTTTACGCGGTATTACGCGCGGATGTCTGATTCTGTTTTAGAGGGTCAGCACGTTATACTACAGTTTATTCAGGGCCAACATCTTCCAACTATCTTAAAAACGGAAGTCGTTTTTAAAGATAACTCAGTTACAGACCCTATTGTTGTTATAGATAAAGAGACCAAAGGGTTTAAATTTATTAATGGCGGAAACGACACTGCATGGACTAAGTCTTACGGCGTAGCTGGGTATAGGTTTTCTCCGTTTAGTCAATATCCACAAGGTAGTCAAATTAAAGTAGCAGATGGATTTAAATTAAAAAAACTACCAACAACAAATAAGATAACTGATAAAAAAATTAAAGATGCTCTAAAGCCTAGCACACCCTCTGGTCACGCAGTTTGGGCAGATGATTCTGGTATAGGGCATATAGCATTATTTGCAGATTCAGTGCATGTACTTGGTAAAGAATCAAATGAAATGTTTTTAGGCTCAAATAGCTTAAATACTGAATTTTTAAGAAATCCTTTAAATGATTTATCTGCAGTTTTAGGTATTGAAGATTCTGGTAGCGCAAAACTAATTTTTAATTCAAAGACCAAACTAAGAATACCAGTAGGCATTAATGCTTTAGCTTCTGAAGAGTTAAGTGCTTATCAATCTGGTACTAGTAGTTATGTGGATATTGCAGAACTTACAAACTCTGTTTACAATTCGCCCGCTAGCTCTTCTGAAGCACTTGCTAAATATCTAAAAACTGGTTTTAGTAATGAAAACTATTCTGGTTTAACTTATTATATTGCAGCATCTATCTGTGCTGCAGTGTTTAATACAGGTAGCTCAGTTTTACGGTCTAATCCTAGTTACTTTCAAGTCCCTCAAAATCTTGGTACAGTGACTAGTTTTAATCCTGAAACAAACAACAACCAAGAATTTTTATCTTACTTAAACGGTACAGGTCAGGCGTGGGCAATGCTTGTATCTGCGCTGAGATTATCTTTACTTATTGGACCAGATTCACTTAAGCTCCGACAAGCACTAAACAGGGCAGATTTAAAAGTTTATCGAACCATTGATAATGGTACTTCTCAGGGCTATTTGATAAAAAATCTTTTTGGGTTTTCTTTAGAAAAAGGTAATTTAGAAAATTCTTTAAACTCAAACTTTAGTTATATTAAAAAGCTTGTAGCTCCATCAGGGTTTATTTTAGATCCAAATAGTAATTCAAACCAGTATACCTATGGGGATATTATTACTTGTAATTTATTTGATCTACAAGAAAGTGCCAATCAGTTTTCTAAAGATTCAGATTTGTATATTCCAAATATGATTGCATTTCCTAGTAGTGCTGGTTCACAGTTTAGTGAAAGATTATATTTTAAAGTTGATACTTCGAATGGTCCTGTTAGCTCAGTTACTTTACCTGTAGTTAAAAACTGGCTTTTAGGGTTATATGCGGCACAAGTAAGAACTGTTGTACAAGAAGTTTGTATGATTATGAGCCAGTATGAAATCGATCTTCAAGACTTGGTTGGTTCTAGCCTAATTCATACCCTAAGACCTACAGTAGCTACTGTGAGCATACGAGATATCTACGGAAATATCCAAACGGGTAAGGGTAGGGCTTGGTCTTCTAGTTTTATAACATACTTGATGATTAGACTATTTAACGGTAACCGAGGACGCGAGGCCGCTCAGGAGTTCTTAGAGACTTACGCAACAACCTCAGAGCAAATTAAAAAAGAAGATTTTTCAACCTTACTGGCAAAGTACACAGTGCCCGCAGAAGAGCTTCTGGCGGGCGTTTGGTGGAGTACACTAGAGTCTCGCTATAAGCTTGTAGCTAACATTCTAAGCCGTTCTGGGCACTTATGGAGGGCTTAACAAGTGGCAACTTCTGAAGACCTTGTAAAGCTCAGCGGCGCAAAACAGTTGCTAAATACGCTAAGCCTTCACTATAACCAGGCAGAAAAAAGTATTAGCGCACAAGTAAAAATCATGAGTAATACAGCAGAGCAGCTAGTTGCAGGATATAGTATTTATGGGCTTGAAAATAACATTACTGAAAACTTTGCGGAAGCTAACGTAAATGGTTTAACTGAACCAAACACATCTTTGTCCGAACCAAATACTCAAAAGCTTATTAAACAACCTTCTGCCGGGGATACTCTGGACGATAGGCTTACATTCTTTGGGCATAAACCACCAGCAATAAAATCTGAGGTATTATCAAAATCAGGAAGTTTGAGTGATACTGGTGTAGGGTCGATCTTACCGTGGACGCCACACCCACAGCATAGCTACAAAGACAACTCAACCAGAGTCATAAACCGTACGGGTAACTCTAGGCCCACTACACCTTCAGAAGGTTAATATTTGTGCTTGATTCAATTTTAGGTAATTACGCCCTTCGGTCTAACATTCCGGGGAGCGATCCTGAAGTTGCAAAAGTTGTTTCTACTGCAGCTAATCTAGTAGCTGATTTGCAAGCTCTGAGTCTAACTCAAAAACAAATTTCACGAGTTAGCTCCCAGGCAGTTAGCGACGTAGAGCTTGTTTCAGATGACCCAGGCTTATTTTTAAGTAAGTCCTGCGACAATATGAAAGAATTAGTTTGTTCTTATCTTTTTACTTATGATGAAGAAATTTCTGCTTTTTCAGAGATTCCTGCTGTGTCGCAGTATCTTTTAGATAACCCTACGTATGAAAAAGAGCCAGAGCAAATTTTAAGTATTTTAAATACACCCCTTCTAGTTCCAGCAATTCCTGGGAATATATTTTATACTGCCTGTGGAAATAATATTCAATTACATAACCCAGCTTTGTACAGCCAGTACATACAGCAAAAAACTTTATATCCAGCTAAAACAGATACGGAAATAATTGTAGCTTTACTTCCAAAGTTTATGTTTCCTGGATCTTATACTGGCGGTAACCAGATAGATCCTGACTTATCCTCACGATGGCAAGATTTACTATTATTAACTAATGATGTAAACATTGAAGATAAAACAGATACGTTTATGTTAGATGGTGACTTAATTACTGTTACTAGACAATCAGATGAAGTTATTGCTATTGCTGGATTACGTACTAAACAAAACTACAAAGCTTTTATGGCTTTAAGAAATTTAGATAATTTACTTGATAGTATTAGTTTTTTAAATGCACGGACTCTTGTATTACTTTATCAAGAAGCTGGTGCAAGCCCATATCACGTAGATATTTGGTTAGCTAAACTTAAATTACTTTTAGCTGGTAAAAATAATTTAACATCATTACTTATGAACTATTTTACAAATAGACAAACCCTTGAAGAATATCAAGATATTTGGAGTTGGTTTGGACAAGTACCGGTTACTTCTGAAAGTACACCAGCTGATCTTACAGATATTCTAGAAAGTAACGCAGAACTTAAAAACATCAAAAACCTTAGTATGAGTTACATCGCGCCACTAGGTGCAACAGGAGATTACTATTACCTCTTGGATGTATTCGGTACCTCTACGGAACACACAGATGTACAACGTTCTGCAGCGTTCTCAGGGGTGTTTGTAAACTGGTATAACCAATTAAGGAGCCGGGGAGGCATTCTAGGGGTAGAGGCGGTTATTCTTGCTGCCTGCCTTACTGCCCTTGAACGTATAAAGGTAGGTGCAAGTGTCAACCAGTCTGACAGCTTTATATCCTGGTATGCTTCCGATGGGTTACGTTTGTCAGGCTATCTATCTAACCCAGGGCCCATAAAGAATGCCTTTAAATCATTGGTAGACAGTAATGCCTAGTGATACAAAAGCTATTGCGTTTTTTACGGCCGGCCTAACGGAACAGGTCAAGTCATCTTCTAAACAAAATGTACATCTTTTGGCAAGTAGTGATATGGCAATTAATGCAACATTAGTTGGAGATGTTAAAGCGGGTACAAAGCAAATTGCACCAGAAGACGCGCACCCGGATATCTTAAAGAGATTGCGTATTGAGATTGCTGCAAGCCTGCATAAAATTTTAAGTATTGAGGCTAAAGGTATTGCTGATAGAGACTACGGGGATATTAAACTTTTTATTGAAAAACTCAAATTAATTGCAGATGGTAATAGTACATTTATGGCTGATGCAAAATCCATGCTTACGGAATCTACAGGCCAATTGGCTGATGTAGTTAATACAAATGCTGTACTTATGGAAACTGGTAATAGCGTACGCATGCTAACTGGAAATGATATTGCAACGTTCAGAAGCCTGTTGTGGCGGGGTGGTACAGCAATGCGGCTAGAAGCTCCACTTATTATTGATAACGCTCATACACGTGTTTTACTTGCACACTCACTGTTACAAGAGGCTGATTTACTTACTCAGCGCGCAACAAATTTGCTTACTACTGTAGCTGACCATATAGGATTAGCAAGCAAAAGTGTTTCTGTAATTGCAAATGAAAAATTTCATGTATCTGCAGATACGTTAGAGCTGGCAGCTAAAACAAGCGTACATGTCTCATCGGATGGTTCAGTTAAAATTACAACCAATAGTGATGCAATTTTAACTTCAAACGGAAATGTTACTATTGTTGGTTCACGTGTTGATATTAACCCAACTCTTGCGCCAAGTGTTAGCAACATTGATGTTCAATCATTTACAGATTTGCCCGGCAAGCAAAGCAGACTAAAGAAACAATTGGAACTTCCACAGTGGGAAGGCATGAGTGCATTACCGGCTTTTGTAAGTCCGGAAGATGAAACCAAGTTAATTTAGGGGGTAACATGGCTTTACAGCGAACAGATTCAGATTTAAAGCTAGAGCCGGTTGTTAATACTATCTCATCTCTAAAGCGGGATGATATTGACCTACAGGTAGAAAACGGTGATCTTGCTATTGTGTCTTATGAGGATCTCATAAAAGCTAAGCTTTTCAGAAGATTACAAACCCCTGTAGGTTCATACGCATTAAATATTTCGACATACACTGATCTGGGAAATATTTTATCAATTACAGTTGATGAGTCTTACGGGTCTAAATTAGGTTTGCAAAATTCTGAACCTTTAAACAATAATTGGATTACAAACTTTATTAATTTAATTACTGAGGCTCTTAATGATGAGCCATATATAAGTATTAGTAATATTGATTTAAGTATTTTTGATCCTGCTAACGGTAAAGTTACTTTTATAGTTAATTACACAATTAATGGGACTGACCTTTCTGGTACTGTTCCGGTATCAACAAACTAGTTTATACTGTTAATAGGAGAATCTAGCAATGCCAAGAGAGTTTGAAATAAAAACTTACGCAGATATTAAGAATGAGCTAGAGCAAGAAATTACTATCCAGCAAAGTAATTTTGCTGAGAATAAACCCAAACTTTCTGACTTTAGTACTGGGTCTATTATTGGTGTTATTACCCGATCTATTGCACAAGTTATTTCTAGTAAGTGGTTATACTTAAAAGAACTTTCTGACTCATTTTATATTAGTACAGCTTCAGGAGATGTTTTAAAAAATCGACTACAGGATTTTGGTTTTGAAGTAAACACCGGAAGTCCTGCTAGTGGAACTGTGCAAGTAATAAAACCTTCAACAAGTAGTTTTAGTGGAATAGTTACTGCTGGTGAAACTCTTTTTGTTGGTAATCGGCAATTTCAAATTACTACATCTTCACAACCATTTACACCTAATGGAACAGCTGAAACTTACGGAATTATAGTGGCAGCCATTAAAAATGGTGAAATTGATAATTTAGCCGTGGGTCAAGAGCTTAGGCCAACTAATCCTAACTATGCAGAATTAACTTTTAAAGTAGGGACTGGTGTATCTGGTAATAATACAACGGGGGTTGGTTTATCTGGCGGCACGGACGATGAGACTGACGCGGACGCTCGTATACGATTTGCAAGTTATATTCAAAATCTTGGAAAAGGGACTTTGAGCATTATTCAGCAAGAAGTCAATTCTATTTCAGGTGTGCGTAGGTGTAAAATTTACGATAATAGTCGTATAGTTAATAACGCTATTGATGGTCCCGAAACAAGCAATAATCAACGAGCTTATCCAGGCTACATTGTTGTGCAGGTCATGCCAACAGACACGACCAGTGGACTAACAGAATTACTAAAGTCTAAAATTAGGTCAGCTGTAGAGAACGTAAAAGCTGCTGGTGTTGCATATACAATACATTCAGTACCTACCCTGACAGTAGACCTTGAAGTAACAATTAAAACTAATCTTTCTGACCCAAGTACTGATTGGACTACGTATACCGGCAGCTTACTTACTATTATTGAAAATCATTTTAATGCGCTAGATCTTAAAGAATCTTTATATACATCAATTTTAGAAAGTAAGCTAATTACTAGTAGCCCTGACAAAGCACCGGGCGGAATTAGCGTTAAAGTAAAAGATCTTGATGGCGTTCAGATTGATGCTAATGGAAAGGTTACTCCACAGCAATCAGGTGACGGTGGAGTACTTGCACTTCGAGCAGTTACGTTTGTGGCATCGAGCCTTTAGGTAGCTCAATATGTCTAAATGGTTTGGTATTAAAAAGTATTCTGTAGATAGCTCAGCTATTTATGAAAATGTTTTTATACAGCTAACTAAAGCAATCCCAGATGTTTCCGTGTGGTTTGGAAAGTCTGCAGCAAAAATTACATCTGGGCTTAAAGCCCAGTCTATAAGTAGTAGCTTATTTATTGCTTTTGCCAAAACAATAGGAAATTTTATACACGCCATTCAAGACATAAAAACAAGTTTATATATAAGTCCTCCAGGTACTATTGGTGATCGATGGATTGAGCATATTAGAAATACTTATCAGGATTATGGATTAACCACAGAGCTTAATAGTATTAACTGGGATAAAGACGATAATGAGAATATTACTTCCTATGAAAATAGATTAAAATCTTATGCTACTTTTCTTGTTAATTTATTTAGAAAGCAAACAATTACAAAAAAAGATTTAGAAGCAAGTTTACAAAGTATATTACCTGGGGCTGTCGTTGAAGTTTTTGAACCAATAACAGAGCTTAAGCCTTGGGCAGGGCCAGATCAGTACGAAGCAACTCAGTTTGAATCTAATCTTACTGAGTATGAGTCCAGACTTTCAGCCTATGATAGTTTGTATAAAGCGCGTAAACGACAAACATCCGGGCAGTATGCTCAACCAAATACACACTATCCCGTACCAGTTATGAACAATGTTATTGTATCTGAAGTCAACTACACAGAGTCAAGCAATGATAAAGTTTTGAGACTAAACGCTCTCAAAGAGCATTTAGGGAGCTATAATAATCTAGGTAGGTCTCAGTTGAGGAGGTTCTCGTCGGCAGAAAATCAGGGCGGTAGGCTTAGAATCACGATTAATTCGCCTAGTGTTATTTCAGATATACTTTATAAGTCTATAGAATCTTTGAAAGCAGCTGGTATTTATATTGCTTTATATGTAAAGTATTATTTATCAGATGCCGAAGTTAATTCACAAAAGAATGATACAGAGCTTATTACTGTTGACTTGGGTCTACCTACTGTTTATTCGGCTTATACGAGCCAAAGAGTAGTTCCTTACTACAGCAAGGATCTCTAGGAATAGGTTACACCGAATGGCTACATTACAAGTTCAGGGTAAAGCTAAGCGTGCTCAAACCCTTGCTGACCCTGCTGTTCAGTTTTATTTTGTTTTTAGCTCTGCAACACCTACAGCATCAGACAATGTAGCTATTGATCCAAACTCTTTGATGGGCGCTGTTAAAGTTCAAAAGAAATTACTTGTTACTGAAGATGCGAATGCTAGTGCGGGAACAGCTGAAGTTATTAATGGTGTTAATTACAAATCTTTTCTTGGAGCAACTTTGGGTACTCTAACTTCAAATAAAGTTCATAAGCTTTATGTAGAAGGCTTACTTAATTCAGGAGCAATTTCTACAACGGATAAGGTAGTTAAGTCTATCTACGTAGTTAGTTACATGCAAGGCCTATCTCCAAATGGTTTAAGTCCTGTGCCTCATACACTACTTACACAAAATTCTGTAAATTACGTAGTAGAGGCTGTTGAAGTTTTAAGCGCTGGTAATTATATTACTGTTGATAACAGTACTAATAAACTGCTTGGCTTAATTATTGAATTGTAGAGAGGTTTATTGAATGCCTTTTAATCGTGAGCCAAACTACAATAACCGTTATTTACCCAGTGATAGATTTTTTGAGTGGAGAAATCTTCCTGGTGAAGTACCTCAAGCAGCAGAACTAAACGAAATTCAAAGTCTTGTCAAAGACCTTGTTCAACGTACGGGAGATAGTATCTTACAGAACGGTGATATTATCTCTGGGATGCTTGTTCTAAGTGCAGGTACAGTAACAGACCCCGAGTGGAATATTCCGGTTACTCGTTATAACGTTGAAGCTGGAGGCCAAATTTGGATTGATGGTGTTGTACACGATGTTCCTGGAAATGTAACAGGATTACCAGTTCCAGCAAAAGATTCTACAAATAATCCTCTTTGGGGGTTTATTGGGGTTTACTTGCAAAAAGAAGTAATAAAAGCCGAAGATAACAATACTTTGTATGACCCAGCTATTCAAGATGCTCAAGGTAATTTCTTGGGATTACCTGGAGCTAATAGAACAAAAGTAACGCCTGTGTGGGTAGCTGGTACACTACCTGTCTCTGAATTTGATGATAAATCTATTTCTACGTTTAGGGTAATTACAAATTCTCAACAAAGTTCTGCCAAGTTAACTATTGATGTAGATACAGTACAAACAATTTCAACAAATTGCCTATATAATGCAAAAATTAGTTTTCCATCAGTTTATAATAATGATACAACTATAAGTAATTTAAAAATTTATAATAATGATTTGAAAGTAGTAAGACCGGATTCTCAGATAAAGTGTTCTATTAAAGTTAGTGGAGCTAATAACAATAATATAAAAGCTTATATGCAGCTTTTTATTAATGGTATTGCTTGCTTACCAGAACCAGCAAATAAAACAACAATTACAAATAATACAGCTACACAACTTAGTTTAACTGTTACTTCTGGCATGTTATCAGCTGTAACACTTAAGCAGTCTAATGGAAATCCAATTACAAGTTTTAACGTAGGTTTGGTTATTGAATCTACAAGTGGTTATATAAACCATCAAGCAATTGTATATGTTTCAGATGTTCACGTACTGAACTCAGGCGAAAGTCGTAAACCAGTCTACAAATCTTTTAAAACAGCTACAGGAAGTACTTATAATAACTTTATGGTAGGTCCTGGTGGATTTATTAAGCATGGAAATACCGGAAATTCACCCGCAGGTAATACTGTAAGGGTTTCTGATTTATCACAAATAGCTTCTTTACAGTCACTAGACAGAATTATTAGAGATACTGAATTAACTGAAGCAGATGACCAAGAATTTATTTCTACATATGGTGTAAGTGCAGAAGAAGCTCTACTAAGAATTTATCCAGTTCATATTACTTACGACGGTAATATTGTATCTAGTTTACCTAATCGAGAGTTTAGTAGGCTTGTCGATAGACTGCTATCAGAGCGGTTAGGTAAAGTACTATCTAGTTCTGTTGTTGAAGGTTTAGAGTTAGAGTACATTACCAATCAAACCACTAAAGTAAGGGTTAACTCCGGAAACGCATTTATCAACGGTAGACTCTTTACGGGCGCTGTAGGGCAGACGCTTACTTTACCGGCAGCTACCTCGGGTTCAGGGACCCAGGCACTAGTAAACCCACAGGTAATCGGCTTCGACCGCTCGGGCTACGTAAAAGCAAGTGAGGCCTATAAAATTAATTCTGGTAACTTTACTGCAATAAACGATATACGAGTCGTAGCTTTGTTTAAAGAAACTGTTACACATAAGTCTCATCCGGAGTATTCTGAAAGACCATTTTTACCTGATTTATCAATACCCTTAGCTGACCTTGATGTTCTTGATATGTTTGCTGTTCAAGTTTACAAGGTAATCGATGCAACCGGTAAAGTGTATACCAGAGGATTAGATTGGGATGTAATTACCCGGGTTAAAGAAGTTAGTGCTGGTAACTTTAAACCAGTTAGTATTATCGGGTGGCATACATTTGACGCCACAGATAGTATTCCAGCATCTAGTGCTCCAACAAATAATGCAACCTATGATGTTTATTACTCTGTAGAACTACCTTTGACATTACCTAGTGGTGGATCTACAGAGAGTGTTCACTTGAAGTACTTTGAAGATACTGCAAGTAATTACAGCTCTTTTGATTTAAAAACTGTAAGCGCTGATCTTGATAATGTAAGTGGAACCAAACTAGCTAGCTATACTAATTCAAATAATAACGTTAATGGTCCATTTTTAAAAATTTCAAATACCGCTGTAAACTTCATAGGACAGATTCAAGTATATTCCTATAATGTTGGTGTGCAAAATTCTTATATTGTTTACCTTTCTGGAAACGTTTCTAAAGATGGCCCTGATGGTGTTTTAGGCTATCAAGTTATTGGTGGAAGCACAGATAGTGCAGGTAATCCAGTTAATGAGCAAAATGCCAAAGAAGCTTTGCTCAGAGATTTAAAGTTACCGCTTGGTCGGGTTACTGTTCCAATTACTTCTGCTAGTAATGTTGTGAACTACCAAGTTAAATCAATTTCTCTTGCTACACAACAAAGCGTAAACGATTCTATTGATGATTTACTTGAACTAGTACCAGCACTAATTAATCAAAATTTACTAGCAGGGGATACCACTGCATCTAGAACTTATGAAACTTCAACAGTTGGCTCTGACTATAAACGACTAAAAACAGTTAACTGGTCTGTAGATGCTAATGCATTTCCTATGTTAGCGGGATATAAGTCTAATCTAACTTATAGCTATTTCGGAGAAAATCCCGATTTAAGAGATAACGTTGAATATGCAAATTACTTAGGTCAAAGTTTAGCTGCAAATGAAGGATTACTAAGGGGCATAATTATTGAACTTAAAGATTCTTCTGATGCGCTCATAAAAAAAATTATAGTTACATTTAGTTATGATCCAGCTACTCTAGATTTATTAGAAACCGAAACTGAGGTTCTTTAATGTCAATACTCAGTGATGGGGCAGACTACGTTGTAATCAATTTATTTAGTGATACTGAAGCTGAGTTAACTAATCCTGCAGGATTTTTATCTGCGGTAAACGGTGCTGTAAGTCAGCTCAAAGAACTAACTGGTTATCTACCAGGATACAACTATAAACGTTTAAATAATGCTGATAGATTAATAATTCAAGAAGTTGATGAGTCAGATCCAGAATTATCTAATAAACAATTTGCTATATGGAGTCCAAGCACAGGAAAAATAAAACTAAACCGTTTATATAAAAATAAATTTATAGCAGCGGTAAATACAAGCCCTATGGTATTTGAGTTTATTGAAGCTTTAGGGACTGCAGCAACTGCTTTTCAAGTTCAAAACCCAACTCAAAGCTTGTCTACAGTAAAACAAATTATTGGTAAAAATAATCTTGGGCTAGGGTTTTCTCGAGCTGTAGGATTGTACCCATACCGTAATCTTTTACAAGTATCTTCTATCTGGAATACTAGGCGTTACTTTACAATTGGTGAGTTACTTACTAATGATTTAATTAGGTGTTACAGAAAGCGACGACTTAACTATACAGGAAATCAAATTTTAGAAAATCAAGTTAGTGATGCTGACATTAGCTATGGAATGTTTGTTGAACTATTTACGGGATTTTCTGACTGGAATAGTGTTAAAACTTTTATACGTTATTGGTTAACTAATACTATAAAAAACGAGTATACAAATAATATATTCGAAAAGTCAGATCTAGCCATATACGATATGTTAATACTAAACTTAGCAGACACACTTAGATTAAATATTAGTAGTTTACTTGTAACTTGGGGGTTTACCAGAACTGATATACTTTATGGATTACCTGAAAATTTAGAAATTCCCGATTCAAGCCAAGCAATAACTATCTCTAGTAAGTTTGCTTCAAGTGTAAGTTTACAAAACCTTGAACGAGAATTTTTTGGAGCTAATAATTTTATTATTGCGTTAGGTGGTTCTGATAGTTTTGGTATTTCCCAGTCTATAGGATCTGTTATGGTTCTTGAGAGTACGCCTCCTCAAGATAATAAAACATTCTCTGGATTAAACGCAAAACTACTTGGCGTTAATGAAGCTAATGGAATTAATCGTACATTTGAATTAAACACAAATTTAGGTGAATCAAAATCACCTGTTATTACACTACTTATTCCAGATATTAATCCACTTACGTGGGATTTGCAGACTTATGTCAGCCTTATCCCCGCTTCTGGACAAACACTTAAAATCGGTCGTCTAGTAAATTTAGGGGAAGCTACTCAAGAGTACAAAGTTACTGTTTCGCGTTGGGAAGGAACAGATCCAAATAATTTAACTGAGGTCAAGTACCCTACGGTTATTCCTGTGGAAACGTATGTAGTTTTTGCTCAAGAGGGAGAAAACTATAATTACATTTACCATAATGGTAATTACGCTGCACAGATTATTACCAAAGAAACAATACCTGTAGATAAGTTTTTAAACCCAGAAACTGAAGAATTAGTAAACCTACCTAACGGAACTATTGATATTGTTCGGTCCTGTATCTCTACTACAGAATTTAGTGGATTTACAACAAAAGAGTTTTATGAAGTATCCGTTGTAAAAAACTCTCAGGGCGTTGTTCAGGGTAGCTTTAGAAACAGTGTTACGCCTACAGTTGATCCAGACATTAGATTACTTAGGGAAAGACCTGCATCTGAGCAAAGAGTGCGTCGAAATGTTCTATCTTCCGTGGGGCAGCCTGTTCTATCAGAAAAAGTAGGTTTTGGTACACGCCTTATTGCCTCAAGTTTAGCTGTAAATAGTGAGCTGACTAAAACTAAAAATGGTCAGCAAACTGAAAAAGATCAAATTGAACAGTACCGAGCTCAACTTCCAATTAATCCTATTCAGATTATTAATTTACCTGATAGTTTTGCTAAGGAATTGACCGCAATTATTAATAGCTCTGGAAACGGAACTACCGATGAACAGCGACGTATGTCTAAGCTAGAACAAGTTTTAATTTTACTAGACGGTGCGCCTGAAGACTTAAAACAACGACTTAGAGCAGTTTCTTTTAAAGAACCAATTTATGTACCTCAAGTACAAAATCTTTCTCTTATACTACCGTTAGGTGTTGGTGAGGATAAGAAAAACAACCAGGTAGTAAAGGTAGGAGAATTTTTAGCTACGGCAATACTAACTAGTTCTTCAGATACGGCTTTAGAGCGTGCCGATAAATCTTTTGGTAAAGTAGTTGGTTGGTCTGAAAATATACAAAACTCAGTTACTAAAAAATCTGATGCTATTGCAGTTATTGAAGCTACTAAAGATTCTCCACAAACACAAATTTCTAACTTTTTACGAGATGGTTTTGCAGGCGCTATGCGGACCAACGGCGATCCGCATAATCCAGCGACAGCTTTAGACGGTGCTTGGCTAAATAATGTCTACGGTCTGTTTGAACACACAAAGGGCAGCCTTATTCCAGTACTAAACCCTGGAGCTAATCCACGCGCTGTGGGGCAGCTTATAGGGGGTTTAACAGAGTCAGCGGCTGTGGCAGCCGGGTTACCGCCAGGGGTTGCTTCAGGTATTGAGCAAGCAGTTCAAAATACACTAACTGCAGTTGTCCAGGCTGATAAACCGCCTATGACTCCTACCCTAATAAAATCTGCTGAGTATATTACTCGTGGAATAATTAACACGCACTTTCCTGGTGAAGAAAGTCGGGTCTATAATACTGTTTTAGGGTACGTATCTTCAAGACTTATTGACTGGGCAAGTGGAAATACAGAAAAACCAGCAAATAAACCAGAAAGTGTAATAACAGCTGCAGCAACAAATACAATAGCTGTAGATACATCTAAGCTTAACACTCAAGCTAGTAACTCTGGTACTTCACCAAGTCAGCCTAATTCTCCGTTTAGTTATATCCCTCTAACACTAGGATTAACAGCAAATACTAATACTAGCACAGCTGAAATTAGTGGATTACTAGCAACTAAAGATGGTAACTACGTACCACTTTTTACATATGATGGTACGCCTACTATTACAGTTAGTAGTTATACTCAACAAGACTAT
>Ga0129333_10001188_pt1 | contig 23302 bp, 7 predicted proteins | sample CPB6_08_DNA_FD_94474 | JGI IMG/M metagenome (GOLD analysis project Ga0129333, IMG submission 94474) | Freshwater to marine salinity gradient microbial communities from Chesapeake Bay, USA - CPBay_Sum_0.6_0.8_DNA | ecosystem: Environmental > Aquatic > Marine > Coastal | place: USA: Chesapeake Bay...
AGAAGAAAAATAAACAGGTCCTAGAACAGTTAGGGAGGATAATAGGGTAACTGCACCAAGAGATGATACATTTGTGTTGAGAACAAGACCGGAATCTTGAAAGAAATTACCGGAAACTCGTAAATTTGCGACTTGAAGTGAGCTTGTAAACTCATTTACAGTGCTAAGATAATCAACATTTAGAGTAGATGTTGTTAAGAGTTGAACTCCAGCAGAAAGATACTGATCACGAAATGGATAACTGTTCAAGAAGTTCCATTGATTCGGAAGCGTAGTCTGAACAGTAAGAAAAGAATCAGGTTGTTGGAGAAGTGTAGAAAAACTAGAATTTGTTAAATACACGTTAGAAGCAAAAAAGGTATTAGAAACGGTGCTGACTACAATGCTACTTGTAAGAATGCTATTCGTGCTAAGTGTATTCAGAATAGTAACAACTTGTCCAGGATACGATACTGAATTTAAGAGAACGGGAGTATAGGGATTTTGTAATGTATCTACCTGCACAAGTGTTGTGCTTGGAGACACAAGTATTGGAGAAGGTTGTGCCATCACTCTATAAAGATTGTAAGGTTAGAAAAAGCAAAGAAGTATTGACGAGTGGTGTGCTTAATGCTTGAAGATAGGTTTGTGAACGTACATCCAGCAAGAAACGAGGATCCTTGGTATAGAATCCTACCTTTTGAGAAGAAATATTCAAGGAGACAATGGAATTTACAACCATAGAAGAAGGGGATGTCAAAATAGAATTTGATGCTCGAACTAGATCTGTTTCAGCACCGCTGACAAACGAAAAGTAAGGATCCTGTATATTTGTTCCTTTGGAGGTAGAAGAATAGAGGACTACAGGAGCATACAAATAAGGTGTAGAAAAGGTTGAGACACCAAAGGAACCGTGTATGTCAAGATCATATGCGGGAGTAGAAATATTTATACCTGTTCGTTGGAACGTAGGCATATTCGCCGTAGTAAAGAGAACATCATTGATAGCAAGTATACCCGTAGGAATATTGGACAATGAAAATTCATCAAAAAGAGCATCAGCAAAACTTGAAATAGAATTGGGTTTGGATTCCTTGGAGTTAATGGACAATGAAGGTGTAGTCAAAAACGCAGATTGCATCGTGAAGAAAGAAGAAAGAGTTGAGACAACCAAAGAAGAAACTACAAGGGTATCTGTAGAGAGGAGAGGTCCCGTATAAATAAAGGAGGAAGCATAAATATCTCCATAGACAGTCAAAACAGCATTTTGAGAATAAGGAACATTGCTGCTTACTATGACTTGACTTGAAAGATTTACATACAAGGACTCATTCAATGTCATAAACGAAGATTGGATACGAATGGTTGGACGAGGATAGAGAAGAGGATCCGTGCGCTCATATATAGTCAATTTGGGAAACTCCAGATAGGGAATTGTTTCTACAGTAAGAACACCCTGGCTGAAGACACCATACCCAGCGCCCAACGTTGTCTGAGATGTAAACCCTGCGATAGAGGAAATATTCGACCAATTTGCTGCATTTCCACTATATTTAATCGTCGCACTTCGCAGAGCTCCAATATCTTCACCCACAGCAAAGAATAAATTGGATTTGGGATTAAAGGCGACACCATAGCCTCCTTGCGTAAACGCGCCACTTGTGACTGCATTGAAATTCGCACCACCATCTGAACTATATTGAATGGTATTGCTACTATTCGCATCAACACCTACAGCAACATAGAAACGAGACCCTGATATATCTCCATACGCGACACCAAATCCTCCTCCTGTGAAACCTCCTGTCAGAACATTGCTCCATTGAGTCGCTGTTTGGCTTCGCAGAATTGTGCTGAAAGAACCCCTTGTATCTGAACCCACTGCTACAAAGTTATAGTTCGTTCCATCAAATCCACCCGCAACACCATTTCCTTGTCCCTGGAAATAGGAACCTATTCCAGGAGTCCAATCATATCCATCGTCGCTGAAAGCAATTGTGCTTCTTCCTCTGTCGTTTCCAACTACAACCACTGTTGAAACGAGTGATCCTCCAATTCCTACACCGATTCCACGACCTCCTTGACGCAAAGCATCAGTATTGTTTGCGCCGAACCAGTTTGCTCCATCAGGACTGTATTGGATAGTATTTGTAGACGCTTGCGCATCACCCACAGCAATCCAGCGATCAACATAATAGGTGACACCATATCCTGTCGTCGAAAAGCCACCAGTGATCGCAGGAATCCAAGAACCAGTAGCACCTGTTAAGCTTCGCGCAATTGTTTTTTGAGGAACTTCACCACTACCTACTGCGACATATCCATACAATTCCTCTGCGCTACCAAAAATACCTCTGACTTGATTTTGGAATACATTGGAAGTATTTTCCAGAGTTAATGAATTGGATGTTACGTAACTACCTGCGCCAGTTGTGGAAACAAAGAGAATACTTTGTTTTGTTTCGGTAACACCATTGAAAGAAGTAGCACCAACAGCAAAGGTGTAGAGAGAGGAAGTAAAGATACCATATCCTGCGCCTGCTGTTAAAACGGAAGTAGAAAAGCCACCCGATTGAGCAGGCAACCAATTCTGAAGATTTGAGCTGGACCAAAGACTTTTGTCGGCTGTTGTGGAAACAGCACCAGCAACCCATCGTGCTTGATTAGAATTGTAAGCAACCGCATTAAAGATTGTATCAGGAGTAAATGCTGTTTCTACAAAGTTCCACGAACTCGCATTGGAACTGTATTGAATCGCATTACACCCCACAGCAACCCAATTCAAACCGCCATACACAAGACTTACAATAGGCTCTAGAGACTGGCTGCCTGTTAGCTGCCAAGTAAAACCATTGTCTTGGCTATAATACAAAGTAGTATTTGAGACTGCTAATAAGGCATTAAATGTTAAGGGAGTTATTTCGATACGTCCATACCCTACTGTTGTAAATCTCGCTGATGTGAGGGAATCTATCCAATCTATACCATTCGCACTCACTTTAACTCCTGTAGGTCCTAAAGCAACAAAGCCAACAGGAGATGTTGTAACAAAGGTAGCAGCGTCTAAAAATCCATTGTTACCACACGTCCAGTTCCGAGCATCCAAACTATAGAAAAGAGTGCTAAACGTTCCCTTGTTATTTCCAGCCGCGACCCAAATATCCAAATCTGTATTGTAGACAACACTGTTTCCTTGACAAATTCCATCTTCAGGCACAGTAAATCCACCTGTGGTAATTGGAAACCAGTTCCGCGCATCCAAACTCCATTGGATTGTATACAGTGGTCTTGAGTCAGCACCTGTTGCGACATACAAAGGTGCGCTCGCATTACAATTGCCCGCAACGGATCTACCATAATATTCAAACGTAGGTCCAGTGCCACGTTGCCAATTCAACCCTGTAAAACTAGTTTGAACATTTCCGTTTGCTTCTGAATCCGCACCTGTGGCTACCCAAATATTGACAGAAGAAATAAATGTATTTTCACGGACTGTAATTGAATTTGCGACACCCATGTATTCCGTGCGAAAGAGATTCGCAGAAATATCCAAAGCATACGCATTGTCAGAAAGAATACTTGAAGTAAAGACTGTGGAACGGAAGTCTGTGACATTGGAGAGACCCGTGCCATCTCCAAAGAAATTGTCACTGGTAATGGTGGAAACCCGCACAGTGCTCGCATAAATAGCCAATGAGGAAACAGTGGATCTGAAAATGGTAGTGCGATTAAAGGTCAAATAATTCGCTGTATCTGGAGCGTTAATAATTCCAAATCCAATTCCTGCTCCTCTTCCAATATCCCGTGTAAAGGATGCGGGTATCCAGTTGAAACCATCCGCAGAATACTGAAGAACATTGGATGTTGGAGGACTCATTTCGCCTGTCGCCCACCATAACGAATTAGAAGAATCCCATTGAACATCCGTGCAGGCCCCTGTAAATCCACCTACCAATATGGGAATCCACGCAAAGCCATTTGGGCTGAGATGAATAGATGTTAAAGGATTGTTGTCAGTTGCTGTAGATCCAGCAAGCCAATACAAACCATTGTATTGTAAAGCATTTGCGGAAAACGAACCAATTAATACCCAATTAACACCATCTGTGCTTGTCGCATAATTCCCTGTGGATGTATCGGATGCAAACCATTTTCCATCGCCATAGGCTACTGTAGTTCCATCAAATGGAATAGGAGGGATAAGAGTCGCATCTGACCAAGAAATTCCATTTTCACTGTATTTAATCCCTGGAGTCATTGTAAAATTTCCTACTGCTATCCACAGATTGGACCCATTGTAAGCAATATCTGAGCAATATTCGTTAAAAGAATCAATTGTATTGAACCAATTGCTACCATCTGTACTATGTTGAATACTCGTTTCTCCCATTCCAGGCTCCCCTCCAGCTAACCATAATCCTGAACCATAGGCTACAGTATACGCACCAAACGTAAACCCACCTGATACAGCAGTTGTCCAATCGTATCCGTTACTGCTTGTTAAAATCGTATCGGCTGTTATAGTTGAACCAACAGCTACCCATCGTCCACTGCCATTGTATAAGACCTTTTGACCACCCGAAAAAAAGACCTCAAGAAGTGTATTGTTGTAATTGGTGGAAATATTGGAACTATAAAACAAATCATTTTGACCTGGAAACAAGCCTGTTAAGATAGCACCATAGTTTTGTAAGAGAGGTTTTGTATCTGAAATAGGCCCTATGATAGCAGTGCTTGGAACATTCGTGAGAGAAAGCGTGGATGCCGCAACTTCTGTCGCATACCAAAGCTTCGTAAGATCATTGTAATTCGTTTGATTCAGAGTGGAACGAATATTCATTACACCTTCAACAGTAAGAGTGTTGGATGTATTGGAAGCACCATATCCTACAACAAATTTCTCTGGATATTGGTTTGTATCCAAAAGAGGAACAACACCCTCATTGGAAACATAAAAAGTGTTGGATAGGAACAATGTGCTAATATTTAAATCAATAGGGGCTCCCAATGTGCTCGCACCAAGTATTTTTCCAACAGAAAGGAATCCTAAACCTACAAAGGTTCCTGTTACATTTGCGAATCCAGTGCTTACACTGCCATTGATTTGAAGAGAGGAAATGCCACTGATAGAACGTCCAATGGTTGTATCACCTCCTACAACAAAATCTCTAGATACAGCCAAAGATCCCCCAATTCCAGCATTTCCAAATGTAGAAAGAGAAGTGCTAACATAGAGAAACGCTGTTTGAGCACTGAGACTGCCTCCAATACCCAAGTTTCCTTGGATTTTCAATTCATTCGTATTGACAAACGTGCTTCCATAAGAAAGGGCATTGCACTGAATTGAGACAGAAGACAAGGCTTGTAGAGAGGAAATAGACACATCACCTAAAACATCCAGTGTTCTAAACCGACTGAGTCCATTGACAAACACGTTGTCACCGATGGTAGTCTGATCCAATACACGGGTCGTGCTCGCAATGTAGACATCAGCAAACGAACTCACTATACTTGAAAATAGAACAGAACCCTGAACATAGACTTCTTTTGCGATACTCGCGTGACTATTCGCAAGAAGAGTAAATGCGCGCAGACTTGAATTCGCAAACAAGGAGTCTTCCACGGAGAGTGTTCCACCCACTGTGAGTGAACTTTGAATGTTGGTGCTCCCAAATGAAACAAGATTTTGTTGTATGCGCAGATTGGATTGAACAAACGCATCATTTGCGACACGAAGTTCGCCACCCACATTGAGAGTCGTAACACGAAGAGTTTGCGCACTCAGATTCTTGGACAGCAAAGCATTGTCCGCAAAGACATTTTGATGAACAAAGAGGGAGTCTCCCACAGTTAAATTGTAAGGAGTGCTTAAAAATCTTCTCACATCAAGATTCCCGACAATCTGAACACTGGAAAGCGATGTGAAATTCCCCGCAACAGTCAAGCCTGAGGACAAGGAAAGGCGTTGGAATACTTCCATTGTAGAGAAAAAATCAACATTTCCGCCCACTGTAATATCTCCAATAATCTCTGTTGTGCCTCCTAATTCAATACTGTTCGTAACATCAAGATTTCCAACAAGACTTGTGCTGACAAACTCTTGATAAGAACTTACAGATTGAACGTAAGCATACGAAGCTGTTAATGTGCTCAAAAACGCATTGGATAAAAAAGTTTGGAACCCTGTGTTGTTTAAAAGCTGCCAGCGCGTCGGTGTTTTGGAAGACAAAGAGAGACTTCCAAAAGGTTTTTGAATAAGTGTTGAAAAGGTTCCATCTTGGAAAAAAATTCCTTGGGTTGTGCTCACTACAATCGGCTGGGTGGTGATCGCTGGAGCACCTGTAGCATCTTGAATACCCACGATATGACCCGGATAACTGATAGAGCTTAACAATACTACAATATTTGGAGTATCTAATGCTGTTATTCGGACTATTGAAGTACTGGCTGTCACAGTATAGGTAAACCCCTGTGCCATTCTAACGCTTCTTTATAAAATGCGTTTCAGCCGTTAGACAAACTTCAGCCTAAGATCTATCAATACACTTGATAGAGGGAAAGGCTATGTCTTTCAATGTAGCTTCGGGCACAAATCAACAAGGAACAATGGCTGGAAGTAATTACATTTTAAACATTATTGAGCTCCAAAATGTAATTACATCTGCGACTGGATTAACACCCATTGAACAAGTTCAAAATGAAGTTGCTGCTCTCCAAACAATGGTAAATGTAGAACAAAAACGTATCTTTACAAATATAATTAGCAAATTTGATACAAGCCCCATTCAAATCACCGATGACGTAAATTTAAGCAACGCCAGCCTGTTCCAAAATGGAATTTTATTCACAGGGGGTGGAACAACAACGGGAGGTGGGACCACCAATATTAGTTCTGGAGGAACCAGTATAACTTTGGTCAGCACAACAAGTGGCTTTTCTACGGCTATCGGATTCAATGTAGGAGGGCGAACTGTCCTGTCTATAGATGGTCAGGGACGCGTATTGTATTATGATCCCAATGGAACTGGAAACCGGTTTTGGGTGAGCTCCGCAACTCTCATCGCAGACAGACTCCAGGTGGGCAATAATCCATCCGCGGGAATGTTTTTGGGTTCTGCGAGCACGAATGGGTTGACCCAGTGGTCCTATGTAAGTTCTTTGCAGAACAGTCAGGGGAACTTTGTTCAACTTAGCAGCTCAGGAATCTTTTTTCAAACCGGGAGCAACGTAACACAAAATGCTGGACGGATAGACAGCAATCGGAATTGGTTCTTGGGATATCCCAGTCTATTGGGGAACAACGATCTAGCAAGCAGCAATGACTTTACTGTGATTGGTGGAAGGCTACGCTATCAAGGAGGTGGCGCACCCGTCGCGGGTCAAGTTCTTACAGTTGCTGATTCACTAGGAAACGTTGTTCTAAGCAATGTGGGCTCAGGGAGTTTGTCTTCTTTCGTGGTCGGTGATCAAATTCAGAGTGGAGCAACTAGTGTAAAAGCGAATGGAGCAGGTCAGTTTGTATCCTTTACGCAAGGTGCTTCAGAAATCGCTCGCTTTACAGGCACAGGCCGTTTGGGTATCCAAACCACAACTCCATCTGCGCCCCTTGACGTCAATGGTAACGCAGTCATTGGTGGTAATTTAACAGTGTCACCTGGAACAGGAGGAAATGGATATGTCTTTACAGCAAGCGGTATAGGAGGAACAGGTTCTTGGCAACCCAATTCTAATTTATTCAATGGGACAAACCAATGGGTGGTCAACAGTGCGATTCCAGCCTTCCAAGGATATCTCAATGGAACTGAGCAAATTCGCCTGAGCACATCAGGTGGATTTTTTGGAGCAAATGGCTCTTACAACCTCACTGTGAATGGAAGAGTAGCTGCTTCCGCATTTGCGTCCTTTTCTCCAATTCGTTTCTTGATTGGATCTTCAGGGAATGAAGTAGGAACATTTTTAGACAATGGAAATTTTGGAATTGGAACCAGCACTCCTCTTTACAAACTTCACGTAGCGGGCAGTCAATCCAACCAAGCAGCCTTGTTTGTCAGCACGAACCTTGGTGTGCTAGGAAGTGCGACAATAGGAGGATCAGTCACAGCAGGATTGTTTTCAGGCAATGGTTCTAACATTACAAACATCCAAACCCAAAATGTTGGGTTTGGATCCAACCGTCTAGATACCTTCCAAGCAGCCACACGTTCCAATATTTTGACACTTCAAATTGGATTGAGCACGCTTTCTACCAATATTTATTCCACTCTTTACAGTTATAACTTAGCAGGTGGAACAAGTTTTTTTAGCACCTTGTCTTCGTATTTAACCCAAACGAGTAACTCTTTGTCAGCTGCGATTGGTCCAGGTGCGGGAGCTGTTGTTAGCAGCTACAGCACATCCGTTGGAATCGCAATGATCGCGCAATTCAGCACGTTGTCCTCGTATATAGTCACCAACAACGTTCAATTCAGCACTCTTTCTTCTATGTTGTATACTACATCACAAACGGATAGAGCCTATGCGAGCACTGTCAGCTTTGTAACGGCCAGCACGAGTTTGTCTACCTTTACAACCAAGACGGTCTGGTTCTCCAGCATAGCTGTTGGATACAAAGGAGGAAAAGACATTAGTGGAACCATAGATACAAATGGTTTGATCTATAGTGCTGGTTTACGAGGACTGTCCAGTCCATTTACGATGGGTGTTGGAACCAGCACCACCCTTGGTTTAGTGGGTATCGGATATACTTCAGGTGTTGGATGGAATATGTCTTTGCAGGGAGATATAGACATTAGTGGTCGCTTGTTCCGAAATGGGCAACTCTACACCATAGATGGCATTCCTGATGTCTATTGGGCAAGAAATGGCAGCAATCTATGGTTTTCGGAAGGAAATGTTGGTATAGGCACCACTACACCTGTGTATCCTCTGGATGTTGCGGGTCGTATCCGATGCTTTGGTGTAGATGTAATTCCAGGACCAGGACCAGCCGCAAGCACTGGTCAAGGATCCTATACAAGCCCGTGGCAGTATCAGACCAGCAATATCTATTACAATCTGGGTGGAGTGGGTATGGGCACTGGTATTTCATCTGTTCTCAATGGTGTAATGATGGATGTGAGTGGCCCTATACGAATTCGGAATGGACCTACCTATATGTCGTCCCTCGCAGTGAATATACCCTATGGAAGCACTTTAATGGCGGGTGTTGATCTGTATGCTTCTGTAAGAGCACGCAGTCTCAAGGTTGATAGCACGGGTGTCTTTGGAGGCCGTGTAACCGCACGTGATTTCTTGTCTTTGTCCGATCAACGATTCAAGGAAAATATCCATTTAATCAGCAATCCTGAGACTATTTTGAGTAGCATCCGTGGAGTGCGATTCAATTGGAAAGACAGTGAAAAACCCGACATAGGTCTCTTAGCGCAAGAAGTTGTAAAAGTCTTGCCTGAAGCAGTGGATGGTGATTTAGAAAACGGCCTTCGTGTATCCTATGATAAATTGGTGCCTGTGCTCATTGAGTCCATCAAACATTTACAGCAACGTGTGGAAGATTTAGAATCACTTGTTTATAGAAGACACTAGAGATGTGGCAGGACATCCTAACAGCAGGCGTGTTTTACATGCCATTTGTTATGACGATAGGATTTGCTTTGATTGTCTTCTTCATTGGTCTTGCGTGTATCATTAGTGGAACCTTTTTCTTGATTGCGTTGGCGAATTATGGTATTTATTCCATTCTTCGCGATACGGGTATTCTCACAAGGTTAAGTGACAAGATGAATCTTGCGTGGAACTATGTGAACAAGAAATTCATAGAGAATCTTCAGCAATCCTTTGTCTTACGAAATACGGAAACTGTTCCCAAAACCCAAGCTTTGTATATTTGCTCTCCGCACGGATTGATGGCCTTCAGTTGGTTCTTCCATTTTTCATATTGTTTGAGCAAATGGCCAGAAGAAACATCAAGACCTTTGCTCGCTGTTCATTCTTTACTCTTCAGAATTCCCTTTGCGCGTGAGATCTTAGAAGCCAATCGGTGTATAGAGGCTTCTGAAGAAGAAATCCAAAAGGCTCTTGAAAAAGGACATTCTGTCGCGATTGTGATAGGAGGTGTAGAAGAAATGAACTATTCCGGTGAGAAACGAGTGAAACTTATATTGAAGAAACGGAAAGGATACATTCGGATCGCCAAGCAACGAGGGATTCCCATTGTGCCTTTGTATGCGGAGGGTGAAAATGAATTGTTTCAGAAAGAATCTTCTTTCCTCTGGAAGAGTTTCTCTGATTTGCTCTACAAAGTGACGAAGCTTCAGTATCCTCTGCCGAGTTGGAACAGCATCCGCTACATCTCAACAATAGTGAAAGGACCTTTGGAAAAACCGATTGAAACCTTTGTTTTAGAGCCCATTGAGACTCAAAAGAAAGATGAACGAACAATCCAATTGGAATGTATTTCTAGAGTTCAAACATTTTTAAAGAACAACCACATTTCCCACGAAATTATTGGCTAGGTTCTTAGACAGGGTTGCCTGAGACATCCACAACGTTGCCTGAGACATCCACAACGTTGCCTGAGACATCAGTAGCAGGGCAAGGGTTGCCATCTTTATCCTTGTGCTCACGATTGCATCCCTGCGAGTCATACCCTTCGCGATTGTATCCGTCTTTGTCATATCCTTGTCTGTTATAACCGTCTTTGTCATATCCTTGTCTGTCATAGCCTTGACGATCATATCCTTCTTTATTGTAGCCTGACCTATCATAGCCATCTCGATCATAGCCTTCGCGGTCATAACCCTGACGGTCGTATCCCTCAGCATTATAACCATCGCGGCCATAGCCTTCGCGATCCCATCCATCCTTGTTAAAGCCATCCTTGTCATACCCATCCTTGTCATATCCAGCGCAATTGAACCCCTGGAAGTTGTATCCAGAGCAGTCATAGGTGTAAGTCTTGGGAGTGGGAGGGAAGGGATAATAATCAACAACAGTGTATCCCTGGGCCTCCCATCCTCTCTTGACACAATCATAGGCGAAGCCAAAAACAGTCTGTTCATAAAACTGGTTTGCCGTAAGAATCTCCTCCGCATTCGCTAAATACTGAGGAATAGGGATCTGACGAGCGCCCGCCTGGAAATCAGCATAGCTCTTAAATGCAGAAGTAGTATACACACAGCCATACGTGGGGCCCGAAAGAGTCTTCAAGATACGAATGCTCTCTACACGCACATAAAGTTCAGGAACCTGGAAGCCCTCCGAGGTGGTATAATTCAAAACGAGGATGCCCATTGCTTTCTATCAAGACTAAATATTTCCGCCAAGGTTCAAGCTAACGCGCCCTTCCAATGTGCTAAGTCGCTGAGACAAGTAGGTGTTCAAAGAAACCAAGGAGAAAAGAGACGATTGTAAGAGTTCCTTTTCATAGATCACCTTCTTCAAGGCTCCAAAGGCAGCCATATTGATCTGATCCACATTTAACATAAGGAAATCTGAGAAACCAAATCCTTCCGTCTTTGTAACTGCTTTGGGAATAATTGTGCTAACTTCTTGTGCGACAAATCCTAAGACACGTTTATCATAGACATCCGCTGACTCAATAAAAGTGGAAGCATATGTAAAACGTCTAAGACGAAGATTCTTCACATCGTGGTAGCACCAATCCAAATCAGCATTGACGATATTTTCCTTGACGCGTTGATCTGAAACATTGTTCCAGGTAGATCCTGTAGGTTTGTAAGCATCCCCACGTGTAAGAGCGAGAATTATATTTGCGGAAGCGGGGCCAATCGTTGATGTTATAGGTGATGTGCCGACAATGATTGAGGAAGTAAATATTTGTTGAGTGCTGAGTGACCCAACCATAGAAAGTGTATTCGCGTTGAGAGAGGAAACAGAAAGAACTAAAGAGCTTACTGTAATAAATCTACCGATCCCTCTTACATCTAAATTTGCTTGAGGGGTAGTTGTATTAATACCAACTTGATTCAATTGATTCACATACAAGGTATTATTTAAAATCATAGTGGATGGCAAAAAGGATAATTGGATTGTAGAACGGTTTGTATGAGGAATAGATTGAGGTAGAATCTCAAAACATTCTTGACGGAACGATGGAGTTACGTTAGAAGAATAAGCAATGGCTAATCCAGCTGTTGTGAATGCGCCAGTCAAAGAACCTCTCCAATTTACACCATCGCGACTGAATTGTAGTGAATTGGAAGCAGTCGCATCTTGACCAACAGCAACCCACGCATTTCCATTCCAAGCAACACCCAATCCACATACTGAAAATCCAGGGCCTGTTGTATTGGACCAATTGCTTCCATCAAAACTGTAGACAAGTGCGGGAGTTCCTTGAGCAGCAACCACCCATAGTTGGCCGTTCCAAGCAACACTTGCGCCAATTGTATTGTTTGCAGCCAGCCCACCAACGCTTACAGAATTGGACCAATTGATTCCATTTCCACTGTAGCGAATCACTCCAGTTAGAACACTATCATTTCCTACAGCAACCCATAGTTTCCCATTCCACGCAACGGAATGGCCATATCCTGAGAACCCATCAGAAGAATCAAACCAGTTGCTTGCGTCATAACTGTATTTAATATTGCTAGTAGACGCAATACCTGAGTCACCAACAGCAACCCACATTCCTCCATTAAATGCTACACAATTTCCACTGACTAAGAATCCACCTGAGGTAATCGCAGACCAATTGCTTCCATCTGTGCTTGTCTGTATAGTATCTGCTGGTGTTGTGTCCTGACCGACTGCGACCCATAAAGAATTTCCGAATGCGACACCTCTGCCATTGGATCCAGAAAATCCAAGACCATTTCCAGCTGTCCAGGTAAATCCATTTGGGCTATAGAGTAAGGTATTGGTAATCGCAGCAGTATTCCAATTCTGAGCCATCACCCATAAAGAACCATTCCAAGTAATGCTATTTCCGCGGAAAACATTGCTTGTTGCGATATTGGTCCAATTCAACCCGTCTCCGCTAATTTTTACAAGATTGGTTGTATCATTACCAGCTGCTATCCAATAATTGCTTGCATAAGGCTCAATATTTATAAAAGCAAAGGAACTCACTAATGCGGTAGCTGTGCTTAATGTAAGAGTATTCAGACTGCTAATCTGTGGAAATGGTGGTAGGCCATTAATTGAAGAAACATTTATAGAACTTATAATTCCAACACTTCCAGCAATGGAGGACGCAATTATTTGCTGAGTGCTCATAGTAATAAGTTGAAACGTTCCCACAGCATTCAAAGTTGAAACTACTACTACATCCGCCGCAATATTGACTGAAGAAAGGGAAGTTACAAAAGCTTGAGTTCCAGTCAAAAGCAATGTAGAAATGGATGAAACGATTGCTGATCCACTAGAAAAATTATTGACACCTAGAGAACTAAAGGTGCCAATGTTTCCAACAATGCTATAAGAAGTTAGAGATGAAAAAATTGCCTGACTGGCTAGAAGAATATTTGTTGAAACAAGCGAAGGGGCAAATAGTGCTGCTTGAAAATTATTGACTGCTATAGAAGATGCTGTCAAAGATGAAACGATAGCATTGACAGCTGTAAATTCATTTGTAGTAAAAGAAGAAATAAACCCAGTATCAGCGATTAAAGAGAATGTTGAAAGCGTTGAAATGGTAGCTAGATTTGTAATGAAGTTAAAAGAAGAAATAACAGTTGTAAACAAACTTGAAAAATTACCAATTTGAGCTACAAATAAATTTGTAGAAAAGGTTGAGAAGGTTCCAACATTTACAAATAATTGATTCGCAGAAATTGAAGAGAAAAATCCTACATTTGCCCTGAAATCAAAAGTAGAAAAGGTAGAAATAAATACGCTATTTACTGATAAGGAGTTTGTTGAAATAGAAGCTGCTATGAGGGTTCCAACAGTAAGCGAACTGACAAATATATTATTCACTGACAGCGTTGATACAAATCCAACACCAGAGGTCATATTGACAGTTGAGAGAGTAGATATAAAAGCTAAACTTGTAGCAAATGAAGTTGTAGAAAGAGAGGATATGATTCCCAAATTCGCATTCATATTGTTCACAGAAATATTGCTAGCCACAAGAGAATTCAATTGTGCTGTGCTAGCTACAAGGTTAAACGTTGACAAGGTAGAAATAAAGCCAACATTCGCAATCATTGATTCAGCAAATATAGAAGACAATATACCTCGGTTCGCTCCAAAATTTGTTGTTGAAAAGAAGGTAAAAATACCTAAATTAAAAGAGAACGCACCAGCTGAAAGGGTGTTTACGCGAATGGTAGAAAATAATCCAAAATCTCCAGTGACCTCAATGGTAGACAGAGAAGAAATTCGCGCATCATTTGCTACAAAGGTGTTTGTAGAAATAGACGAAAAAAATCCAAAAGAGGCTGCTAAATAATTCGTGGAAAGACTATTGACTCGCAAAGAAGAAATTATACCAGTATCAGCTCCAAAGAAAATAGTTGAGAGAGATCTCACATTCGCATTATCTGCTACGAGGACAGAAGTAGATAAGGTTGAAAATATAGCAAAGTTGGCTTGAAACAAATTCGTAGAAAGCGATACAACATTTAATGAAGAAACAAACATAGTGCTAGCATTCAAAGAATTAAAACGCAAAGATGAAAAGGAGGCAAAATTCGTGCTAAAATTTACAGTCGATACTGTAGAAGTAAATCCAACCCCTCCTCTCACATTTCCTGATGAAATACTATTTGTATTCAGCGTAGAAAGAATCATAAATTGTGTAGTAAAATCAAGAACAGTTAGTGCTGAAAAAAAGGACTGGCCTGCTGAAAGAAAATTCGTGGATACATTAGGAACAGTTAAAATATTCGCATCCACAATTATGGACGAAAGGAAACGTGACTGAATACTGCTCGCAATCAAAAAGGTTGTTGACAATGAGCTTGTAACAAGAGATGATATATTTCCTTGTGCGGATGAAAATACATTTGCATTAATCACACCATAATTCCCTATTTCTGCTGTAAACGTTGTGACAGACAATGTTGAGAAAAAAGCAATATTCGCATAAAAAGTGCTGACTTGAAGATTGTTTGCGAATAAGGTAGAAGCAAAAAAGGCCTGGCCTTGAAGGAATGAATTGGAAAAAGTTGAGATAAAACCAGTTGTTGCTAATAATTCACTGGTTGAAATAGTAGAGTAAATACCAGCGATCGCAGTAATAAAATTAGCATTTACATTGTTTACGTTGATACTGGACGTGTTAAAAGAAGACATTTCAATCGTATTGAAAAGCGCAACATTTGCGAAAATAGTATTTACAGAAACAGTGGAAAGAATAGCAACATTCGCAAAAAATCTCTCTGTTGAAAGGAAATTCGTAGAAATATTAGAAAAAGTTCCTTGATTTATAAACATTGTATCAGTCGATAAAGTGGAGAAGAACCCAAAGTTTGCTTGAAAATTATTTGTAAGAACAGTAGAAGTATTAATAGAACGGACATTCAAACTATCCAAGACAAGACTCGTGGTTGAGATACTCGAAATGTAAGCTGTATCAGCGACAAAATTAAGTGTTGACAAAGTGGAAAGAAAAAGACTTTGCGCATAAAATTCAGTCGCAAAAATAGATGAAAAATTAGCTCTTTGCGATTGTAATAGATTTGTAAAAACGTTGGGTGCTAAGATTGAGGTTGATGAAAGAGATGTAGCCGTAAGACTTGAGAAAATACCAACATTTGCTCTTACAGCATTTTGAAGAGTGCCTCCAATAACATACCATTTGGTTGTGCTACCAGCATACACTTGTAAAAAATCAAAATCTTCTTGGAGTGTTTTCACAAACGTCCCATCCTCAAAAGAATCACCTTCTTGTGTTGAAATAAAAATAGTAGATCTTGAAGCAACACCATAGGGATCTTTCAGCGTAATCACACGGAAGGGAATTTGTGTTGTCAAGGGTAACAAAACAGTGCCTGATCTAGACCTTGCATCTACTAAAGCAAATTCCGTTGATGAAGAAACGAAAGCCATTAGAAAGCCTTCAACTACTTTTGGAAAGAAATTGAATGCTTTGTCTTATACGACCCCCCTCAAATATTTCCTAAAACGCTAGTATACCGCCCTTCAAATGTACTTACACGATTCAGCATATCAGATGTAAGCGTAAACAAAGAAAAGGTTGTTGATTTTAGAAGCTCCGTATCAAAGATTGTTTTTTGAAGTGCTCCAAACCGTATCATATTCAATTGATCAATGTTTAAGATACTAACATCGGTAGGAGAGGTTGTTACAGCTTTCGGAAGGATTTCTTCAACCTCTTGTGCTACAAATCCTAGAACATATTTATCATACAAGTCCTGGACAAAAGGTTCTTTATAGGTAAAGCGCCGAAGAGGAATTTGTTGGAAATTTGAATAACACATTTCCAAATCAGCATCTCTTATATTTTCCTTGATTCTCTCATCCGATGTTGTATTCCAAGTAGATCCTGTTGGTTTATACGCATCACCACTGAACAATGTTAAACGGATATTGGATGTTGGAACAAGCCCTAGAGGGTTTGTAAGATCTCCAACTACTAAAGAAGAAGTATATGCGATATTTGCTTGAAAAGGTTCTGAGGATTGAATCCTCAATGATGATACAGTTAGAGAAGAAGTAAATACTTGCTGTGAGCTGAGGCTAGTAAACAAGGCAACTCCATTGACATCTAAATCTGTCTCAGCATACCCACGATTAATTCCAACACCTTGGGGCGTTACATATACAGTGTCTGTTAAAATTAAAGAATTCGGCGAAAACGATATCTTATTGATAGCATTATTAAAACTAGGAATTGGAACAGATTGAATCTCAAGAAAAGAAGATTGGTAAAAAGAGGGTCTTGTATTTGAATTAAACCCTACGCTATATCCAGCACCACCAATAAATGTTGCTGAATCAGCATTTAACCAATGAAGACCATCATAACTGTATTTTGTTGTATTTGTTCCAGGGCTGTCGTCGCCAACCGCAACCCACTTATCCCCATTCCACGCAACCCCCATTCCTTGTGTTCTAAATGCACCAGAATTTACAGGGAAAAAGTTTGAACCATCATAACTATATTGAATCGTATTACTGGATACAGAATCCGCACCTACAACAATCCACATTATACCATTCCATCCAATATGTTGATTTCCTGATCCAAAAATTCCTGATGAATCAGTATCAAATCCACCCGTTAAAATATTACACCAATTTATAGCGTTAAAACTATATTGAATACGATTGGTCCTGGTTGTTCCACCCCCTGATGTTAGCCAAACGTAGCCATTGTATGAAATACCTACCTTTTGAGATCCTGCGAGTCCTGATGCTGCATTTAACCAATTGGAACCATCTCCACTATACATAATATTTGATCCAAATGTAGTTGAAATACCAACAGCAACCCAAAAATTACGAGCCATCGTCAAGCCATTTCCAACATTTAAATAGATAGAATTATTTAACCAATAATTTTCCACTGGAAAGTATCGCGTAAAACGTGATGATAGATTATAATCTTGACCAGCTGCTACGAATACATTATTAGTCCGTGCGAATCCCCCTACATTATAACCTATACCAGGATCAAATAGATTCCAAGAAGAAGCATTGGATGTAGTAAGGCTTAAGAAACCAGTAAACGTCGCTCCAAGATAAAAATTAAAGGAATCAAAATAGATTACGTTCGCATAAGGCGCATCCCAAGAATACCCTGAATCATACCAATCAATACCATCACGACTAAATTTAATACGTTTTGTAGAATCTATATCATACCCTGAGGTAAGCCAAAGAGGATTTTGTTGGCTTATTTGTATTTTTTTCATTGAACTTACTCTTAGAATACCTGTGCTCAAAGAATGAATCGCAGTGGTATTGAAAAGATTAGAATAGGAAACGCCATTGATATTCTGTAGAGTAAGAGTAGAAAAAGTTCCTCCCAAAGATGTCATTGTAGAAGTTCGGATAACTTGTGGCTGAATACGTGTTATAAGAGTTGTAGAATAGAATTGAGCAGAAAGAGAAGAAACTGTAAATGTAGATGTGCGAATAGAACTTATAGTCATTGAATCATCTACCAATACCCGCACGCTACGAAGAGTATTTACAGTAAGACTCGCCATATAACTATCATTGAATCTTGTTGATCCAGGTGTTTGTAGATCATCTACAGAACCAAGTGTTCCAAACTGCGTTACTGTTGAAAATGATGATATATTTCCGTTTCGTCCTTGTGCGGCTATGGAAGAAAGAGTTCTCGTAAAAATTTCCGTTGATCTTGAGAGTAGGAAAGGTGTAAACAAGTTATTTACAACAACATTTTGAGTAACATCAAATACTGTTGAACGATAAATAGACGTTCCAAAGGTAGAAAATTGTCCCCTGTTGACTGTAACTCTAGTTGACCTTACCACTGGCGTTGATACATTTAAAACTGCTGATGGACCAATCACTAACAAACCAGCCTGACCCTGTCTTCCAAAAGGCGCAACATAAAAAGGAGAATTTTCTAGAGGAGCTATCGCAAAAAACCCAGATGTTCCTGTTACGTGAACAACATTGCGAACAGAAGCAATCGCTGTGCTGCTTCCACCACCACCTCCTGCTGAAGAGCCACCTGCTACACCGCTGCCACCTCCAAACCAACCACCACCACCTCCACCTCCTTGTGTATTCGCACCACCACCTGCAAACTGAGATCCATTCGTAGCTCCTGTTCCTCCTGCTACCTGGGTTCCTCCTCTGCCTTGAGTCACAAAAACACCTGTTCCATCCGCACCATTAGGAAATCCACCTCCACCTCCCACACCTCCTGTATTTGTACCACTGCCACCACCTCCTCCTGCGATGGCAATGACCGTGCCTACAGCTGGAGTTCCAGAAAAAATACCTGTAAATCCACCACCGTTCGCACCTGTTCCACCCAAGGAACCTCCTCCATTTGCTAAATCTGACAAACCAGCTGCTCCTCCTACAATAATCTGAAGGACTGTTCCAGGGGTCGTATCTATAGTGCCTTCCAAGTATCCTCCACTCCCTGCGCCATTTGTAGGAACACCATTTTGTCCAGTTCCTCCAGCTCCCCACATAACAAAGCTAATCTGTGTAACACCTTGCGGCACTACATAGCTTTGAACGGTCCCTGTATTGAAAAATCTCATAGCACCTAATTGTTGATTCTGTGGATAAACAGAAACAGGAATTCTTGGAAACAAAGGAATAGTTAGAGCACTTCCTAAAACAAAGGTGCTAACATTAAACAAAAAAACTTGACCAACATTCGCATTTAAAGTAGAAGGTTGTAGCGTTAGACTTGACATTGTTGTTAGATTTGCTGCAAGACGAAACGAGGATAAGCCAGTAAGAAAATAAGATGTAGCAGCAAGTGAATTGACTAACAAAGAAGAAGCATTTATTTGTGATGCTGAAATATTGACAAAGCCTGCCTGTGAAGTCAAGAGATTGGGACGAAGTAAGTTGTTTTGGACATTTGCGTTCGGTATTTCAAACACAGGACGAGCGGACGCAAGATTAGTTCCAGACAAATCTCTCAATTGAAGCAAATTTGTAGCAAAACGAATAGAAGAAAATGTAGAAACAAATCCTGTCGTCGCAGAAAAACGTATGGACGAAAATGTAGAAAAGTTTCCAACTTGAACAATTGTGCTGAGAGAAGAAATTGAATCCATTGTGAAAGTAAGGGTTGTAACATTTGGAAGACCAATTCTTATTGTTCTTAAAATACTTGTAGATAACGTTGGGAAAAAAGCAGTCAGAGATGAAAATTGTCCAACTTCAAATTGTCTGGATTCAAAATCCAAAGCACGGAACAAGGCCAAACTAGAAAAACTAGATGTAGCATAGATGGGAGTTGATATAGATGAGATCCCAAACACGTCAGCAGAAAGATCAGTAAGAGTTAATGTATTGCCGGTTGTATACAGTGAATAGACTGATGAGATTTGGCTAGTAGCTGAACTGATACGAAATACATCTGTATTGAAAGTTGATAGCTGCGCAAGTGCCAAAGAGGAGATGGCAACACCCGTCGCAAAAATAGAGGATACTTCTCCAGCATTTACAAAATAGGAAGACAGAGTCAAATTAGGAATGAATACTGGGAATCGTGTATCTAGACGAACAACTGCCGCAGATCGAACTAGTAATGTAGAATAATTGAAGGGTATATTTGTAAACAATGTGGAAAGACGTAAAAACGTTGTGGTAGATATAAAAAGACTATGACTTGTTATATTTGGAAGAAACTGACTTGTTGTAGAAGCAACAATGGCGTTTCCAGAATCTACAAACCCAACATCTGCGTTAAACCTGTTCGTAGAAAACGAATCAATCGTCAACGAATTGAAAGTAAATGTTCCAGTGGATGTAAGATCAATATTCGAAACATTTGCTGGTGACCATACAGATTCAAATGTGCGTATTGTTGTGAGTCTATTCCCAACACCGACTTGACTGGCAAAACGATTTGTTCTAAATAATTCAGTTTCTGCGAGAGTGCTTATAATGAATGTAGAAATACCAGTTGAAACGGATTGTATAGTATCTGTTGTAAGTAAAGATGTAAAGGCAGCATTTGTAAAAGTAGCACCAACAATTGCTGTAGAAAAGGTATTGCTTCCAGAAGATATATTCTCAATATTCAAAAAGGGAGTTATATTTCTCTGTGTTGAGATAAGTTGTAAGTTCTCAATATAAGAAAAATTATCAAACGTAGGAAATTCTGCGACAAGAATAACACCACCATCTTGACCTGATCTACCGATAGGGAATGACCAATAAGGGGAGCCTTCATTCGGTGCGGGCGTAGGAATACCAAATTGCCCAGTATTAGGCAAACTATTTCCACTAATGGTTACAGGATCAATCACAGAACCAATGTATGTACTGGAACCACCACCACCAGGCGTTTGAAGACTACCACCACCACCGCCATACCAACCACCACCGCCGCCACCGCCACCATTGTCTCCAATCACACCATTGCCACCAAAGAATTGAGATCCTGATATACCCCCAGCATACCCAGCACCACCAGCGACTTGTGTTCCTCCACCTCCACCAAGAGGGGGCGTCCCACCTGCTGGGAATCCACCTCCTTGACCTTGACCATTGCCATTAAATCCAGAACCTGATCCTCCACCCGCAATCGCAATCACGTTTCCAGCAGCTGGATCGCCTGAAAAAATACCTGAGAAACCACCACCCCAAGCATTTGTTCCTGCTAAGGATCCTCCACCATCTGCTAAACCAGTAAATCCACCAGCGCGACCTACAATGATATAGAGAATAGAGCCAGGGGTCACATTTATTTTGCCTCCAACATAGCCGCCACTTCCACCTGCCATACCATTGAATGAATTTTGGTTTTGATTTTGCGCATAGCCTCCTGCGCCCCATAAATGAAAGTTTATACTGGTAACACCAGCTGGAACTGTATAGGTTTGAATCGTGCCTGTTCCAGCAAATCTTGCTACATTTGTATAAATTTGTCTGAAAAATCTACGCGCTGTCGCAGTAGAAACATTTATAGTAGAAAAAAGACCTCGTTGTAACGTAGATATATTATCAAAAGTAAGCGTGGAAATGACAGTATTGGTAGACGCACGAAGAAAATTAGTTCTAAAGGTGGATGCTGTGTAAGAAGCGGAGCTTATACGAAGCGCAGTAAGAGGATCCGTGTCTATAAATTCAAAATTCGCACGGAGAAGGCGTGTAGAAACTGTATCAAAAAAACTCTTACTGAAAACATCCAATTCTACTGTAGAAAAATTAGACGCATTCGCTGTAAGACTCTCAAAGAAGGATGTAGAAACATTGCTGGATGAAAAAGAACTTATAGTGAGTGTGCTAGCTTTGTTACGAATCGAAGAAGCGGATTGAAAAGAAACGGTAGAAAATATAAAATCACGGGCTAGAATTTCAGAAGCATAAATAAGAGGGGATGAAAGTAAATTTAGAAAGAGAGAAAATCCTGAAAGAGAACGAAAGTCAGCCTCTCTATTGATGGCAACTCGCCCAGCCTGTAGAAATTCTGTAGTTAATGATATTGAGCTTGTTCGGAAACCTGTTGTGCTTAAAGTGGATGTAACAAGACTAGGGCTACTTATTAAAAAACTTGATAGAGACGATACCGTAAGACTAGAAGTTTCTTGAGATAACAAAAACTCTTTAGAGAAAATGGTTGATAAACGTAGAGTATTTGCTCGTAGAGAATAAACCAAATTCCCACCAACTGTATACCACTTGGATGTGCTCGCAGCAAAGATTTGAAGTGAGTCAAAGTTTTGATCAAAAACACGAGACCAGGTTCTATCTTCAAAAGTATCTGGAATACTAGAAAGGTTATTATCAATACCTGTCGTAAAGACAGTAAATGATGATTGAAACGCATTTCCAGTATCTTTGAAGAAAAGAATTCTATCTGGAATATCAATAGTAGAAGGAAGTAGAAACGCTCCACTTCGTCCAAAACTATTGACAAGTGTAATCTCTGTATTTGTGCTTACGAAAGCCATTGTAAGCCTTCAACTACTTTTGAAAAGAAATAGAAAATCAATTTCTTTCCAACGTAGAATAGGCATTTTGAATTGGCCTACATTAATGATAAGAATTGGGCTGAACCTGTCTTTGTTCCTGCTACAATATTACTACCGTAATATAAAAATCCATTTTGAAGAACCATTTCATAAACATCGCTTGTAGTTTTGTCCAAAAGCAAAAGATTTTCAACGGTGACATTTGAACTGCCAATTATGTTTGATGATCCAACGGGTGTATTGGTTCGCAAGGAAGAAATCGTATACATTGGTAACTCTGTTCCATCAAGAATATTCCATTGTGTTTGACCATTGCTCACCAAAGTAAGATAGCCAAATGTATTCCGCATTTCTTTTGTTGTTGCGCCATCTTCAAAACTATTTCCAAATTGTGTGGAAAGCATCAAAGGATGAAAGGAAAAACTGCCATACATATCTTTAAAAGTTAAAATTCTTCCACGTATCGCATTTACTAGAGGAAGAACGATTGTTCCTGACGCAGAACGTGTATCTACTGGTATAAATTCAGCAGTAGAATTAATGGACAAAGCCATTTCTAATTATAGACTGTTGAAAAATTGGTGTAACGAATCCACACAGCACCAGGGGACCCAAATCCTCTCCGAGGCGTAGACGCACCACCTTGTCCCCCGCCGCCGCCCCCTCCAAAATAATATGCATTGGATCTCACATCACCAACAAAATTATTATTTCCTCCATCGCCACCACCTCCGAGTCCTCCAGTC
>Ga0129333_10001189_pt1 | contig 23292 bp, 55 predicted proteins | sample CPB6_08_DNA_FD_94474 | JGI IMG/M metagenome (GOLD analysis project Ga0129333, IMG submission 94474) | Freshwater to marine salinity gradient microbial communities from Chesapeake Bay, USA - CPBay_Sum_0.6_0.8_DNA | ecosystem: Environmental > Aquatic > Marine > Coastal | place: USA: Chesapeake...
AAGCGCCAAGCCGCTTGAGACCTTCGGCAAAGGCGGCGACGCCTATCTGAAGACAGAGATCGTCGGAGAAGGAAAGGCGGTGATCTGCTTCATTGCGCTGGCATTTTTAGGAGCAACGGCAGTATCATTCTTCGCGGAAGAGCTGGAATTGCGAAAGATATTCAGGAAGGCCATAAGAGCCGACTTGCAGAGAAGGGAGGCGGAAAATCCTCGCGGAGGCACAAGAGAGATATGGGTCGCCTATTCCAAAGAGATAGGCCAGGGATACCAAAGCCGAGAAGGGCTTGACCTGCCAGATTCGATGGCCGAGCTGGAAAGCCTGCCTGACGCGATAGACAAGCCAGAAATGAGGAACATGAAGCTAGAAGAGATAGGCATCTGACATGGAAAGGCAGATAGTAATCAGGATAGGAGATCCGTATATGATGAAGGACAAGGACAGGCAGCCGCCGGCCAAGGCCATCACGGTGAACTCAGACAGCGCCTACTTCCTAGGAAAGGAAGACTTGGCGTTTTCCGGGATAGTCATAGCATGCGGGGCGCTTGACGGATTCGAAGAAGGCGAATCGCCGGAATGGGAATTCGGCCCGGAAGAGATATACGACTACATACACAGGTTCTCATGGCGCCTCGTAGAAGGCATGGCCTCTTGCATCTACATAAGAGACGCGGAGATCGGATATGGGATGCAGCAAGAGAAGTGGAGAGAAATCTCTGCCGAGGAGATGCAGGCGCTCGACGCCTTCGCGTCGGAAGACAGGACAGGCCATTCAGAAGCGGCGCAAGAGCTATCGAGCAGGTATAAGAAAATCAGGAGAGACTCCATTCTCGGAGGGCTGGGCATATGAAGGCGATCTGCATAAGGACATCGAGATATAATAAGTATGACGACCTGCCGCTGACGCTTGGCAAGGTTTATGATGTTATCTCTATAACTCATATTCCTTTCAACGCAAGCCGGCAATACGACTACACTGGGCCTTTCTTCAAGCTGGTGAACGACCGAGGCGAGCTATCAGGGTATACCGACGACTGCGTGAGGCTGCTGACGAAGGAAGAAGAGAGGGAAGAACGGCTTAAAGAACTGGGGCTATGAAATCATTCGACGAATCAAGCCAAAGGCATATAGAAGTAGAAAAAATATTCCTATATTTACATGAACATAAAATACCTATATCATGAACAAGGAAATCAAAGAAAAGATCGTCGAGTTCAATTCGACGCTTGACGAGTCGCTGGACCTAGACGACGCTACAGAGCAGACGCTGGACTACCTGCTGGACAACGACATCGTAGACCTGTCTGACGACGAAGACGGAGACATGTACGAAGCGCTGTCCTGCGAAGTATACGAGCTGCTGGAAGAGATAAGAGCATAAAGAAAGCCCATCTATAAGATGGGCTTTTTCATTATATCATATTCCAAGCTCTTTTAGCTTCTCTTCTCTAACTTCCTGCATGTCTCTGAAATGTTCCGCGTCATACTTTCTGAACTTACCGTCTTCGCATCTGACTACATAGGACGGCTTGGCCGGCTTGAACGTCGCCGGGTCGTAGATCGTCGGCGTCAGCTCGCATTCGTACATATTTCCCATTATAAGTATGCTATCGACCCCGCCGAGCGGGTTTGCTATGCTTACATCTATCTTAGACTGACATTTCATATTCCTATATCTTTTAGCTTCCAATCCCTTGCGTGCCTGCGAAGCCATTCGTCTGGCATCCTTCGAGACGCGACGTAGTATTTGCCATTTTCGAATATGTTCAGCTCTGCGAAGACCTCGCCGTCACATTCGAATATGTCTACTATGTCCAGATTCTCCATAGATCCGTAGGCAGAGCACAGCCATTCCTCAGCGACCTTCAAGATCGCCTTGCCTTCCTCTGCGCCTAGGTCAAAATAATAGCTTTCGTCCATATAAGCAAAGATAGCCATTATAGGCGAATAAAAAAAGCGCCTCAGCGCTCTCTTCTATCTCGGGTTCTTCGCGAATATCTTCCACTGGCCTTCTTCAGAAGCCGAGAAGTATACCTCGTCCGCTGTCTTTATCTCTTTCTTGTCTGGATCTTCCGCCAGGTGGAACCACCCCGCTCCGAAAGGATCGTATCTCACTTCTTCCATTCCAGAAACGTCTGGGTCTGTAGGGACCACGACGCCGGATACTCCCGCTATGAGAATCCTGTCTCCTGTCGCCTTTATGCTATCAGCTCCTGCCTCCGACGTCTGGAAGTAGATAGGCGCGGCAAGCCTAGCCTCGTTTGTGTACCTTCCAGCAAGGCCTGTCTTCCTTCCGGAGCGAGTGCACGAGTATATCCCGATCATGCCGTTCCAGCCGTTGTTCCTGTGGGTCCTGTTGGTATGGAACCAGAGCCTCTGCCCTACAAGGCTGTCGGCGTCTACGTATCCCTCTACGTCCTTCCTAGAGGAATAGAACATCTCTTCGAATGTCATCAGATTCTTCATAAGGTATATATTAAAGCGCGGCGGCCATTTTCCCGCGCTAAGTTTTCTGCCTCAGGCAAACAAGGCTTTTCGGCACAGGTATAACATCTATGAAGAAAGCGATTATCATTATAGGAGCCATCGCCGCGATAGCAGCATGCTCCGTAGACAAGAACCTCATGAGCAATCAAGAGCTGGCCAGATGGTCCAGCAGGAACGACACCATATTCCGAGACAGCATACCGGCGGGAAGATACGATCCTCTGATGAACGAATGGGAGCTCTATAGAGGAAAGCAGACCAGGGAGATAACCATCTACTGCTTCGAAGACGAGATGGCGCAAGGCCTTATCGACTATACGCATACCAAGCACAGGAACGACAAGGTAGAGATAAAGAGAGAGATAAAGAGATGACGAAATACCCAGAGCCAGGAAAGAAATACAGGCACTACAAAGGCGGGCTTTACGAAGCGCTGTTCCTGTCAAGGCATACCGAGACAGGAGAGACGCTCGTATGCTACAGGAGCCTGCTGTTCGGAACCTACTTCTCCAGGCCGCTCGATTCATGGAACGAGCCGGCAGAAGGCGGATTCATAAGATTCAAGGAGATAGAAGAATAATGCTTATATTCGCGGAATGAAGGCGATATTCCTAGACATAGACGGGGTGCTTAACCTCTATTGCGAGAGCAGAGACGAATACGGCTGCTGCTTTCATGATCACCTGGTAGAAAACCTGAGAAGGGTCATAGAGCAGACAGGCGCCAAGATCGTCATAAGCAGCACCTGGAGATTCAGCGGGCTAGAGATAATGAAAGAGATGTGGGAAAAGAGAAGCCTGCCTGGAGAAGTCGCTGGCATAACACCAAACTTCATGACGCGCTATGGCACCACTCTGTGCCGAGGCAAGGAAATAGCGGCATATCTCGAAGAGCATCCAGATATAGAAAGCTATGTAATCATAGACGACGACTCAGACATGGAAGAGCATCAGATGGACAGGTTCGTCAAGACATCCGGAAACAAGGACCACGAAGACTGCGTGGACGCAGGATACGGCCTTACTTCCAGATGCGCAGACATGGCGATAGAAATACTAAACAGATGACGATAATAATAAAGACAGGCGAAGAGGCCTTCGAAGAAGGCAGCTTCCATGACATCATGCTGGACCTTTCAAGCCCCGAGCTAGAGATAGTCACCGAGCTCACATATCCAGACATGACGATAGCCCTCTCGCCATACGACAAGAGAAAGATAAGCATGGAGTTCATAGGAAGGTCCAGGGTGGACGGAAGGCCTATGTTCGCCTTCGACACCGATGCCGCGGACAGGGACATAAAGCTAGATGGCCTGCTTGGCTAGCACACCGATCTTATCATTCTATCCAATAGGATATATCCATCCCTGTTAGGATGCGCGCCTTCATCTACTATCGAGGCGTTGAATCCGTCAGGAGTCTCGAAAGAATCTATGTCTATTATGTTTTCGCTATATCTTTTCCTTATCTCATCATACCACAAATGCCTTGGATAAGAAGACCCGGAATTGGCCCTGGTTCTTTTGTAAAGGCACCAAAAAATCAGCTTTATATCAGGATGCTTTCCTATCATATAGTCAATGACTCTTAAAGAATGGTTTCCAAGAACTTCTATGTGATGTGGCTGCATGTAGTCTGTAGATACGTTACCTGGATATCCCATCTCGTCTAGAAACAATCCTCCATCTATTTTAGCTATCTTGTCATAATCGAAATTGTTGAACTTGTAGTCGGATACTATCCAGAATATTTCCCGTCCCGACTTCGAATTTTCTTCTATGGCCTTCGGTATATAGCTTGACCATATCGGCAGTCCCCTATGGGGGTCCAACAGGCATCCTCCGAATATGGCACCGCTTTCTATCTCGCTTGATATTATCCCAGTATAGTCGCTATGTATATGAGACGGACCTATTATGTATTTCATAATCTATCTATTTTATTCGGCTAGACACCTAGCTTGCCCAAGGCCTTGTTCCTCTTCTGAGACCTGGTGCTGTACCTAGGAAGGCTTGACAGCTCGCTCAGATTGTACCAGCTGAAATTCTTCTGCCTGCCTTCCTTCGATATGAGCCTTCCGAATACCGTATAGACATATTGGCCGTCTTCGATCTCGCACCTGGTGCATATGCCCACCGCCTCAGAAAAGGCAGGCTGTATGACCCATCCGTCTCCGTTGAGGCTGGTGCCGTCGAAAGATCCGAATATCAATATGACAGCCATGAATCCGAAGCCTAGCCACAGCATGACGTTTCCTCCCGCGTACCGATTGCCTGTCAGGCAGCCGTCCTTCAATATCTGCCGCCTGCCATAGCTTTTTATCTCGATGCCGTCGCTGCCTTCGTATACGTAGGCCCACTTGCCGCCTATCTCTATCTCCTTCATGACAGGAGTAGAATAGGTGACGTCTGGGATGGTCCCCGCCTTGGAGAACATCAGCATCGCCAGCGCGATCATTATGAACTTGCATGGGTTCTTGGCTATCAATAGTCCTGAAAGCCATATGGGAAAAAGAGCTGATTTCATATGCTTGCTTTTATATTCCTATCTTTCTGAGCTTAAGCTCCCTGAGTCCCTGCCTGAGCAGAGGCGTGGCATGGGCGGCATGCAGCGTGTCGAATCTTTCCGGATCCGCCTCGAGGTCGGCTATGTATACTCCATTGTCCTTAGACTGCATGTCCCTTATCCTGGCGAACTTCTTGCCGAAGAGCAGCCTGGAGAAAGTCGAGGTCTTCATATACCTGCGGCTTTCCTTCGATATGGGAATGCCAGGATCGTCCAGGATCTCCTGTACGGAGCCGAATATCCCGCAATAGCCGAGGCTGTTTCCTTTGTACGATATGCAGAGAAGCCTTCCCATATGGCGAATATACGGAAAAGCCGGCAAAAAACCGCGATGTTTTTTGCCGGCACTTTCAATTTATGCCGAATCGCTTCCGAAGAAGAGCCATATTCATACGACAGATGGATAATGCCGCTATTCAGGGAAAAGAAATTAGAGCGATTGCTGCGCTGATGAAATCGATCCGCGCTATTCGAAGATAGAGCGAATCTCTTCTTTTGTCCTGTCTTTTAGAAGGTCCCATCTGACCATCAGGCAATCTTCCTGAAGCCAGCATTCCACGCTCGCATGGCTGAAGATCCTTGGTATGTCCTTCATATATCCGATCGAGAAGCCATGCCTGTCCGGATCCAGCACCATCTCCAGGTTCTGCAGCAGAGTAAGCCGCCTGTCATAGCCAGGGAAGTAAGCCGCTGTTTGCCTGTTCTTCTTGTAGACCGACGGAGACTGATGCTTCGCCTTCGCGAACTCCGGGTACATCTTGTCCAGGCTCGACCTTAGCTCTGGCCAGCTGACGTCGCTGGCCTTCCTGCCTTCCTGCTTCTCGACTTCTTCCATCACCGACCTGAACCACTCGATGAGAAGACCTGGATTCTCGTAGCTCTGCTCAGGATACAATACCTTCGTTATAGACGAGAAAGACCACCACATATCGACCGCAGGCGCTATTCCAATCTTCGTAGCATCATAAGGAATAACCAGATAGGTTTCTTTGCCCCTTGCTATGCATATCCTAGAAAACCTGCCGGCGCATATAGACTTGTTTCTCTTCGGATAATCTTTCCACGATTCCAGGTTGGAAAGGACCAGGTTGTGATAGTTTCCAACCGGAGAATAAGGCGCTATCCTCTCATGCCCGGCGCTTCCTGGATCAGAGTATACCATGTCGCCTATATCGACCGACTTCCTGAAAAGGAAGCTTTCCTTCGCCGCTGCCAGGTCATAGCCGGCAGACTTCAATATCTCCAAGAAGCCATTGCAATTTTCTCGAACAAGCCTCTTCAATTCTTCCCCATTTATTTCCCTTGTCGGAAGGACTCCGGCAGACGGCCTGAACTCCTCGTAAAGCTTTATCCTCTTCATATCAAAAACCTTATTCTTTAGACCAGTCCGCCGATCCCAGCAGCTTGGCGAATTCCGCGGCCTTTTCGTCAGGAACCTTATACTGCATCATGAACAGGCCAAAAGGCTTTATTATAGGCTCGGGCAAATAAGAATAGTATTCCTTTCCTTCTATTATAGAAGAAGCGTCCACATCCTTCTTGACGACCATGAATCTTATGGTGCCGCTTCTATGATTGACATTGTACGAGAACTCGTATCCCATAGACTCCAAAGTCTCTTCTACATAAGCCGCTTCTTCTTCTATCGAAGGCAATATCTCTTCTCTGAAAGAATAGAAATCATAGCAGAGGCAAGAATCAAGCTCGACTTCTCCCAGCAATAGATTGTCATAGACATATTTGAGATGCTTGTAGCTATCGACGCAGTGATGCATCACATGGGTATTGCCGCTCTTGCTGCCATCCTTCAGCCTCCAATTAAAAAAGCGCTTTTCTATCGGAGCTCCGGCTATGTCGAATATAGACCTCATGACATCTCCTACTTCTATTCTGGATTCTTCATCTATAAGAGAGTCAAACTTGTCGAAGATCTCTTTAGACTTCTGTGCATATGTCTTTCTCGCTTCGAATAATTTTAAGTGCTTCATATCGGTATATATTAAAAAAGAATAGGGATATTCCTTATCTTAGCATCATGGACATAGAAAGCAAGATCATAGAGCTTCTGAACGAAGCAGATTCAAAGATGAGCCAGCAAGAGTTCTCTTCATTGGCAGAGTCAGTCATCGACTACATAGACGAGATCGGCAGGAACAAGAAGGCAAGCAAGCCGACCGTCTATCGAATCATCGGAGCAGAAGCAGCCGAGCTGATAGAAAAGATAGACGCCGCAATCAAGAGGTTCGGCACGTACAGCTACGACGACAAAGGGCCGTACGAAGTCATGAACATGAAAGAGATCATGACCGGCCTCCAATCGAAGCCCGTGAAGGAGATCGGCAAGATCCTGTCGGAAGTATTGGACGCTTATCCGGTGTATGGCAGGGCGCATAGCTTCGTCTGCTGCGTCATAGGAGAGCTCGACTATCTTCCAGAGGAAGAGTTCGACGAGCTGCTTGATTCTGACGAAAGATTCGAGTACTGACATGTTGCTGAAGAAATCCTACATAGGGCTCGGGCCGGAAAGGTCCGACAGCCCAGGCGAGACGAAGATAACCAGAGGCAAGAAATACGAGATAGAGATCCACCACCGCCAGATCTCTCCGGACGCGTGGCTGCAAGAACGGTTCTTCTATATAGACGACGACGGAAAAAGGGCAGAGATTTCGACATACTTCTTCGACCGATGCTTCGCGCATCTAGACAGATGGCGAGAGATGCAGCTTGAAGTAATAGGGATATGAAAAGGCCCGGATACAGATCCAGGCCTTTTCCATTTCATTCATAAAGCCAATCGGCTAAGAGTACTGGACGTTTTGCACCTTCCTGCCATGCGTCCCTTCCAATGCCTCCGCGCATAGCTCTCTCAGATAGCCTGCGTACATTTCCATTTCAGCCGGCTTAGCGCCTATCTGCTCTAGATATGCTCTCCACTGCATAGCAGCGTCTGGATATATCTTAAGCGTGGCTGATGCCGCATTGATCCTATTCGATGACTCGATGTCGTCCGCGAACAGCATTTCGCCATTCTTGGCAACATATGCCGTATATCCGCTTGGAAGCTTCGCGATGCCTATGTCTCCGTTGGAATGCCTGAATTCGAATTCCGACTGCCTTTCTCCGTCCGACTTTTTCTTGTCGCATCCCGCTATCATGTCGATGACGAACTGCTTCAGCTGCTGCCTGAGATCTTCAGGAACGGACGAATATGTCTTTTTTTTATATCCTTATATATTAAAAATAAATCTGTATATTTGTAGAAAGAAAAACATATGGCAAAGAAAGTTCCGTGTTCCATCTTCGTCGGCACTTCGACGAAATACTTCAAGGTGGGTGATTTCGACAGCTTGGTCGAGGCGAAGAGATACGCATCTCAATGCCTGGACAGGCACTACTACCAGATCATCAGGAAGAAACAGACCATCCAGGAAAAGAGAGAGGACGCTCTTAAGACATTAGGAATATAAAAACGAAGGACAATGAGAAAAGAATATGAATATGACCCTAAGTTCTCAAAGGAGAGCAATGACAACTTCAGGACATTCCACGAGATAAAAGAGGACTGTAGGGAGATATTGGGCGCTGAGAAGTATCTCGAACCGTTCACTGGAAAGAAATCCGGGGAGCCGAGTGACGAGACTATGGAAAAATACAACGAATACCTGAAAGGGTATATAGGGGAGACAGACCGAGGGATATTGAGGACTCTTTTGGTCATAGGAAAGCCGTACAAGAACAATCCCATCATATCCGAGACGTTCGAGATCTTGGCGGATGAGCTGAGAAAGGGCTCTCCGACTGGGAGGATATAAAAAATCCACACCCTCGAAATGTTTGGTTTTCAGAGCGATATATAAAACATCGAAAAAAATCTCGGAAACATTACAACTTTCAGGATTTGGAGCTTGTTAACAAGGTGGATGAACTCATAAACTCTGGTGGTGATCCGAATAGGGCCGCCATAATGCCTAATCTGGAGCCTGCGCTCGACGAGTTCAAGAAATCGAAGGAAGAGAAGAAGCCGGATCAGAAGAAGAAGAAGAAATAGCCTTATTTATAATAGGCTTCTTGTATCTTCTCATACAGCTTCGATTTTGGAAGCGCGCCTATCTGCCTGTCGACTTCCTTTCCGTTCTTGAAGAAAAGGATCGTAGGGATTCCCCTGACGCCATACCTGCTCGGAGATTCCGGATTCTCGTCGATGTCTATCTTGTATACGGCGATCTTGTCCGCCAGGTCCTCTGAAGCGTCTTCCAGCGCTGGAGCCAGCTGCTTGCACGGTCCGCACCACTGCGCCCAGAAATCCACAAGAACCATCTTGTCGGAGCTGCTTATCTTGTCATTGAAGTCTTGGTCTGTAATAGGAGATGTCATGTCGTTGCTATTGTTTAGGATATATATCTAAAAAGAAAAGAGGCCTTTTGGCCTCTCTTTCTCTTAATACTCTCCAGATATATCGCTGTCGATGTTCTTTACGTAGATGAAGTCTACCGGCTCTGGCCTATTCCTGTAGTTAGGAAATTCAGCTACGAACTTCTTGAGCTTCTCAAGGTCTTCGTGCTTGAATATCCCGGTATAGACGTCTCCTGTAGGCATTCCTCCAGTCGCCACAGAAGCCTGGTGAGAATCGAGCTCAGGGTTGTACTGGTGGTCCCATCCCCAGTATAGGTTTCCGTCAGAATCAGAGTATTCTTCTATTAGCTGCGTTTTTAGCGCATTGGTAGATACCTTTACCTGGTTTCCGGTCTTGTCGTACTTGTTTCCAGTAACGTACTTAGAGTATCCTTTCTTGATTCCGTCATAGATCGCTCCAGCGGCGAAAACCGCTCCGATTCCGGCGATGGCCGCGAGAGCGCCAAGAAACTCTTCGTTCACAGAATAGGATTCGAATGTTTTGATGTATTTCATGCCATGTTTTTTTTTTATACATGAGTATATATTCTTTCCGAAACGCGGAAAATCCTTATATTCGCATTATGACAGACCTATCGAAATATTCGCTCGACGAGCTTGCCGAGCTCAGAAGCAGGATAGACTCGCTCATACGAGGCTATTCAGACGGGCATATCTATATCTGCAAGGTAAGGTCCTACGGCCGCTCCTGGACCGACAGAGGCATCAAGAACCTGAAGTCGCTGGAAGAGCTCTGCTGGGAATATAGCGGAGACGGCGGCATCGTCGACGTCTATACGACCAACGAAGACCTAGGCGAAGGCTTCTACAACTACGGCGATACCATGATCATAAAGTCCGAAGAAGACTACGAGAAGTGGAGCCGCCGCGAGACAAGCAGAAAGCTCATAGAAAGGGCCGAGCAGGACCTCATCGAATGGGCAGAAGACCAAGAAAGGCCTTTCTCCCAGAGAAGAAGCCATTTCGCTCCGATATACACGCAGGAGAACATCGACGAGATGAAGGCGGAATTCGAATCGCTGCCGACAGACTTCGAAGCGCCTAAGAGATACCAGAGATGAACATAAAGAAGGCCATACAGAGATACGAGCAGAACATGCGCCTCGCCATGGATGGAGAGAAGGACTTCTCTTTCATAACATGCAGGCAGAAGTGCGGATGCCTGGTAGGAATAAGGTTCGACGACGTGGCGCTGGAATATGGCCAGCTTAGATGCGTCCGCAACGGATACCGATTCAAGACTTCCATGGACCTCGGCAACCGCCTGGAATTCATGTACTATCCCCTTATAAGGGCAAGAGAAAGCCTGATGCTGAAGCGAGAAAGGGATTCTGCGCTGGGCAAGATAATAGAATAGCCTTATATTCCGTAGGCCGACCTTTCAGACTCGAAGTTGCCCAGCACCTCCGCCGCGCTGATGCCTCTGTTGTAGACGTGCATTCCGCCGAACCTGAAATCAGAAGCAGGGCCTTGGCCGAGGCCGCCTGGATCGGTGACCATGTTTGTAGACGTAGGATATCCGACGTAGTAATACATTCCATTGCCGTTGTTTCCAGGAGACTGCCTGATTACAGCAGCCGAGCCTGCAAGCGCGCCGTTTACATATCCTCTCAGAGTAGTTCCGTCGTATGTGTATCCTACATAGTGCCATTCGTTCAGAGAGTATGTCGCGCTGGATGTTATCAGCGGATTTCCCATATCATAAGGCCATACGCCGAAAAGGTAGCTTCCTGAAGAGTTCCTCTGTATCTGCGCGTCATACCATCCGCCTGCGTCTCCGGTATCCGTTCCTTCTTCCGATAGAATTATCCCGTTCGTCGTCGGGTAGACCCACAAGAACGCTGATATGGAAGTTCCGGTCGTCGCCGGGCTCAGATAGGCATTGAGGTCGCCGGTCCTGACATATTCGGTCGCAGATCCCTGTATCGACAGATACCCGCTTTCATAAGAGATAGTCCCTACAATCGTTCCGTCTGCGCTGTTTGCCGTCATGTCTTCGATGGCCGTTCCGTATCCTACATACGAAGAGCTGTTTCCTATCTCCCATTGTAGTATTAGGCCAGACGTGGCCATAGACTGAGTCATGCTTCTCGCCATGAATAGCTTCGCCAGCGGTCCCGAAAATGATGAAATTCTGCTTATCATAGAGTATATATTAACTCCGGAATATCGGCAAATCATATAGGCATATCCGATATCTATCCTTATATTCGCATCATGAAGATACTATCGATAATAATTCTCATGCTGGCATCCAGCATTTCTCTCGCGCAGGCCCAGGCCGACGCCTCCGATTCCATCAAGGCAGAATCAGACTCCGCGAGATCGGTCAAGTTCCAATACAGGATCTCCCTGAGCGAGGTAAGCAGCTCTTTCACAAGCAAGGACCTCAGAGACCCCATCTTCGACCTGTTCAAGGCAGAGGCCAGCTACAGCGAGGCGCTCAACCAGTTCGTGCTCATATCCGAAGAAGACATAGACCAGCGACAGCTCGTGTCTAGCCTAGGCAGCTACCATATCACCTACTTCAGGAAGATACCTATATCATACCAGCCATGACAGTAAAGACCGTCAGAGAGCTTGCCGCGCTGATAGCGGCGAGAGGCATCCGCCTGGAAGACATCGTGCTTGACAGGACCGGCTGCGAATGGGACTATTCGGCCAAGAGCTTCGGCGAAATGGGATTCGACGCGCTGGACTTCATAGAGGTCATAATGGACCTAGAGAAGGCGCTGGACTGCGTCATACCCGACAGCCTGGCGGACCAGGTGCAGGACGCCGATCCCAGCTCGCTCATTCTTTCCGAGATAAGGTCTAGGAAGCTTGACGACCTTGGAATATGATAGCGATAAGATACTCTACCAGGCTTGTGCTTCTCGCCTTCGGGATAGCGATCAAGATTCCTCTTAGCCGGAGGGGATACCTGCAGTGCAAGAACGAGAAGGAGATGTGGGCCAGATACGGCCATTTAGGCAAGCTGGGAAGGCTTTATTGGGAATGCGGCGGAATAGTATGCATGAAGAGATACAGGCAGGCAGCGGCCGCCGAAGCCGATCCTGAGGGACTCGATGAGGCCGTGGCCGGGATAAAGCGCATGATCCCCGAGCTTGACATAGAAAGGTGCGACCTATACAGGGTGGAGAACTGGGGAATGTCAGCCGATGGCTATGTCTTGATAGACTATGGGATAAGCGAGCATGTAAGCAGGATGTACTGATTTCAGAACAAAAAAAGATCGAATACATATAATGTCTATGAGAAACATATTGATCGCGCTGTTCGTCCTAGGAATAGGGTGGGCGGCTTGGAACGACTATTCAAGAGTCGATCCAGAATGGAAGGAGTCAGAGTGCTACGACGGAATATCCTATTCTCTGCACCAGAGAGAAGACGACAGATGGGTGCTCTGCATAAGGAACAGCTATATGGAAAGGATGGCGGTAGACTTCAAGGTCGGCGGAAAGTCCGAGACAGGCCTGGTAAGCACAGGACAGCAGGCATGCTTTATCGTAGAGCCTGGAGACGACCCTAAGGCCGAGATAGAAGGGCTTAGCCTGGCAGGAGCAGACGGAAGCATAATAGAAAGGCTATATGGCTGCGACAACAAACAATAAGGAATGAGAAAGACAATCTATCTATCTCTGCTTGCCATCGGGATGATGGCGGGCGGATGCGGCGAGGAAAAGCCGGAAAAAGACACATGGTACTGCCTAGAATGCGAATGCTGGAAAGACCACATCGTCTATAGGTCCTGGAAGGAAAACGGACTCTGGAAGTACGAGATCTACAACAACATAAACACAGACATCACGCTTGTATACACCGCAGGCACGGAAGAGTCTGGATACGAAGAGAAGCAGCTTCTTATCAAGACAGGGAAGGAAAGCGGCGTAATCGACACGGACATCCCGGAATCTCGATTCCTGGAGCTGAGCCTTTCGTCGGTGATCGAGATGAAGGACGGAGAGCCTTATCGCCCGATAGTATGCGAGCTGAAGCATTCATGGGAATAATCTAAAAAAGCAAATATGGAAAATCTAAGAAAAGCAGGCAAGTTCGTTCTGACCGCTGCCTGCACCCTTCTATTCTTGCTCATAGTCATAAGCAAGCTCACCGACGGCGGACTCGAAGGAATAGGCAGAGGAATGGGAATCGGGATAATAATCTTCTCTATTATCTCGGGACTGACAGCAGCCTTCTACAAAGACGAAGACGAAGGAAAAGAAGAAGGCAATCGATAATCGGCATGTCCGAACAAAAATCAAAAGCAAAGCAATGAAAAAGACGATCTTGGCGATAGCCATCGCCATGCTGCCATTGGCTGGCAAGTCGCAGCTTATCATGAAGGCCCAGCATGGGACCTATCAGACGGTAATATCCACTGAGAACATAAGCGAGCCGAACCCTTCAGAGTGCGGATTCACGGATCTGATGATCCCTATCTTGGCCATCTATAAGATAGAGACCATAAAATACGAGAAGTTCGCAGACGGAAAGCTCGTGGCCACATGGACAGAGAGAAAGAAGACGTTCGTGAGATGCGCGGACCACTAAAAAAAATCATTTTGAAATGAAAAGATTCATATCGGCGATTGTCGCCATCATGTTAATGGCCAATATGGCCTTCGCTCAGCAGCCTGTATTCTACGACGACATAAACTACGAAGGAAGGGGATGGAACCTAGATTGCGGCTGGCAATACTCAAGGCTGGAAGACTTCAACAGCAGCTTCTGGGGCGGATTCTACGGAGGATGCTATTCAGGCCCATGCAATTGGCGAGTATCTTCTATAAAGGTCCCGCCTGGATGCAAGGTCATCCTATACGACCAATTCAACTTCGGCGGAAACAGCATAGAGTTCACTGCAGACCAGCCTAACCTGGTAAGCTGCGGGTGGAACGACCGAGCCAGCAGCATAAGGATCTATGGCGCGGCCCAGCAGCAGCTTCAGCCTCAGCCTCAGGAGCAGAAATGCGGAGGAAGCGTGACATTCCGGAACTGGTCCGGAACGACGCTGTACCTATACGCGGCGGTAGTGTCCAAATACAGCCCAAGCAACTTCTATATGTGCGACTATTACAGGGGAGTCTTGACATCTAGCGGATTGACCATAAGCGTCCCTGAGGGATACTCGCTGAGCTTCTGCGCATATTCAGGCAGCTGCATGACAAACACCATAAGGGCCAGCGGCATCTATCAAGACTGCCATGCGGTCGGCCAATACCACGACATACATTGACATGCCAAAGCCCATTCATCGAATGGGCTTTTTTATTATCTTTGAAAAAACATAGGGATGAAAGCATACATACAATCGAATGAAGATGGCCTGCCGCACCACTTTGACGCCGCGTGCGCGCTCTATGGCGCCATAGATTCAGGATATGATTATAAGCTAATCTCTTATGATCGGCTAGACGCGATAGACCCTCAGCTATTCAAGGAAAACCTGTTTGTCGGATCAGTCGAGTTCATGACCAAGATATTCGATAAGCTAGGCAAGTCTCCAAGAGTTCCCGACAATTCGAATCGAGATGAAGAGACCGTATCCTTATCAGAAGCAAAGGCGCGGGTATTGTCCGGAGAAAGGCTGTTCATAAAGCCAAGGCAGATCAAGCTATTCACCGGCTCTGTCATGACAAGAGACTTCATTTCCTGCTTGAATCCATATCCAGACGATACAGAAGTCATCGTCTGCAAGCCATTCGAAAGCGAAATAGCTTCTGAATGGAGATGCTATGTCAGAAAGGCTCTGATATCAGGACCGATAGCAGACATACGCTGCTATTCAGGCGATCCTTTTGCAACGCCCAATAAAGACTATATCTTAGAAGTCTTCAATGAGAACATCTCGAGATATCCAAAGGCATACACGATAGATGTCGGCATGCTATCAGATGGCTCGAATGTTGTGATCGAGTATAATGATATGTGGTCGATCGGAAACTATGGCATGGATAACAGCATATACTTCAGCCTGCTGAAGGAAAGATACTTCGAGATAGCAAGAGGAATATAGCATATGGCATCGATAGAGACAATAGGCATGTGCTTCGACAAGGCATACAAGGAATACCTGGCGTGGCGGCTTGACTTCATACAGAAGAGAAAGGGCTCGGATATAGGCTTCGACCGCCTCTACTTCGAATCAATGAGCCTAGAAGAGCTTATCTGGTTCAGAGAATGCTTCATAGAGAAGACGAGCTTCGTCCCGACGGCCAAAGAGATCGTCGTCAAGTCCATGGACATGGCGATTAATAATAAAAAGGAGCAGAGAAGAGACGAGATGCTCTGCTACATGCTCGGCTAAGAGAAATACAATAAGACAAAATATAATGAAAAGAACGATATACATCGGAATCGGCGCCGCCTTGGCCGCCATCCTATTCGGAACGCTGTCGATGACTATCGGCGATGCCTACAAAGACAGGAGATTCGGAGGAAACCCCCAGTCCGGAATCACATTGGTAGTGCCGGCCAAGCCTTCATCGACCAAATATGTCGGATACAGCCAATTGAACGAATATCTGAAGAATGGATACCAGGTGCAGCAAGTAGTCACGGGAGACTATAATACGCCGACGAGCCATCACTTCCTGATGGTAAAATATTAGCAAGAAGGCTTGTCTGTCTAGATAGAAATCGCTATCTTTGACATGTCGGTGAGAGATCGAAGACGGGTTCGCATAGCCAATGCGCAGAGGGTAGACTCCAGCCTGCCTATATAGATCATCTTTCGCATGATATGATAAAAAGCGCGCGGAATTTGGCATATCGGAAAGGATTGGCTATCTTTGAAGATGAAAGATTCAGAAAAGCTTTTGCTGATAGCGGCGCTGCCTATCGCGCTGTGGACCGCCATATTCCTTATACAGGCAGCCATAGGCCATTTCATGCCTCCTATGCTCGTAGGAGCGCTGGCCGGGATATCCGGAGTCGCCATAGGAAGATACATATCGAGCAAATAGGCATTAACGAAAAGAATACAGCGATATGAGGAGTTGTTACGATGACACAAACAAGCGCGATAAAACGACTGCCTGTGAATTTTATGCAGGCTTAAAAGCTTTATCAAATAAAGAAAGCAGAGACAAGAAGATAAGAGAGGCGCTCAGATATAGAGGCCTGTCCGTAATCATAAGGACAGAAGCCGAATTCCTGCATATGAAGAGATTCCTCGGCGAAGATGTATTGTGGATGGACTTCGTGCCCCAGATGGCGACAAAGCCTACCGCGATCGTCATATGGTCAGACCTGGAAAGCTACAGCCCAGGCAGCGTCGGATGCGCGGAATCGCAGAAGGAAGACTTCATCAGATTGGCGGAGTTCAACGACTTCTTCAAGATATGAAAGAAGAAAGGCCATGCTGCAAGTCCTGCGCCTATCTGATAGAGATGGAGCCCGACGATTCGCGCCTGTTCTCCTATAGATACGGATGCGGCCTGCACAAGCTGTATGACGGAGAGGTAAGCGACCCGCATTGGCAGAGCTGCCCGGACCACCAGACGAGCCTCTCCAAGAAGAGAGAAGACAAGCTAAGAAAATTAGGACTATGAAAGACATCAAAGCAGGAGACAAGCTGATACCAGACGACGAATTCATCGCCTACACAGGAACAGCAGAGTTCGAGGTCCTCGAAACCAAAGAGATCCAGTCCGAACTGTTCCTCGGAGGAACCGCGACCGAAATAACGCTCGGCGGAAACATCCCCATACACATGCCACACGGAGACTTCAGAGAGTACAGAACCATCAAGACAATAGACCACAAAGTAAACCCAGAGCCACACGTAAGCAAAGGCTGGAACCTACACGGAAAATACTGCAAAGCAATCTTCTTCACATCCGAAGAACAAAAACAACAATACATCAAAAGATACAGAGAGACGAAGATGAACAGCTACCTTCACCTGGCCAGAAAATACGGATACGAAGGATAGATCGAATTTTTCCGTATATTGCAGCTATGGAAGAACCAGGCTACCTATCAGGATTCGAGAGGAAATTAAAAGAGATAATAGGAGACGAGGCAAAGGCGCGCCAAGTGCTTGGCCTATTCCCTGAATGGATAATGATGCCGCTCTTCTACAGAGGAGACAAGGCAGAGCTGGACGGGAAGGCCATATGCATCGACAAGGTCGGGATGAAAGGCGGCTGCTACATCTACTTCTTCACAGACGAAAATGGCGAGCAATGGCACGCCAGAGAAGAAGAGCTCAGTGAAATATGATAAAGAAAGGATGAGCCAATCATATTTTATGATAAGAAGCCAGTCAGACTCCAAGCTTGCTTATCTTGTCGGCCCTCTCTGACTGCTTGTCTACATACCCGTCCCATTCCTTGTATAGGTCCCTGTCCCTCTTGGCTGCGATCCTCTTCTGAAACTTAGCCTCGAGCTCTTTCTTTATCTCTCGCCTAAGCGGCTCTATCTCTCCCCTCCAGCGGACAGAGCATGCCCTCTGCATATGCAGCGCCTTCTGCTCGAATATGTGTATCGTTCCGCTGCCTGTCTTCCAGCACCAGAAATAGCCTAGGTCCGAATAGAATATCTTCTTGAATCCAATCGTCAGCAAGCCGAAAGGGAATAGTATCAGGTCGGAAGGATCCTCTATGCTAGATCCTCGGAAAGGCGCTCCGGCTATCAGGAATGCCACCAGCGAGGCCAGCGCCAGCGCGATGGCTTCTATTAAGAAGACGCCTATGGCCATGAAGGAGATTCCCGCGACGGCGAAGGAAGAACATATAGCCGCGGCCAGCAAAAGCCAGCTTGCAGCCAGGTATATCTTTCTTTTCATATATTATATTATTTATTGCTCATTCGCTCGATCGCCCATCTCGCTCCTTCTCTGAAGGATCCGAAGTTGTCTCCAGCAGTATCGTCATTGCTAGACCATCTATGCCCGTTCTTCTCGAATACCCATTCTTCTCCGGCCCGAAGCGAATCGATCTTTAGGTCTCTTATCTCTCTCTTCCTTTCTTCTTCGACAAGCTTCATTATCGTTCTGGTCAAAGACCCGGCGGTCTTCGTCCCGTCGTTTGCCCAGCGCATTATCTGGGATTCTATTTCTTGGTATAGCGTCATAGTCCTAATTTCGTTAGCTTGATGTCTCTTATCTTTTCCAGGTCTTCTGCTCTTATGCGTATGTAGAAGCCATCTTGGAGGCTTTCGTATTCGGTCAGCTTGTATTCGCTTATGTCGAGATCGTAGACGGCCTTGAAGAGATTCATTATAGAAGCTAGATGGCCGCATTCCATAAGATTGGCGGCTTCCTCTCGAGAAAGCGCTCTAGAAGCGATCAGAACGCCATTGTGCTTTAGTCCTATGCTATACATCTCTAAGTATTTCTTTAAGCTTTCTTTCTCTGATAGCGTCTTTGAATTCTGCTTCAAGCACTTCGAAGTCGTCTAAAGCGAAGTTTATATTGTTTTTGGATCCCCACTCGATATATGTGCCATTGTGTTCGTTTTTTCTAAGCATCAGGCAATATCTCTTCTCGAATCCTCTATGCTCTTCTGGATTGTATATGGATATTGTATAATCACCATAAGACAGGAAGATGCACTCGTCTCTTATAAAAGAGTGAACGAATCCAATATCCTTGGCGAATTTCAAGAAGCCTTCAAGCATATGCCAAATATAAGGATAATATTCCTCTGATGCATCGGTGGCCGGCCTGGATCTTTTCGCTATATTTGAATTGAGATGAAAGAGATTAGAGACATAAAGATAGATTTGGTGATGGGCAATAAGAACCCGATCATAGAACGATTCATGGAAATAACCAAAGACTTGAAGATTATAAACTGCGATGTCTATAATGAGGATGGCCTAGAATTCATCTATCATAATAAAGACGGAGAATGGATCTTCTACCAGGATGCGAAAAATGAGGAGTTCTGGGCGAATTATAAGAGATATTGGGAGATCTTAGAAAGGGAGTTTGACATGGAATACGAGGAAATACAGGCACTGACAAAGCTGCTGGTGGAAGAAGCCCTCAATCGAGAGGTGACCACACCTCTGTTGTTAAGGTATAAGCTGCAAACTGTGGTGGAAGAAGCTCTCAATCGAGAGGTGGGCACGCCAAATTATATTCACAAAAGGGACGACAGATGGGTGGAAGAAGCGCTCAAGCGAAAGGTCAGCACGCCATACACAAACGATATACTGCTTAATTTAGTTCCTGTGGAAGATGCTCTAAAAAGAAAATTGTCATGAAAGAATGCCGAATGAAGAGACTGAAAGAACTGAGTTTATAAAATGCTAGAGATATAAAAATAGATCGAGTTTTTTAGTATATTTGCATCGTGCTGTTCCCTTGAGAAAGGAAAGCTGAACAGATGCTAAGAATGAAACTGATTGCGATAAAGGCAATGGCTTAGAAATAAGCGGGAAAAACAGCGCAGACAGCACAGAGGGCTTCTCATCCTCGCAAGCCAGGTGGTGAAAATGACAGACACGCTCTAACAGCAGCCGTAAGCTGTTTTATGTGAAGCCCGCTTAAGAAGCGTCATATAATGGCAAAGAGCGCCACAAAAGAGTCCATGGGGACACAAAAGGCATGCAGGCTCGAATCCTGCCCTGGCTGCAAAACAAAAAGATATGGAAGCATTAGCAAAGATATTGGCGAGAAGCTATGATAAAGAAGGATACTATCTTATTGCGATACGGTATTCAGAAAACTATGAACCAGAAGCTAAGGATCTTGGGTATAAGTATAAAGGGATTCAGATGAAGTGTGATGTGGGAATGCCTGAGGGTCAGATACAGATGTATCATAGGATGAATGGGTTTTAAGATGATATGAAAGTAATCTGTTTAAACACAAGTCGATGATCTTATAGGCGGAGGTGGCTCCCTTAATAGTTGAGGCTGACCTTAAGCATCTGATAGGGAAACTATCTATACAGGGGGCGAAACCGCTTTTCATCGGCAAAATTACGCGCGCTTTATTGCCGGAACCAGGAAATATTCCTTATATTTGTCATATGAAACTTGATAGATATTCGATACAGCTTAAGAACGTAAGGATAAACGACGCATTCAGCGAGGAGACAATCTGCTTCAAGGCAGACGTATTCGCCAACAGCAAGAAGATCGCCCACGCCGAAAACGACGGCCGTGGCGGCTGCACTTACATACATCCATATCCAGATATGAGAGCCAAGCTGGCGGAGCTTGAAAGCTACTGCAAGTCCTTGCCTAAGCGAGTATACGACTTCGGAGAGTTCGACTGCGACCTTGAGACGGTCATAGACGATCTTATAGCAGAGAAGATAGCCGAGAAAGAGCAGAAGAAGATCGACAAGCTTTGCCTTGCCAACATCGTCTACGGAATCCCTGGAGGCGCATCATACAGCTATATCGGCTTCAAAGGAAAGCCTAAGCTTGAAGACGTCAAGAAGACCGCGGCTGGCCAGAAGGCTATCGAGAACCTTCTCAATAAGGTAAAGTCCCAGCTAGGCCAAGGACAGGTAATATTCAACAAGAACATATAGGCAAAATTCCGCGCGCTTTTTGGCATGGTCCCATCATGGGACCTGCTATCGAAGAGAGCCGCGCTATTCAGATCCATTCTAAATAAGGCAAAAAAACAGTCATTTTTTGGCGCCTCGGAATCCCTTTGAGGGCAAGGGTTTCAGAGGCCACTGCATATACATGCATGTACGCGATTGAAAGTTCCAGCGAGAATCGCTAGGCGCTGATAGGATTGACTCAAATTTCGGCAAAAAAACATACATTTTTTTGCATCTTTTTCCTATCTTTGAAAAAAGGCATTTTCGGGCATAGGAGCCGTCTCGTGGAGGTTCGATTCGTTCAGAGGCGATATAATAGTTCAGAAGAAGAGAAGCGTCATAATATATTTGAGATATGAAAGGATATGCATTTAGGCTGATAAAGGAGTTTCCAGGCAGCGACAGGCTGGGGACCATATATGAATTCGACGAGTCGTGGCAGCTATATAGAAGCGGGAAGAGATTCAGCACGCTGTGGAAGCATGGCTACTTCATGGAGTGGGTCGGCGAGTATTTTGAGCTGGAAAAAACGATCTGACATGGAGCGTATTCAGAGAGCAGCTGTCGAAAGAAGGCTTCACCAAAGGCAGGAGATATTATATCGTTGGAATATCCTATTCGAATGGATCTGAGTTCTATCATACCTATAATGACAGGGGCGAATATGTTCGCGAGTATTCTCGCCTATTCAGGGATTTCAGCATAGAAGAGATAAGGGATAGGAAGCTTAGAGGGCTGGGAATATGAGGGGCTGCGCTGCGGGCCGCTGTTATATGATATATACTCTATGAGATATTACTCTATGAGATATTACTCTATGAGATATTACTCTATGAGATATATTTTGGCTGTTCTTATAGTGTCGTATGGCTGCGCTTCTTATGGCGTGCATGAGCAGAGCCTGGAGACCCAGCGGAAGAGGATGCTTGCCTATGACAAGTCGAGCCGCAGGCGCCAGCAGCATATAAGGAGCTCCAATGCCCAGGACCGTCCAAGGGTCTCTTCATATAGGAAGCCGAGGAGATATATCCAATGATCAGCTGTATTGCATGCTGTATATTATACCGTCTAAGGCGATCGCCTTTGTCATAAGCGCTATGAGTTCTCTGTCTATTTCCATGGCTTTTGGTTTTTGTTGTTCTGCTAATATAGCCATTTATCTGAACAATCGGAAAGGTCTCTGTATAATATGATATGAAGAGGATTATATTGTCATTGGCTCTGAGGCTGTCCTATCTTATTAAGAGGATTCGGAAGAAGAAGAGGCCGTCTGTATGGGAGCTTTGAACTTATCTGGATAAAGGCATATAATGTAAAAAAGATTTTTATTATGGATAAAAGATGGTCTGACTCTTATTTCGAGGGTCTTGAAGGATATGATTGCCTGGAGATAGGCGCTCTTGACGGGATGACTACCAAGTATCTCGCGTCTAGGTTCAGGAGGGTCTTCGTGATAGATCCTTGGGACGGAAGGCAGGAAGGAGTTCCTCACAAGTATTCTCTGTTCATGGAGAACGCCGGCAATCTTCCTAACGTGTTTCACTGCAGGGCTGGATCCGAGACTGAGGAAGCCAGGAGGTTCTTGGCGGAGTCTCAAGGCTTGGAGCTTGGCTTCGCCTATGTGGACGGGCTTCACAACCAGGCGGCGGTGATCAACGACTGGGGCTTGGCGGACGCCTATATGAGGCAAGGCGGCATCGTGTTCGTGGACGACTGCGGGCAGCCTGGTCGCCCTATGGGGGACGTAAGCGCCGGGTGCGACATGTATATGGCGGCTTCTGACGCCTATGAGGAGATGGAATCGGTGGGCAGGTCGATGTCTGTATGGAACGACGACGACGGCCTTACGAGGATATTCAGGAAGAAGCGATAGGCTTCTTCTTTTTTTGGTTTTATTTCAGTATATTCGCATATGCATATAGAGATATGGTCAGACGGGTCTTCCAGGGGAAACCCTGGGCCGGGAGGATACGGGATAGTCATGAAGTATGGCGACAAGGTGAAGGAGTATTCTGAGGGATTCAGGATGACTACGAACAATAGGATGGAGCTGCTAGGCGTGATAAAGGCCTTGGAGAAGCTTCGCCGCTATGACATTCCTGTGAAGGTGAGGACAGACAGCAGGTATGTCGTGGACTCGGTGAACAAGGGCTGGGCCTTTTCGTGGGAGAAGTCTGGGTTCAAGGGAAAGAAGAACGCGGATCTATGGAAGAGGTATCTGGAGCTTCACTCTAGGTTCGACATAGAGCTTATATGGGTAAAGGGACATGCCGGGAACATGATGAACGAGCGCTGCGACCGGCTGGCGGTATCG
>Ga0129333_10001190_pt1 | contig 23285 bp, 29 predicted proteins | sample CPB6_08_DNA_FD_94474 | JGI IMG/M metagenome (GOLD analysis project Ga0129333, IMG submission 94474) | Freshwater to marine salinity gradient microbial communities from Chesapeake Bay, USA - CPBay_Sum_0.6_0.8_DNA | ecosystem: Environmental > Aquatic > Marine > Coastal | place: USA: Chesapeake...
CATGTCGATGCAGCCGGTTGAGTTAAGGTTGCCGAAAGTAGGAAATGAGGACCTGTTTCAGTTTGTCGACGTTACTACCGGCAAGACTCACAGAGTTGAGTCAGTCATTTTTGGCTTGCAGGACGTTCCAAACGATCACAAAAGCGAGGAGCTGTGCAAAGGGCTTGTTGTGTTTTACGACGTGGGAGAGCGACACGACATCGGGTATCCAGTTCTGGCGTCAAAGTTCTTTCCGTTGAGAGAAGATCTCACTTTGCAGCAGGCGTGCGATCTTTTGCCTCGTCACAAAAGCTACTTCGAGGGTGTCATTATTCCAGACTTCATCATGCTTAACATTATTAAGCTGTGCGCGTGCGTCGCCTTAATTGATCAAGACCCCGATATCTTTACTGCGGATATTTTAGTCGACGATCTAAACAAATGGGACCAAGCCAATCAGGATGAGCGCGCACGCTTGATTGAAAAGGCTCACCGTCGTGGGAAGAAGGGCTGGAATGTAGGCAAAGGCCTGGAGGTGATTCCTCATTATCGCAGGCCGCATCCTGCTGTTGTATGGACTGGGAAGGGCCGTGCCTGCGCGAAGATAGTGCTTAGAAAAGGCTCCATTGTGCATCGGAACAAAGTGGCGTCAGTACCAACCGGCTTTGAATCTGATGTCTAGGCACAAGCCTGCCGCTAGTATAGCCTTAGAGATGATGAGGTGTACCATAATGGCAATGGGTCAACCTGTTAAGTTGGAATATGCCGGTTCGAGTCCAGCCACCTCAGCCATAGTGACTCTGGGGGTAATATGTTTGTAGCGCGTTTGGGTTTTGTTGCGATGCTCGGGTCGCTTAGTCTTATGATCTGCGGAAGATGGGAGTACGCCATAGTTATGGCACTTATCTTTCTCGGTATTCAAATGGAAGTTTGCTGCCTTGCAGTTCTTAGGTTTTTACCGTCCAATGACCACCAATAAAACCGTTGAGCAATTGGCCTTAGAGTTCGCTGAGATCCATGTGCCGTATAGGCCCTGGGTTGACCAAGTGTCGTTCCAAGAGGACGCAAAAATACGAAAGATTGTCCAAGATAGCTATCATCACGGGTACCTGGACGCTCGAAAGGCGGAGTGGTTGCTGATGAAAGAAAAGCGCAATGGGAAGCTGAAGTGATTCTATTATGCGAGCCGCTTATCGCAACAATGTTCTACCAATGAAATGCGCAAGCGACGCTGATTTGCTGAATGGCTCTCACGGTGTCTTTGCAAGCGACTGGATTTCTGCCCGCGTTGCCCCAAAAGATTCTGGTAATTATCTTGTTGTTGTTCGATACTACCAACCAATTATAGCGCTGTATGTTGAGGGCGCAGGCTGGGACTTGACGGATACGGAGCACGTTGGCTTGGAGGAAAGCATTGTGTTTTGGATGAAGTTACCGGAGATTCCTCTTAAAAAGATCCAGGAGGCAAAAAATGGCGAACGATAAAAGTGATGACATGACATCGCAGTCAGAGTTTTTAGCGCTAATGACTGTCGACGCTTGGAGGCAATGGCAGAGAATTCCAGAGTCAATCCCCGTAGACCAACAGCTGTGCATTATTGTGGAGGAGTTTAAGCACCACAGCACAACTGACCTCGCTGTGTACTACGAGGACCGCTCAATCTTTCGACAGTGGCAGGGATTTCGACAATGGCCCGTAGAGCACGTTAAGTTTTGGATGGCTATACCGGAGGTACCCAGAGGATGAACATGCTAATTGACGAAATTGACTTTGAGCAATCTCTCACAGCTGCGCATGAATATATTGGCGAGCTACAAAAACGCGTGTTGAACTTAGAAAAAGCAATGCTTGTTTTGACCGAATGGCCTAACGGCTTGCACGAGTATGTAAGCGCCTTAATTACCTACAACAGAAAAAAGCTAGCAGGCGAGTATGACGACGAAGATTGCATTGAGCAAAATGGCAGCGACCCGTGGATAAGCGTAACTGAAAAGCTTCCGACTGATTACCGAAGCGTGTACTGCGCACGGTACAACTCTATGGACAGAACATTTAATGTTGTTGAAGGGTATTACGGCTCAAAGATGGGCTGGAGCCATGACAATGTAGTGTACTGGATGCCAAAGCCGCGGATGCCAGAGCCACCAGCGAGGTGCAAGTAATGGAATTAAAAGCGATACCTACAGATGACCGAGTGTTCATCAGAATTATTCCGACGGAGACAGGATTCGATGTCAAAATCCCCGACGGCATAACAATGACCGAGGCGGCGTTGATATTCGTACAAGCCGTTGAGAGAATTTTGGAGGAGCGCAAACCAGCTTAAGTTGAATGATGATGAAGGAACGCGCATTTCGGAAAGCTGCGCGATATGCAAATCGCTCCTCGTTCGACAATGATGAACAGTGGGCCATCTGCTATCGCTCTTTTATGGCTGGATACCTAACGAGCGAGGACTTTTGGATTCCAATAACAGAGCATCTTCCAAAGGGTTATGACCTTACTAAAGATGAGTTTCGCCCGTACGTGCTTGTTTACGATCGACATCATGGATTCCACGTCGCTGCATACGAACATCGCATGAAGGAGTTTATTACTCGGGCAATATACGGTGCCTATGAGGAAAGCTTGCACGATGTAACACACTGGCGACCGTTGCCTAGCCTGCCCGGAGGAACTTATGAGTCAGAGTAATCAGCAAAAACCAATAAGCTCTACAGTAGATAATTGGATTGACGCTAGCAGCATAAGCCCTGGGCAAGACGAGATTGTGCTGGCGTTTGGCCCAGTCGGCTTCTATGTGGCTGGGTATGAAGATGGCGAGTGGTTTTCAATCGACTCGCTAGGGGAGATAGAGGTAACCCACTGGATGCCGTTGCCGAGCGCGCCTAATGAGTAAAAAGAAAGCCCCGAAAAATCTTGAGGAGCACATAACTCAGGCGTTACTTGCGGTGTATTCGGCGCAGGTGAGGCTAGAGGCGTCCGGCAATCAAGCAGAGTCGGACGATCTCGATCGTGTTGTGTACCTCATTAAGCGGCTTTTAGAGCAGCTTAGTAATCAATGAGCTTATTGTTTGCAGCGTGGCGCTGATAGGCCCGAAACTCTGCAATCATCGCTGTGTGGCAGGGGAGCGCGCGCGTGGCAAAGCGAGTGATTACCTTCTCGATAAACTCCGATTCGCTAAATGCGCATACAACATCGCACGAGCCATAGGTGGGGTGCGCTGCGGCAACCTGCTTGCGGCGCTTGTCGTATTGAGCCCTAAGCTCCTCGCAGAGACCGCCAAACAACTTAAGCTTTGCCTCCCTATCAAGCCCGTGGATTGCCGAGAGGATATCGGAGAGCCCGTTGCTTTTGAACTCTCGCTTAATGGTTATGGGGTGATACTCAACTAATGTGTTGCCTACGAGGAAATCAAAGCTTGTGCGCCCGATTGCAACTTGAAACGTAATTCCCTGGATGCCCTTCCAGTCGGTATACTTCTCTAGCAATTTTGAGCACGCAAACTCAGAGAAACTTTGGTAGGTCAGAAATTCAGCGGGGACCGGTGGCAACGTCAGTCCAAGACGTTGCAGAGCTTGTTCGTGCGCATACTTCATACTTTGAACAAGTTCTTTTGAAACCAGTTGTCGTAGATTTGACGAATGGCTTCAATAGCTGTTGAGCCCCTAGCACTTACAACTAACCGCTCCTCCTCATCGAAGATTTGCACAATCCAAGTTTCTTGATTGACCTTTTGCTTTGCGGATGTGCCTAATAGATCGAGCGATATGGAGAGCCCGTTTTCTCGGGCGATTGAAGTGAGGGTAGTGAGCTTATCTATAGCACTAATATCCAGTATTCTATTGGACACAGAGCCTCCATTCCGATATATGTATTATTACTATCTCATGAATCGCCCTCTGGATGTCAGTCCAGTTCGTGAGAAGCGACACAGATTTCCACGGATTTGCCTCCTGGGAAAAGCACGTTTGGCCCCGTTTTCGTGTTCACGAAAAAACGGGGTTTTTTTATGGCTAAAATTAGAAAGGGGACCTAATGCCGCTAAATAAAAAGGGTAAAAAAGTTAAGAAGGCTTTCGAGAAAGAGTACGGAAAGAAAAAAGGAGATAGTATCTTTTACGCTTCAATCAACAGCGGTACAGTGAAAAACGCTACGAAGAAGAAGTCAAAGAAGTAGCGTGTTCCCAGGAGGCTCCGTGTTTAAAAGACCGCAAGGCATAGACTCGCACTATTTTGGACGCACGCGCACTCGCGTGCTTATTGAATTGCTCGACGCCGATCCAATGTTTGAATACAGGATTGGCGATCGGCACGTCGGCGCAAAAGACTTTCGGCATGAATATGCCAACTTCGAGATCGTTGGCGAGTATCGTCCGGACACCACAAACAGAAGGAATAGGTATGCGATATACGCAAGATACATCGGCCCCGTTGTACATTAGGCGATTGGCACAACAGGTGTGCGATGCGGTTAGCACGTGCGGTCAGCCAGTAGTAACCGAGTCGATTGTATACTACGGCTTGTTTCGGCTTGGGGTTTCTACTGATGATGCAGCACAGGTAATTGATTACCTGGTGCGCACCGACAGGGCGCAAAAGAGCGGAGTTCTACTTATGTTTAGGCGAGACATTCGAGAGCACAGTGGCGAAGAAAGTACCTCTTGGTAACGACCAGTTTGCTATCGTCGACGATGATGATTTTGAGCGCGTCAATCAATACCAATGGCGCGCGCACAAGGGCGGTAATAGTGACGAGCATATCTATGCCGTGACACGCTTGCGGATGCACCGCCTGATTCTCAATGCACCGCCTGGAATGTACGTCGACCATATAAATGGAGACACGCTTGATAACCGCAAGAGCAACTTGCGACTCTGCACTACCGCGCAGAATCAACAGAACGCGCGTCCTCGGCGTGGAAGCAGTAAGTATAAGGGCGTAAGCTATAACAGTAGAAAGAAGCGTTGGCTTGGCGCGTTCATGGCAAACGGCAAAACGTATTACGTTGGGTGCTTTAAATCGGAAGATGAGTGTGCCAAAGCAGTCGATGAAAAACGAAAAGAGGTTTGTGGGGATTTCGCCACCACAAACCTCTGGTACAACGATTAGCCTGACACGCGCTGGCGCTGGTACAGCAAGGACGCCAACTCAACCATAGCTGACTGAGCATATACATCGGCTTTTGGTCCCTGTCCATTGTAGCGGCGAAATATCTCTTTGACCTCTCCACGACTGTCGGCCTTTATTTTGCTCACAATGCGAGCGGCGCAATCAGCCGCTACCTCGTAGTCATACAAGTGACTGAAGTGAACGCCACACTCGTTTTCTCCAGTAATTCCAAGAATATGGAATGGCCCGTGAGAGCTTGCTAGCATACGAACTTCGCTATCGCTAAAGCGCTGAAAGCTTTTTTTGCTTCTTAATCTGCTATAAAGCTCCGGCTCGAATCGATACAGGGCGCGAGCGTTGCCACCGTTGCTTTCTTTCTTGGCAATAACTTCAAGGATCAAAGGGTCGACGTTGTAAGTTTTTGCCGCCTGCCTGATTGTCGTGCTCAAGCTTTGTGGAGCTTTGCCGTTCACGGCCCGCTCAAATGCAGCCTTGGCTTGATTTACCCTCATTGTTATTTCGTTATTAACCTTTTGCCCCAACTTCATGATGGCGCAAATAACGGCCATATAGACGATAGACTTCATTGCAAAGATAGATAGCTTTATCATTGTGCCTCCTAAGTAAAATACCATCGACGCCGCTGAGCAGCGCCCGATGGTATTTCTTAGAGTCGATGGAAACATAAAAGGATGCAAGGAAATAACGTCCAACGACGTTTGTCCTTACTTCTTCTCGGATACTTTTGCGGTCTTGTGAAGAACTCCAACCGCTAGAAATCCAAGACCAATTTCATCCAATGTCTTTGAAAGTATCTGAATTAAACCGCTGGTTTGTTGGGCAGCCTGAACGAACCATGGCATGTCGGGAAACATTGGTGCTAGCTGCTCAAACATCTGAAGCGCAGCGGATAGGATCACGAAAACAGCTCCGATAACTGTTTTCTTGCCATCAAGCATTTTGCCAATCTTGGTGTAAGAGAAAATGTAGAGGAGTAGTTTGTTCATAGTGTCATTCCTTTATGGGGTAATCATCCTCATATCGTAGACTTTTCACAACTTAACCTTAGCCCCAACAAGTATACCAGTACCTTGGTAGCAGCTCGACAAGTTTGTTTTTGCATCCGTACTGTCTATCCCACCGTCATCATTGACGTTTTCTGCGCACGCACGTCCACCGTTAGACCACCCCGTAATTTGCGGGCTCACTAGATGCCTGCAACCTTCAATTAAGAGAGCTGCCGTAAGTATTGCCGCAGCCGCTCGAATTGCCATTGTGGTGTACTCCATGGTCGTCTCCGCGGAGGCACGTAGTCATCCCTGCCTTTAAACCCCCTTGGCGGTAATAGGTTAAACCCACTAAGCCACACAAATCTAGCCTCGCACTGCCTCGATGACTTTTGAAACTGCCTAATGTTATCTACTGACAGCGGCGCTCCGTCGTTGTCTATAATGCAAGATTGACCCTCATTGAACTTTGGACTTATTCCGTGCTTTTCGCATATTGTCCCGGCAAGGCACGAGTAGCCAAGCGGATTGTCGACAAACGGGCCACGATGGTTGCCGAGCACTCTTTTAAGCTGATTCAGCATTTGCCGACGCGCAGCGTTTGAAATGTTACATTCTAGGCATGTGCTAAATCGTACAAAACCAGCGCCAGTAGTTTGCCTATCGGTCAATTTTATAAGCGACCGATACCGACGCAAAAGTTTTGGGTCTCGTTTTCTCAAAAGCTCGTCTGCGCGCTGTGACGAAAGCCCATAGAAAAACTCGCCTTTCGGGCAATACCTCCCACGAGACGGAAAGCACGTTCCATTCACAACATGCACTCGCACATATAGAGATTGTCCAAACCGTTGTATTGCTCTGTCCATGCAATCGCACTTCCAGCCAAATGTGCCAGCTAGATATCCAATGCTTTTGTCAGAGCCTTCCAAGCTATTAAGCGCTGGTGCGCATGGGAACTTCGGCGAGCATATACCGATGAAACTTGCCCCGTTGCGAGGCTCCCCGTACACAGCTGTTATCATTAGGAGGAGAATAATAATGACCAGTACAATTAGGCTCTTAAGTCGAGTTATGTAGTACATTAGCTCGTAAGCTATGATGTCAAGCATAGGAAAACTCCTCCCGACAAATCATTCCGATAACTCGCTCTGCCCTTTTGCCGACTTGCTTGAACCACAAAGATTGCCGAAGATTCTGCTCTACCAGCGCCCAATCTTCGCACTGGGCGGCGCGCAAGGTATTTTTAAACCTCAACACCCCTTCGTAGCCGATGTTAAACATTAAGTTTATCCAGCCTAACTGCCTATTTTCGCTCCATTTAGCCCAGAGCTGGCCGAATATCTTTTCGCAACCTTTAGCTGCCCGCTGCGTGTCCTCATCCAGCATGGCAACTGCCATTGCCTCGGTAATGCCAACATCATCAAGGTTTCTTCCGAAGCCTATAGTCGTCTTGCCGGCAGTGCATTTATAAGGCTTTAGTCTGAGGCCCTCGTCTACCTCAAACATCTTTTTGATCTTAGCTTTGTCCATAGCTGCACTTAGGATCGCTTAGACTTCTCTTGTACTAGATAGTCTATTTTTGATTCTATGCGATCTAAGCGCTTGTTAAAGCCATCAACGTGCGTTTCAAGCACGCTGATTCTTTGATTCTTATCTGAGATATCTTCGGAGAGGTTATCGAGGCGGGAGTGCAGGTGAGAGAGCCACATGGCTCCAATAGACGTAATTAGGCCGAGCAGGCCGGAGACGACCCATCTAAATGTCTCTCCGTCTACTTTTTCTGCTGCGTTCAAAACTAGGTCCTTAATCATAAAACCATGTCACGGTTTTAAGATAGCAGGAGCCCAGGTAGTGTTCTACGCTTGTTTTTTTGGCTTGCTCTTGACGCTATCAAACTGATCATCTTCCTGCTCAGAGGGCGCTGCAAACACCTTCTTAGCAATGCTTTGGATGACCGTTACAAGTGGAATTGTGTTTGAATCCAATGGGTTAATTTTTACATCGCCCAGAATTCGAAACAGAACCTCTTTCTCGTCTTTAGTAAATACTGTCTGCATGGCGCAGAACTTACGTCTTAATAATGTAATTTACAACTAAAAACGGTGGGTTGCTTGTTCCGCTTGTCATCTCCGCGTTACCATTCACTCCGCCGGTCACAAGACCTATACGCCCTGCAAAGCTGCCCGAGGCGTGAGTGTGCGCATTAACCGTGTGGCTGTGAGAACCATCGGATAACGTAGAGGTGTTGTTAGTCGTGCCAGTTGCGCTGCCGCGCATTAAGGACGCTGCGGTTGAGGCGGTCGAGCTTTCACGCGCTTGAATTGTATGGGTATGCGCACCGTCTGTGGTGGTTGTTGTGGCGCCTGAGCTTGTTATATTTAAATCAGCTCCACTGCCCATGCCGTGATAGTGAGCAGGCACAGTATGGGTGTGATCAATTGCTCCACCAGTACCGCCAAGAGTTGACCCAGTTCCCGCCGCTGCCTTGCCGAGCGGGAAGCGCTGTTGCAGATTTGGCACCGCAAAAGTAGTAGATCCGTCGCCTGCGCCATAGGTCGTCCCAAGCACTGCGAACAGAGCCGCATAAGTTGTTCGCGATACGGCAGTACCGTCGCAAAGCAGCCAGCCAGATGGGGCACTAGAGCCTCCATACGCCGTAATTGCGCCAGATGGCATTAAGATATCTGTAGCATGGTACCCGTCAACCGTATCGGCATTGAGGTTGGTCACGCGCGTCGTAGAAGCTACCGTAAGAGGCGCTGTGCCTGTTGCTACCGTAGATTCAACCGTTGAGAACACTGCTCCGCCAGCATCTCCCGTGTAAACCTCTGATGTATTGGTTCCATCGGGTATGAATGTAAATTTGCCGCTGCTATCATCAAGGCCAAAAAAACCTGTTTTAGCCGCAGTGCCGTTGTGCCATCGAAACTCAATTCCCCTATCTTTATTGTCGTCCACCGATGGCGCGGTATCGCCACCGAGGGTAATAATAGGATCGTCGACTGTGGTAACTGTTGAATTGACCGTAAAAGTGGTGCCATTTACGACCAGATTTCCTGCGACCGTCATGGTTCCAGCAGCAGTCACGCTTGCCATTGGATTTCCGGAGGAATCTTGAAGCTCAAGCAAGTTTGCTGATTGAGAAGCGGCGCCTTTGACTACTAAACCCTTATTTGACGATGAGCTACAGGCAACACCAAGCTGACCATCCGGAGTTGCTGTTTTAATACCAACGCGGTCGGAATATGTTCCGCCATTAAAATAGTTTATAACATCGGTGCTTGAGGAGTGACCTAGCGATACTCGGTTGGCGGTGTCGCCCCAATAGGCAAAGTATCCTTTTTGGGAGCTATTGGTATCCAGCGCAACATAAGGAACGCCGGTTGAGCTGTCGCAGCCAACTCTAAAGCCGTTGTAACCTGCTGAGGATTTGAACTCTGCCGAGGTGCCGCCTGATGATGTAGTGGTTAGTGGTGTTGCACTTCCCGACGAAACGTTGATTGCTCCCGTCGAGGCAACCGATACGAGCGCAGTGGAGGATGAGTTTTGCACCTCCATGATATTAGCAGACTGGCTAGCAGCTCCCTTGACAACTAATGCTTTAGTAGCAGCCGCAGTCGTCGTAACGGTTGCCGATCCAAGCGTATTACCATCGACTGCCTGACTGACAGCTCCGCTTGCAGAGACAGAAAGCATGGCAGTACCAGAGCTATTTTGTAGCTCCAAGATGTTCGCTGTTTGAGACGCAATAGCTTTTGCAACCAGCGTTTTACATCCAGTGGCAAGCGATTGAACGGTTAGTCCTGGAAATGCTGCCTCATATCCTCCAAACCAAGCTGGATAGCCACGAGAGGTGCCCGCTGCGTTTGAAGTTCCAATGGTGAGAATGTAGTTACCCCACAAACGACATTTCCAATTGGCATTGTTGTTTGTAGCACAAAAATCTATAAGACCCGTGTTGCCGCCGGTAAGCAACATTTTGGTGTATCCGCCATCAACTCCAACATAAAGACCTTCACTGGCAAATGTTGGATTGTTGGCCATTGCCCCAGTAACGGCCAGAGCTGTAGAGTTCCAACCTCCGCCAGCGCACGTAACGCGTCCTCCTGAGTCAACAGTTACAAGATTTGTCGACAAGCTGTTTTGCAAGTTAAGCAGATTTCCGCTTTGCGAAGTTGCGCCTTTAATTGTCAATGGCACCGTGGCAGCAGCGTTGGCCTCTAAGGTTCTAGTATTTATGAATTGAGTGCCATCATGTGCTATAAGTTGGCCTTTGGCCGCAGATGTAATTGCAACATCGGTAAGACCGTCGAGGCTAGTTGCCCCAGCAGCCACAGTTGCGTTAACCCACTTGGTGCCGTCATACTTAAGAAGTTGATCGGCCGAGGGAGATGTTATCGTTACGTCTCCAGTAAGTGCTGCTAAAGTTGTTGGAATTGTCGGAAGGCCCGTAAGGTCGGTATAGACACCCGTGGTCGCAACAGTAGCAAGTCCTGTTACTTGAGATGCGGCAAGAGAGGCAGAGTTTACCCAAGCTGTGCCATTGTACTTAAGGATGTCATTTGTCGTTGCCGATGTAATGGTGACATCAGTCAAATCATTTAAGTTAGAAGCTCCGCCGCCTCCACCGCCACCTGTCACTTCGACAATCGAAGCGGTGCCGTTATCACGTTTTATATAGACCTTGCCGTCCCAAGTATTGATTCCGATTTCACCTAGCTCCAAATCATTGGTAGTGGGGACCCGCGAAGCAACCGCTGAACGCTTAACTTTTAGTGTATTGGCCATATTTTATCTCACCTGGCTGGTAGGCGTTATTTATAAAGCGCCCCTAGTATGTACTAGGGGCGCTAAGTACATGAAACTACTAGAAGCTTCCGCCGTCGATTGTTACACCGTCGATAGAGCCGCCAGTGATCGAAACATTGCTCGCAGACTGAGTAGCGATGCTACCAAGGCCCAAGGTTGTTCGAGCTGCTGAAGCGTCAGCATCGTCTACAAGGCTACGTCCGAATGACGAGAGGTCGTAGGTTGCAGCCGATCCGCTACCAGTAAAATAGATGCCCTTATCAGCGGCGCTAGTGAGACCAGCAATCGCAGCAAGTTCAGCATCATACGCTTGAACATCGGTTCCGATAACAAGGCCAAGAGACGAGCGAGCAGCAGCAGCATCAGCTGATCCTGCAAGCGTGCGTCCGAAGCTTGAAAGGTCATAGGTTGCAGCAGCGCCGCTTCCTGTGAAGTAGATACCCTTGTTGGCGTCGCTGGTAAGGCCAGCAATCGCAGCAAGTTCAGCATCATACGCTTGAACATCGGTCCCAACTACTAATGAGAGAGACGAGCGGGCAGCAGCGGCATCAGCCGATCCTGCAAGCGTACGTCCAAAGCTCGAAAGGTCGAATACACTAGCACTCCCTGAGCCAGTAAAATAAATTCCCTTGTCAGCAGCGCTAGTTAGCCCAGCAATTGCAGCAAGCTCAGCATCGTAAGCTTGAACATCGGTTCCAATGACGAGTCCAAGGTTGCTACGAGCGCCAGAAGCATCCGAGGCCCCAGTTCCGCCGTAAGCTACAGCTACAGCAGTACCTTGCCATGTTCCGCTTGAAATCGTAGCCACACTCGTGAGCGATGAGCTAGTTACGCCTGAACCAAGAGCTGAACCAGAGAGGACTTGCGTTCCGTTGATCTTGTAAACCTTGCCTGAAGCAAGATCCATGTGCTCGGAAGATGTCCACGCATCGGAAGAATCTACCCAGTTAAGAGTCTTGTCAGTAGCACCCTTAACAGTAATTCCCGCGCCGTCAGCTGTGATATCAGATGGCGATGCCACGTCAGCAATCGTAATGTTCTTGTCTTTAACATTAAGATTTGTCGTGTCAATTTGAGTAGTTGTGCCTTGTACAGTAAGATTGCCACGGACGGTAACGTCAGTTGCGGCAATATCACCAGTTCCAAAGTCAAAATCCTTGTTGGCGTCGAGAACAACAGCCTTAGAAGCAACCGCTGTTCCAGCAGTAGCTCCGTCGAGAACGTTGATCTCAGCGGCAGAAGCCGATACAGCAGAGCCGTCCAGCTTAAAGGTTCCAGTCACATCCAAAACGGACGTAAAGGTCTTGGTGCCACCAATGGATTGATTGCTTGTAAGGTCAACAGCCCCAATTCCCGATCCGGCTACGGCTACTACAGAAGTAGCAAGGCCAGAACCATTGTCGCCCTTACCTATATAAAGAACATCATTGATCTCATTGTAAGCAAGCTCTCCGCCGTATAGGGAGCTGGGTGCCCCACTTGCGCCGGTTAAGCGACGTTTAATTCTTAATACATTTGACATAATTAAAAGGTTCCCCCATCTGTTAAGTTAGCCGGTGAAATACTTGTCCAAACCGACCCGTTATAAAATAACAAATCGTTTGTATTTAGTGACCCCACTGGAATGTTTACCTCGATACCACCTATCTCGTTTGGACCTGCCAAGCCAGAGTCACCGACTTCGCCTTGTGGGCCTTGAGGCCCAGGGGGCCCCTGTATTCCGATGGTGATAATAGTAGTTGTACTGCCTGCGACAACCTTCGGATAGATCATCTCGTTACCTCGCGTGAAATGAGGGCCGCACCCTGCATAAATCGAGTAACCGTGCCACCCGCCGATTCCAGCTCAATATCGTACACTGCCGACATAAGCGGTATGGTCGACGTTACAGTCGAGGCTATACTAATACCTATGGTCCCCAGGAGCCCCCCAAGAGTAATGCCGCCCCCTGGAGAATCGTCCAAGCTTACAATATAATCATCAGAGTCGTATGTTTCTCGGATTTGCATCCTGGCTGAATAACCCGTTAAATCGACAGGGGTTTCCGTTTGGTCCTGCCAAGTAAGGGTAAGGGCGAAGGTGGCACCTTGCTCAATAACAATGTCTACGATTGCAGCCGTCATGATGCCTCCAGTCTACTGCATATACTCCAAAGTTCTAAAGGTCGAACCGTCCCCACTCCTACCCAACCTTGGCCTTTAGGGCATCGACCTCAGCCCTAAGCTGTTTAATGATATCAATCATTAATACCGGCAATATTTGATAATTTACGGACTCAGGAACCATTTGCGCCCCTGGCTTTATGTCATCGTTTTCGTCTAAATCTTCAGGCAAATGACTCCAAACAACCAGGCGGGGATCTATTTCCGCAACTTCTTCGGCTATTAAACCAAAGTACCCCCAAGAATCTGGATATACCTTTTGCGGTACGTTTAGCCGAAACCACTTGGGTTGCAGGGCAAATATGTTGTTCGAATACTGAGCCTCCAAAGGCTCTATGTCTTTCTTGTATCTGCGAGATGACGAGGACTTTTTAATTGCGTTAGTAGACCCCTCAATTACAGCAGTGGTTCCAGTTCCCGTGACAATGCTTGGGAACCTTACATCCCTTGTGGCATCGCAATAAAATCTGATATCTCGGGTTGCGGAAGTTATATCGACATATAAATCAGCATTTAAAAATAGATTTCCAAGCTCAGATGCAACGACAAGGGTACCAGCACCAGCACCATAAATACTTGGCGTCTCAATTAAATCAGCGCTAAAATACGCAGTGCTGCTTGCGTTGTGCAAATATAACGCCGCAGTGGAAGTTATTTCATAGTTAGCTGTCAATGCATTATACTTACCAACTAGCGTTGGAGTAGTAACACTTGTGGTAAAACTGCCTGTTGTTCCACTCACCGCTCCAGTAAAGGTCCCCGTGGTACCGCTAACAGCGCCAGAAAAAGTGCCTGACGCAGCACTCAGGCCCCCAGAAAAACTTGCGCTTGTTGCGCCCGTAACAGCTCCAGTTGGCCCAACGGAGAATTGATTGACCCCTCCGCTGTTTTTCAGCTCCAATAGGTTGGCAGTTTGACCCGCCGCGCCTCGACCAACCAACGGAGAGACGGCGCCCTGACCAGTTGTTGCGCTCACATTGTTGCAGGTAACGGCCCCTGAGCCAGAAATAGCAGCGCGTTCAGATCCATCTATTTCAAACGAAATAATGGTGTTTGCACGGGCATTTGCAGCATCAGCTTTAATAGAAAGCGAACCAGAGGCCCCATCGCCGCTAAGATCGACAATTCCGCCATCGGTATCTTCTATTCGTATAATCGGGCTGGCTGACTTTAAATGAAGTGTTGTTTCAGGGGTTGTTGAATTAATACCGACGCGATTATTCGAGGCATCTAAGGTCAAAGGCAGCAGCAGCGTGGGCTGAATGGCTCCTCCAGCAACGATCTCCCACCCGATGCCGTTGTATAAAAGTAATTGTGGCACATTTGCCACAAATTTACCTGCCTGAACAGGCTGGCCGCTTTGCAAAATAGGAGCTGCTCCGGTATCTGATACATTTAAGGTAGCGTCGACTCCATTTGACGTATGTGGAATTACAATGATAAACGCTCCAGTTTCAACACTGGACCAAGCTGGCAAGGGGCTTGCCGTATATGAGGTAGATGATCCAGCAGTTGTTCCTCCGTTATTTCGAGTGAGAACGCCATCGATCGCCTCGGCCACGTCGTTAAATTTAACTTGAGTTGTTCTGATATTATAATCGTCGCTATATGTCATAACTCACTCACATTAAGTCGGATCAAATTGCCTATTTAAAATTACTTGAACCGTTAGCCGAATAGCTGGAGCGTGCTCCATCGCTAGTACATAACTTACAGCCTCTACTAAACCTCGATACGTTTTAGCTCGTACAAACTCCTCGCCGTTATTTGCATTTGGAACTTGAGCGACGACAGTACCATCATCCACAACTCCCGAGCGCGCATTAGGGTCTGTGCCGTAAAACGCAGGAAAGGCAGGGTGTGAAAACTGTATCACATCAAACATTTTTATGCCTTTATATCTGTGGTACGGCACTACAAAGCTGCAATAAGTCATCGGCAACGCAAAGCGCGATATATAATAGTCAGCTAAAAAGTCGACAGACCACGCGCTGCTTTGCCCTGTTAGGTATCCCGGTATTCCAATACGCCCAACATCACCAGGATCTCCAGTGTTATTGAATCCAAATATAGGAAACTTATTTTCCTCAAGCGATCTTACCCCGTAAAGATTAGTGCTTTGCACAGTGCGATATTCCACCGGCATATAACTTATCGATCCGTAATCGATTGAAAGCGCGTAGCCATCCTCCTCACGTTGATTGTTTGTGATTGTATAGATCTTATCGCAAGTTACAGACACACGATTGACGATAGTTGAGTCATTTCGCGCCTCCCATGACAAAGGAATAATATCCTCTGCGCCAATAGCAAAAGCTGGCAAAGTCGTTATGCCCCAAGGGTATAGATAAATTTGCCCAGTTGTGGTCACGCCGATCCTGCAAGCTGTTCCGCGAGCCAACTGATTTATAAAATCCTGATAGTTTATTTTCTCGTCTATTGCACCCGATACCTGCCGCGCGCGATGAGACTCGCCAGCGCCGAAAAGTGGAGCATAATGACTTTCATCTAGGAGACTTATATTGACGGCATTGTCATCAACCCACTCCTCTCCGTTCCATATATAGGAAACATGCTTAAGGACTTGTTGGGGTTCGACAATTATTGTAGGCGGAGCATAACTAAAAAAGCCTTCTGCCGGGACAATGAGTTCAATGGCGTCGAGCGATGGGTTAACCTGTCCCGAATCTGGAGTCACTTGAGCCAGCTCTATACTTGCATATGTCAAGCCGTCCTTACTGTAAGACTCTACATGTTCATTAAAGGTACCGCTGGCAATTTGCAACTGAAACGCAGGCTGATAGTTGTCTAAAGCTGGAGGGGTTCTCCATGCTGTATTACTTGTACCTCCAGCCGAGCCCGAGCTTCGAAATAAATAAGCATATGTGGGCGGCGGAACCGCAAGTAAGCTATCAGTATATTTTCCTATGCCAAAGTTATTTACTTGATTCTGATTATTTGAGTATTCCCATCCTATGTAAAAATCATAGCTATCGTTATCCCCTGGATCAATTACGACCGCCTGGTCAAAAGACACGTTAATTTCGAAGCTTATGTGATCACCAAACGCATCTAATTGGTTGTTTAGATAGTCGTAGTTGGCAAGGACAACTTGCCCCTGAGTCATAGCGCCAACAACCGAGTTTGTATTTTTGCGCACCCTTAAAATAAAAACCGAAAGACGACCCGACGATACTCTGCCCGCAGTGCCATTTCCGATACAGGTAAACTTGACCCCAGTTGCGATAAGCCCTTTCCAGGTTTCGTCCAACCCGAAGTGATCTGGTATTTTGTAGGCAACAGCCGAGTATGTATCCAGTGAATACTGTAGTAGAGCAAACGATACTGGATCTGTTGCGGGCAAGAGGTAGTCGTCGCCTTGATCATCTAGGCCAATCGCAGTCCAAATATCTTGCTGGTCCTCCCATGCTTTTTTGACGTAAATCGCATTATTGAAGTTAAGTGACGCTCTGGTGTGTCGATAAAATAAAGTGCAAACGGCATAACGAGCCGTTGACTGCCCATCAGCAGTAATCCGAATAGGGCTTATTTGCGGATATGAGGTATAATCAAAATTATAAATATCCCGCTTGCAAAGCACGATAGGAAGCGGCTTGCCAATACTTGATTCTGGAGCAAGCTCCATGCCGTCAATTTCTGGGGCGACCTCAAGGCTTAGCACCCTATCTGATATTTTAAATGGCGTGACCTGAAGGGTAAGAGTTGGGGGATTTGCCGCAAGCCCAGTTGTCCAGGAGGCGACTTTCCCAGTTCCAATGACCTCCCATGAGTCTGGTCGATCCAAAAAATTAGACGCGGAGCCTACGTAGACGGTAACTGTCTGTCCAACAATGCTATATCGCTCGAATAGATCTGAGAGCTTTCTATCAGCCCCGAAAGATCCGATGGCATTGTTGATAACTATCTCACTAACCGAGGCCGATGGAAGAATATCGCCTGCTGCTAATGTCACCTCTCCTATGCTCGTCAGTATCGGCCAATAGGTTTCATTTTCCCCGTCTAAGCCATCAACAACTGGCTTGTTAACCAGGTTAATTTCTAAATCATTTACTTCTCGCACCTGGAGGGTATTTGCGGTAAGGCCACCGATCGCATACTCGACTAAGTTAAGCTTAACCCGAAAGAAATAGTTAAACTTTGCAGATGTCACGGAAGCTCCTCGAATGTAGCAGTTACGTTGCAATAATCTGTAATGCGTGGTGGGAGTGACATGTCAGTAAGTCTGCAAAAAATGGCTCGGTGACCCATAAGAATATCGTGCCATGAACGAGTAATCAAAACCAACGGAACAAAGCGTTTTGTCATGTAGAATGTGTTATACATGTCGACTGCCTTGTCATAGGTCATGCCATTCCAGGTAAACTGAAACGTAAATACTGATTCTCTACTCATGCCACCGATGCGCAGGCGAGTAATAGTTGCTGCTGCGTTTGGGTCCAGCCCAGGGTCAAAAACTTTTCCAAATAAAAGCTTTGAGTGTGGAAATAAAGAGTCTGTAGGGCTGCTATAAACCACCCACCAGTATCGGTATGGCGTCGACTCTAACATGAGATCAATAAAGTCCTCGTCGCTTGTTCCGTATAATGGCTCTGAGTTAAAACTGGAGTAAGTAGCGACCGCCACGGCAGTGGCTAGGTTATCGGTAGAGTTACCTTTAAGAGCAATTTGGGTTACGCCAGATTGCTGTAAAAGGTTGGCCTTGGCTATATAGAAAAAATTAGCCGCTTGAGATTCTCCAACTGGCAAAGCAAAAGATATCTCTAAATTTGTAGCTCCCTCGGCGTCGAGGTAAAACCTGTCAACCTTATTGCCGCCAAATAGATTTGCATATGGGTAGAGCTGATTTACAGCATGATTTACAGCGCTAAACTCCGCCGCCTGTGGTATGTCTGCGTATCCTATGACAAGGTTAGTTGACATTCCTTAAATCTCCTCAAAAGCAATGGCAACGTCGTTCCAGTCCTGCACGTTGTTTCGCTTACTTATACGTAAATTGGCGGGTGGAACCCTACATAGCACTAGCCCGTTATTGTACAACGGGTCAGCATACGTCTGCGTGTATAAATAAACTGTTGATTTATAAGGGTTTTCAAGTAGAACGTCGGTTACCTGTGTTGCCTTAGAGTCACTTACACCATCAAAAGTTAAACTGAACGTATGCTTCGGGTAAAAAGCCTTAGACATGATGGTGTGCCCACGAGGGTAGACCCAAGTGTCGGTTTCTCGCTCGGTAGTAAGCTTTACGTCATAGGAAGTCGGCTCCTTGCCCATGTCAAAAGCTTGCCCAAAATACAGTCGTTTAAATGAAATTTGTGCGGCAATGTCGACCCCTATAACAACCCTAAAGTACCTGTAGGTACCTAAAACCGCTCCAATTTGATCGTTATAGCTTGGTGTAAAAATCAAGTCGTCTGAATCTGGGCCGTCAAACTCAATACCTGAGAACGAGGAGCATCCCAGCTGGCTTGTCCAACTTGCACCATCGTTGGACCCTTGAATCTGGACAGTGTAAGGATCTAAAGATTTCAGATTTGAGATTCCGCCAATTAAAAAGTAATCGAGCTTTCGAGAGTTGCCTGAGCCGAGGTCAAATACCAATGACAGGGAGCTAGTAGGCTCAGCAGTTCTGGCATAACTTCTATAGTATCCGTTGAAAGCATTGCGTAAAGAATAGTTATCGCTAAACGCGACGCTTGACGTCACAACCAGAGCTTTTTCTGGTACGTCTGGGTAAAGAATCAAGAAGCTGAACGACATACTAACTTCCTTTAATTAGCCGTCCTCAACTTTCTAATTTGCTCTCTCAAGTCAGCGGCACGGGCACTGTTTCCTTGGCCTCGCTTAAGCAACGTCGATAATTGACGAGTAAGTCTTATTAGATCGTTAGATTCTGAAATGCTTGCAGTTTTCTTTGTTGCTCCGGTATTTTTACCAACCGTATCGCCAGCGCCAAATAAAATATCAATTAGCGCTTTAGAATTTTCGTCGCCGACCGTCCTGACGTTAAAAACAACATCATTCTCAAAGGTCTTGCCACTTAGCAGCGCAAGCTTTTCTATAAGGTTATCAAACCCACCGGCAAGCTTTTCAAGCGGACCATTGAGCCGACTTACAGCTTTATTAGTAGCGTCAAAGGTTGGGGGCAGAAGGCCAGCGCCCTCGTTAAATTGCTTTATGATATCCAAAGCTTCTTGCAGCGGGTCTTTCCCGTCGTTCGCTTTCTTTTCCGTATCTTGAAGGTTTTTATTGATATTTTTAATATCATCGGAGGTAGTGCCAAATTGGAATCCAAGCTCTCGAAGTCGACCTAATATCGCAATAACTGATTCACTTCCAGCCTTGGCCAATTCGTCAAAGCCGCCGATACCAGACTCGTCCAATGCCCTGAAAAACTTATCAACCTCTGCCGGATCGAAAGTTCGCAAAAGCTCGTTTCGCAAATCAGCAAGATCGGGCTTGGGTACAGTTGTGGAAAACTCGTCTAATGACTTTTTGGCTTCCTCCAGAGCTTTTCGAGCTTCTTCTGCGGCTGCTGGGTCTCGGGCCTCATTAAATGCTTTTTGGGCAGCGTCAAGGTTAGCAGTAAGAGTTTTCCTTTGCGCCTCTCGTAGCGAGGCCCCCTCTTTTTGGAACTTCTCTCGAAACTCGGCAAAAATATCCAAAAACGCATCTACGCTAAATTGGCCGCCTTTTTGTCCTGCATTAATCAGGTTTGTAAATGCGTCGCTAACTGCTCCAATTTTTTCCGGGATGCCAGCACCAAGGGTTTCCCTGACCTTATTTATTTGATCGTTAACCTGGGCAATTGTTAAACGCCCCTGTAGGAAGCCTTTGACTAAAATATCAATGGTTTTATCTAGCTCAACGCCAGCTTGGCGCGAAACGAGCCCTAATGTATTTAAGTCTTTTATGAACGGAAGAATTGACTTTAAATCTAGCGATTTCTTGGCATTTTCTCCGCTATCGCGAAGATCATCTAGCTGCTTTTGAAGTTTTTCAATCAGAGCGGAGTACTTAGCTATATTTGCCAAGTCCTCCTTGGATAGAGTTTTTGGCGGCTTATTCAAAAGCTTTTGGTAAGCTTCGGTTGCGGTAGCAAGTTGCCTAATTTTAGCTAAAGTTTGATCGTTAAGATCTTTTATTTTTCTTGCACCTTCCGCAGCTGTCAGAATTTTATTTTTTATGTCCTCAAGGATTTGAGCGTATTCCCTACTGGAAAGAATTAGGCTTCGAGTCTCCTCTTGCTGACGCTTAAGTAGGGTGGCTGCCCTTTTCCTTGCATCATCACCGCTGCTTTTATTATCGTCGGTCTGGTCGTTATTGTCCTGACTGCCATCGCCCGTCGTATCGGGCGTGGTCAGAATATCCTTTCCGCCGTCCTTAATTTTTTGAAGATTTGCTAAAATTGTTATGAGCTTTGAATTGCTGGCATTAACAAACTGCTCAACGCTGCTAATTCCGTTAGCCTTGAAAACCTCGAACAATAATTTAATCTGCTCGCCATTAAGCCCCGCCGCTTTTCCAACCTCATTGACCACATCGGAAAATGAGCCCTTAAGATCCATTGTTTCGTAACCAATATCTCGAAGGGAGTCGATGAGCTGTCGAGAACCGCGACCGTCAGCTAAAGCAATTTGAAAGTTTTGGGCTGCTTCTTTAACTGCGCCAAATGCTCCAGGAATACCATTTTGAGCAATATTTTGTAGGGCGACCAATGAGTTGTAGGCTTCCTCGATAGAAAGTTGCCCATCAAAAAATGCCTGTACAATTGCTTGGCCCAAGTCCTCAAAGCTTTTGCCAGTTTGCTGCACCAGCACTTGAAGGTTTTGCAGGCTTCCACCAATGTTATTAGCTATTGCGGCACCAACAAGTCGAGCCTGCTCCTCGCCAACGCCAAGCGATGATGCGATGGCGAACCCAACGCCTTGGAAAGTGTTTTTGATATCTCCGGCAAGAGTATTAAAAAAGTTGAAGAAGTTCTCGCCGCCAAATGAGACATCCCCTCCAAAGGCAGTTAAGCCCTCAAACACTAAGTCATTAATTCCAACGAGCGAAGGCTTTATATCTTCAATGGCAATCGGGATAGCGCTTATAAATCCTTCGCCAACGGCATATCTGACCCTGCGATTTACAATTGCACCAAGCCGCTCTTGCTCAAATAGTTCTCCAAAGTATTTATCAATTGCCTTTCTATTTTGCGTGCCCTCTTTGTCGCCGTTAAGATTATAAACAATATCTCCGACAACTTGCCCGATTGTTGCTCCAATTTGCGCACCTACAACCGCCCCAACCGCGCTGCCGGTAATAGCTGCGCCAATAGCAGCTCCGACAACAGTTCCTATGGTTGCTCCGATGCCCTGCGCAGCCGCCCGATAATCCTTGTTTAAGGTTGAGGTAAATATGCCACTCAAAGTCGATGAAAGCTGGCCGCTAATTGCTGCCGCTGCATCTGCCGCTTGCTGTTGTAGAGCTTTTGTTTCTTCCTCGGAAAGCCCAGTGGTGTCACCAAGTCCGAAGCCAAAAAATGCACCCTCCTTGCCGACATCTATTCCTACTTTTCCAAGCGCAGCTCGAATATCAATGCTTTGCTTTTTTAAGCCCTCAAGATATTTCTTGGCGTCGCCTTGCGGAGTGGAGAACTCTAACTTAACAGGCGGAACTCCTTTTGCTAATTGCTGCGCTAAATCTTTAGCCTTATCTGACAACAAGCCAAGATCGACTCCAGCTTTTTGAGCGTCGAGCTGAATTTGAGTGAGTGCATCATTAAACTCCTTTGAGCCAGGCTTTAATGACTTAAAGGCATTAAGCAAGCGATCGCTAAATTGATCCGGTATTGCTACTTTAGCAAAGCGATTAGTTCGCTTCAGGATCTCGTCAACTTGCTTTGCAATCTTGTTGCGATCTTTTTCATTTTGCTTGTTGATTCTTGTTTGCTCGGCGGCAAGTGTTTTGCCGCCTTTGATTTGCGCCGCAACAAACTTTTCAAACTCATCTCGTCCAACGCGCGTGTAAGAGGTAGTATTCCTTACCGTCTCCTCAATTTTTGCAGCTACATCAACTTGCTTTTGCCGTAGTATCCCAGTTGAGTCGCCAGAGTTTTTAATCTCAGCATCTAGTGACGCCCACTGTGTCGTCAGCTCCTTTACTGTTCCAATGCGGCCAAGTTCAAGATAGGTTTCAAGCTGTTTGGCAAGTGCCTCTTGCGCTTGTTGTGATTGAATTTTACCAAGCTCTTGCTGCTTAGTTATTTCCTTAATGCCAGATCCAAATTGTTCTATTTGACTTGGGTCTAACCCTGGCAGCTTAAAATCTTCAGCGTCTAACCGCACGCTTTTAAGTATTTGCTCTACGAGGTTGGCTGTATCACCTGCGTCAGCCTCAATGGCGGATTTGTCTATGGTTGGACGAATCGTTACTGGCGGAAGTGCATTTAGTTCGCCAAGCTTACCCTTTAATTGATCGAGCTTTTGAGTTGCTCCCTCTACCTGGTCGGTCGCCTCCGCTATTTCCAGAACTCTCTTGTTGTAGGATTGCTCATCTCTAAATGATGAAAGCGAAAGCTTTAGCTGCTCAAGGTTTGCCTTTTGATCAGCTACAACTTGCTCTTGAGCTTTGATTGCTTCAGTTGTCTTGCCTATCTCACCAGCTACCTCGCCAAACTTAAGCTCTGAAATTAGCTTAAGAGCTTGATAGAAAGGCCCAATTACAGGCAAATTGTCTATGAGAAATTTAGTAAGCTGACCGAGGTATACGATTAAATCGGCTAAAACTCGGCCAGCAGTGGCAGCAAATTCACCAACCAGTTTTAAAGACTGCGAAAGATCGTTTAAGGCTTTAGATAGCTCGGTTGAGCTGTTAAATCCTTCTAAAAACTTAGTAAATACATTCTCACCTTGAACCGAGAGGCGTTGAAACGCTATAGCAACGGTATCGGTTGGATCTGGTAGCTGCTCGGCGCGCTCTTTAATTTTGCGCAATGCCTCGGCATAGAACGCGGCTCGCTTTTCCGAATCTGTTAACTCAGAAGCAAGTAAATTGTTTTCCCTAGCAAAGTTTCGATACGCCTCCGTAGCACTTACAACGATACCAAGGTTATCGAGGTACAGACGGGATTGACGCCCCAATCCTATCGAAAGCGACTCTAGGCCAACAGTGGCATCAATGCCCATTGCTCTACCGAGCTTGACTGCTGC
>Ga0129333_10001191_pt1 | contig 23274 bp, 18 predicted proteins | sample CPB6_08_DNA_FD_94474 | JGI IMG/M metagenome (GOLD analysis project Ga0129333, IMG submission 94474) | Freshwater to marine salinity gradient microbial communities from Chesapeake Bay, USA - CPBay_Sum_0.6_0.8_DNA | ecosystem: Environmental > Aquatic > Marine > Coastal | place: USA: Chesapeake...
CGCCGCCGGAGCCTGTGGCGCGCTGAACCAATGGATGGAGCGTCACCCCGACGGACAGATGCAGCGGACCGCGCAGCGCCCGCTGCCCAAGGGTGAGCTGACCCCGCGCGCGGCCCTCGCCTTCGGACTCGTGCTGCTGGTCGCCGCGCTGGTCATCCTCGCCCGCTGGACAAACCCGACCGCGCTCGTCCTGACGATCGCGACCGTCATCACCTACCTTTTCCTCTACACCCCGCTGAAGACGCGCACGCACTGGTGCACTGTCGCCGGCTCGCTCCCTGGCGCACTCCCGGTGCTCATCGGCTCGGCCGCGCGCTCGCCCGACGGCACGCCCGACGCGATGGGCTGGGCACTCTTCGCCATCCTCTTCTGCTGGCAGATTCCCCACTTCATGGGACTCGCCGTACTCTGGCGAGACGACTACGCGCGCGGCGGCTTCCGCATGGCCACGGTGGTCGATCCCTCCGGCGAGACAGCCGCCTCGCAGTCGACCTTCTTCCTCGTCCTGCTGCTGATCGCCTCGGCCGTCCCCGTAGCCATCTTACCCGGGGAGCTCCCGGTCTACGGCGGCGTCGCGGCGCTGCTCGGGGCGTGGTACCTCAAGTTGGGATGGGAGTTTCGGCAGGCCGAGCAACGCGAGCAGGTCGCACGGCCCTTCTTCCTCTTCTCACTGGTCTACCTATCCGTCCTGCTCCTCGCGCTGGTGCTAGACCGAATCTACTGAGACGATGGACAAGGCCATGCTTCGCCAGGCGCTGCGCGCCCGCCGCCAAGCCCTCGCGACCGGCGAGATCGCCCGCGCCGCGGAACTGGCGACCTGTCATCTGCTGTTGGAACCCGGCTGGCGCCAGGCAAGGACAGTGGCGCTGCATCTCGCCGTGCGCGGCGAGCTGCCAACCGCCGCGTTGATTGCGGCCGCTTGGAAGGATGGGAAACGCGTCGCTCTGCCCCGGATGTCAGGTGGACGCATGGAACTGCGCCTGGCGACAGCCTCGACTGTGCTTAAGCCTGGCACACACCGCATCCCCGAGCCACCCGTGGACGCCGAGTTCATCGACCCGTCGGAACTCGACCTCGTGCTAGCTCCTGGCGTGGCCTTCGACCGGCACGGCGGCCGACTCGGCCAGGGCGGTGGCGACTACGACCGGCTCCTCTCGCGGCTCAGGCCCGACTGCCTCACCATCGGCTGGTGCCACGACTTCCAACTGGTCGATGCGGTGCCCACCGAGCCTCATGACCGCCGGGTCGGACTCCTGATCACGCCGGCTGGCCGCCATTCGGTGGTCCGCTGAGCCCGCCGCGCTTGCCATCCGCCCGGACTCTCGTCCGTTCCCCAGACCGATGTCCGCTCAGCGCCCCGACTCCATCCGCCTCCGCGGCGTCCGGCAGAACAACCTCAAGGGGTTCGACCTGGAGATTCCCGTCGGCAAGCTGGTGGTCGTCACCGGCCTGAGCGGCGCCGGCAAGTCCTCGCTCGTCTTCGAGACGCTGCACGCCGAGGGACAGCGGCGCTACGTCGAGACCTTCTCACCCTACGTCCGTCAATTCCTCGAGCTCCTGCCCGCGCCGGCGCTCGACGGCGCCGAGAACATCCGCCCCTCGGTCGCGATACGCCAGGGCAACGCCGTGCGCACGACCCGCTCGACCGTCGGCACCATGACCGAGCTCTGCGACTGGTTCAAGGTGTGGTTCGCGCACACGGCCGAGCTCATCGACCCGGCCTCCGGCCAACCCATCCGCCTCGCCGGTCCATCCGCGGCGTGGGAAAGTTGCCTGGCGCACCACGCCGGCGAAACCGTCTGCCTCGCCTTCGCCTTGGCCAAGCCCAAGGGACTTGGCTGGTCCGAGCTCACCGCCGAGTTCACGCGCGCCGGATTCACCCGGGCTTGGTCGGGATCCGCCTGGATCCGGCTCGGGACCGATGCCGTTCCCGATGGCGCCGATGAGCTGGTCATCCTCCAGGACCGGGTGCGGGTCGACGTCGCCGAGCGCGCGCGCTTCGAGGAAGCCGCGCGCTCGGCGTTCCGACTCGGCGGCGGCCGACTGCGGGTGCTGGGTGACGACGGACGCGAGCTCTCGCGGCACTCCGAGGCCCTTGAGTCGCCCGTCGACGGACGCAAGTTCCGCCCCGCCACACCGGGCCTCTTCTCCTTTAACTCACCCGTCGGCGCCTGCCCGGACTGCCGGGGATTCGGCCGCATCATCGGTCTCGACTGGGCGAAGATCCTGCCCGACCACGCGCTGACGCTGGCAGAGGGCGCGGTCGCACCCTTCCAGGGCCAGGTCTACGGCGAGAGCCAGCGCGACCTCGCACGCGCCTGCCGCAGCCAAGGTATCCCGATGGACAAACCCTGGAAGTCGCTCTCCAAGGCACAACGGCGTTACATCGAGGACGGGGACCCCAGCTACCAGCCCGGTGAGTGGGGTTCGAAGTGGTATGGCATCCGCGGGTTCTTCCGGTGGCTCGAGTCGACCACCTACAAGATGCACGTGCGCGTCTTCCTGTCGCGCTACCGTGCCTACGAGACCTGCCCGTCCTGCTCCGGCGCGCGGTTCCAACCCGAGACGCTCTTCTGGCGCTGGTCGGGCCGCACGCTACCGGAACTCTATGCCCTGCCCGTGACCGAGTTGCGCGCACTGCTCGCGCCGCGCCGCGCAGCGCACGCCCGGCACCCCGCGGAGCACGCACTGGAGGCTATACTGGCGCGACTCGGCTACCTTGAGGCAGTGGGCCTGGGCTACCTCACGCTCGATCGCCTCTCACGCACGCTCTCCGGCGGCGAGGTGCAGCGCGTCAACCTCACCTCCTGCCTCGGTGCGTCGCTTGCCGACACGGTCTTCGTGCTGGATGAGCCCAGCGTGGGCATGCATGCCCGGGACCTCGGCCGCATGACCGAGATCTTGCGGGGTCTCGTCGACCAGGGAAACACCGTGGTGGTGGTCGAGCACGATGAGTCGGTGATGCGCGCGGCCGACTGGTTGATTGAGATCGGCCCGCGGCCCGGCGCCGACGGCGGCCACTTGGTCTACCAGGGACCCGCGGCGGGCGTGCTCAAAACCAAGGGCTCGGTCACAGGCGACTGGCTCGCGGGACGACTCAAGCCGGAGCAACGGGCGCCGCGCACCATCGGCACAAAGGCGCCCTCGCTGCGCGTCGAGGGCGCGACCGCCAACAACCTGCGCGGCTTTTCGGCGCGGCTCCCGCTGCAACGGTTGGTCGGACTCTGCGGCGTCTCCGGCTCAGGGAAATCCACCCTGCTTCACCAAGTGCTCGCCAACCGCGACCCCGAGACGGGAGACGCGGGCAAGGAGGAGCGGGGTTGGCTGAGGTTTGACCGCGCACCCGGCGAGATCGCCCTGGTCGACCAGTCACCCGCCGCGCGCACGCCGCGCTCCAACACCGCGCTCTACGCCGGGGCCTGGGACGCCATCCGCACCTGGCTCGGCAACTCGGACGAAGCCAAGGCAGCCGGCCTCACACCGTCGCACTTCTCGTTCAACGCGGGCGAGGGACGCTGCGAGCGCTGCGGCGGCGCGGGCTGGGAGACGGTCGAGATGCAGTTTCTCTCCGACGTCTCCGTGCCCTGCCCGGCCTGCGAGGGCCGGCGCTTCCGCGACGAAATCCTCGCCTTCCGCCTCGAAGGCAAGTCCGTCGCCGACTTGCTCGACATGACTGTCGCCGAGGCGCGTGCCTTCCTCGGCGCGCGCACCCCGGCGACCGGCCAGCTTAAAGTACTCGAGGAGGTCGGACTCGGCTACCTCAGGATGGGGCAACCGCTCACGACGCTCTCCGGAGGCGAGGCCCAGCGCATCAAGCTCGTGCGATTCCTCGGCTCGATCGGCAAGGAGACGGAACAGGCGCTCCTGCTGCTCGACGAACCCACGACCGGGCTGCACCGCGACGACGTCGCCCGGCTCATCGCCCTGCTCCACCGCCTGGTCGACGCCGGTCATTCCGTCGTGGTGGTCGAGCACCACCGCGACGTGCTCGCGGCCTGCGACTGGCTCCTTGAGCTCGGACCCGAAGCGGGGCCGGCGGGCGGACAACTCGTCGCCGAGGGCACACCCGCCGAGGTGGCGCGCGCAGGGACGCCGACCGGCCGGCTGCTCGCGGGCGGCGACGACGCCTTCCTCGTGCGCGAGGCCCGCGTGACGCGCGAGCGGCCCGTGGCCGTCCAGGTGCGCGGCGCGCGTGAGCACAACCTGCGCGACATCTCCCTCGATATCCCCCACGGGCAACTGACCGTGCTCACCGGGGTCTCCGGCTCCGGCAAGTCGTCGCTCGCCTTCGACATCCTCTTCGCGGAGGGACAGCGCCGCTTCCTCGAGTGCGTCTCCGCCTACGCGCGGCAGTTCGTCGAGCAACTGCCCAAGCCGGACCTGGACTCGCTGACCGGCTTGCCGCCGACCGTGGCCATCGAGCAGCGCATCAGCCGCGGCTCGTCGAAGTCGACCGTCGCGACCGTGACCGAGGTCGCGCAGTACCTGCGCGTGCTCTTCGCGCGCGCGGGCACGCCGCACAGCCCCGTCACCGGCAAGCCGCTCATCAGCCTGACCGAGGACGCGGTCGTGCGCCGCGTCGCCGCGCATGCCGCCAAGGTCAGGCGCGGGCGCATCCACCTGGCCGCGCCGCTCGTGCGCGCACGCAAGGGCCACCACCAACCCCTCGCCGACTGGGCGGTCCAGCGCGGCCTGCGCTGGCTGCGCTGTGACGGGACGCTGGTCGAGTCCACCGCCTTCAGGCGACTCGACCGTTACCGTGAGCACGACCTGGATGCCGTGGTCGCCGACCTGCTCCCCGCAGGACTCACCGAGCGTCCCGGCGAGTCACCGGCCAAGGGCGAGAAGCCGCTGCGCGCCGCGGTGCGCGAGGCCCTCGCGCTGGGTAAGGGCTCGCTCGTGCTGCTCGACGCCAAGGGCGGCGAGCTCGCCTTCCTCTCCACCGCGCGCGTCGACGCCGCGACCGGCGAGGCCTACCCGGAGGTCGACCCCAAGCACCTCTCCTGGAACTCGCCGCGCGGCTGGTGCCCGGAGTGCCGCGGCCACGGTCGCGTCGTCGAGCGCTTCTCCGCCGACGAGGAGGAACGCCTGAACGAGGACGCCATCGCCGACCGCGTCGGCGACGCGCCTTGCCCAGCGTGCGACGGACAGCGACTCGGCCCAATCGGGCGCGCGGTCCGGCTCGAGGGCAAGGGAGCCTCGCGCTCACTCCCCGAACTGCTCGCGCAGCAACCAGCCGACAGCCTGGCGTTCCTACGCGGCCTGAAGCTGGGACCGCGCGAGCAGGCGGTCGCGGACGCGCTCATCCCGGAGATCGCCGCGCGCCTCAGCTTCCTCGGCAGCGTCGGCCTCGGCTACCTCTCGCTTGACCGGCCCGCGGACACGCTCTCCGGCGGCGAGGCCCAGCGCATCCGCCTCGCCTCGCAGCTCGGCTCGACGCTCTCCGGCGCGCTCTACGTGCTCGATGAGCCGAGCATCGGGCTACACCCTCGGGACAACGACCGCCTTATCGGCTCGCTGCACGCCCTGCGCGACCGTGGCAACACCGTGCTCGTGGTCGAGCACGACGAGGACACGATGCGCGCGGCAGACCTCGTGGTCGACCTCGGGCCCGGCGCCGGACGACACGGCGGGCGCATCATCGCCCAAGGCGACGCCGCGGCGGTGATGCGCGCGGAGGGTTCCCTCACCGGCAGCAGCCTGCGCGAGCCAATGCAACACCCCTTCCGCGGCTCGCGTCGCTCCGTCTCCGAACGCGGCACGAGTTGCCCGAGCGGCTGGATCGAGCTCACGAATGCGCGACTGCGCAACCTGCGCGGTTTCGACCTGCGCATCCCGCGCGGTCGCCTGACTGTTGTCTCCGGTGTCTCGGGTGCGGGCAAATCAACCCTCATCTCCGACCTGCTCGCGCCGGCGGCGCGCCTCGCCATCTCAAGGGAGAAAGACCGGGTCACGGGGAAGGATGCGCTGAAGGCCATCGGCGCCGCCGAACCCGCCTTCGGCGAGCTCACCGGACTCAAAGGCCTCCGCCAACTGGTCGTCGTCGACCAGGATCCCATCGGCAAGACACCGCGCTCGACACCCGCGACCTATATCGGAGCCTGGGATCTCATCCGCGAGCGACTTGCGCAGTTGCCCGAGTCGGCGATGCGCGGGCACGGGCCCGGCTTCTTCTCCTTCAACACCCAGGGCGGGCGTTGCGAGACCTGCTCCGGCGCCGGCCGGGTTAAGCTGGAAATGAGCTTCCTGGCCGAGACCTACGTGCCCTGCGAGGATTGCGCTGGCGCGCGGTTCGGACCAATCGCGCGTGAAATCCGCTGGAACGGGAAGTCCGCCCCTGAGATCCTCGCGCTGACGTTCGAGGAGGCCGCGGGATTCCTGTCGTTCGACGCCCGGCTGCGCGACCTCTGCGAGCTGATGGTGCGGACCGGGCTCGGCTACCTGACACTCGGCCAAAGCAGCCCGACGCTTTCCGGCGGCGAAGCCCAGCGTCTCAAGCTCGTCAGCGAGCTCGCCCGCGGCCTGCCCACCTTCATGGAGCGCTCCCGCGGCGAGATCCGCCCGAACCTCTACCTGCTGGAGGAGCCCACCATCGGCCTGCACCACTCCGACTGCCGCAGGCTGCTGGAGTTGCTCCACGCGCTCGTCGACCAAGGGCACACCGTCGTGGTCATCGAGCACCATCCCGATGTCCTCGCCGAGGCCGACTGGTTGGTGGAAATCGGGCCGGAGGGTGGTTCGGGCGGCGGACACCTCCTTCATCAGGGCACGCCGGAAGCCCTTGTGCGGAAAAAGTCATCCCCGACCGCACCCGCGCTCGCCCAGGCGCTCAAAATTCGGTTTGGATGATTCCCGCTAGCGGGGTTTAATGCACAACCCGCAACCCATAGGAAATGCGTCCCAAGCCCTCACATCACGTGCCAAAGCCCCGGCGCCATTCCTCACTGAAGGACTGGCTCGCCATCCTCGTGCTGGCTCCAGCCGTCTGGTGGGTCGGATCCTGGGCCTGGGAAGGCTATGAACAGCGAGTGGCCGCCTACCGCGCCGAGGGTAAGCAGTACAGCGTCGTCGCTGAGATTCTTGGTCGCGAGCAAGCCCCGCTCGTCGAGGAGAATCCCGTGGTTGTCGACCCGACGCCCGTCGTCACGGAGACGCCTGTGGACAAGGGGCCAAGCACCGTGGTTCAGACTGAGAAGCCGAAGCTGACCGAGGAACCCTCGGTCGATGACAGCCCCTACCCTTTCCGCGGGCCGGACCTCTCCGACCCGAAGCGGTTGCAAACCTTGGTGACCGACACGGCCTTCCGCATCGCGGACGGCAAGTGGGAGAATCATCTCTCGCGGCTCGAGCGCGGGCTCGTCCCGGCGCTCAAGGAGACCTCCCGCTCCAACGGCGCCAAGCGCTACGACCGCCTCTGGCAGAGCCGCTACTTCTCGCTCGGCGCGACCCAGCAGGCGTTCATCCGGCGCGCGACACCCGAGGCCCTGCGCGCGGTGGCGAAGAACGAGGACGACGGGCAGTTCCTGCGCGAGGTCATGGCCGACCCAGTCGCGCTCGAGACCTGGCTGCGCACCGTCAAGGAGGGAGACGATGTCGCCGCCGGCCTGCGCACCTGGTCGCAACTCTGGCGTGACGACCCGAAGGAACTGCGCGGACAATACCTCAACTTGCAGGTGGCGATGGCCGTGGTCTACGACCGACCGATGTCGTGGCGTCGCCTGGTGCGCGAGGCCCACCCCATCGACCCGCTCAAGCGCTACCGCTGGTACCGCGACCACAACGCCAAGCACCACCTCGAGACCGACCTGACCAAGCTGCAGTCGTATGAGCTCGTCTGGGTCGTCGCCGCCGATGTCTCCGAGGAGGAGATGGAATGGACCCTCAAGGAGCTGCGTCGCCTGAAGCAGGAGGGCTGGGGTCAGGCCTACGGCATGATCCGCTACCGCATGGACTTCGTCACCGGCGGCAAGCCACTCGGCCCCGATTACACCGACGGATCCCTCGCCGACATCCTCAAGTGCGGCGGGATCTGCATGCACCAGGCGCACTTCGCCGCGAGCACCGCCAAGTCAGTTGGCATCCCCGCGGCCTATGTCACCGGCGAGGGTAACCGCGGGGGACACGCCTGGTTCGCCTTCCTGCAGGACGATCGCCACGGCGGTTGGAACATGTCGACCGGGCGCTATGCCGACGGCTACTCCTGCGGCATGACCGGAGATCCCCAGACCGGCAAGGCGGTCAAGGAGTTCGAGGTCCAACTGCTCGGCGACAAGCAGCGGCGCTCCGGCGCCTACACGCTCTGCCGCCGACTGATGATCATCGCGGGCATCTACGGTGAGCGCGCCGAGGACGACCTCCAGCTTGAGACCCTGCGGCTCGCGACCGAGGCGGCGGACCGGACGCTCGCGGCCTGGGACGCCTACGCCACTGCCCTCGAGTCGCGCGGCGACAAGGTGAAGCTCGACACTTGGAAGACCGTCGTGCGCGACATCCGCTCAGCCTTCGATGAGTGGCCTGACATGCGGGACCTCGCCGATGAGCTTGAGTCGCGCCACATCGCCCACACCTGGAGCGAGAACGACGCCATTAGCGCGTACCGCGGCAAGTACCGCCGCCTGCTCAAGGAGTTCCCCGACCGCATGGACCTCGTGCTCCGCTCCATCCAGCGGGAGGCCGCCTACTGGGAGAAGGACAAGGCGCGCAACTTCGAGCGGATCCGCAACCTCTACCGCGAGACGATGCGCGAGCACGCCAACCACCTGCCCACCTTCAAGGCGGCCCTCGAGGGATACTACCAGGTCGTCAAGGGCAACAAGGAGCAGGAGACCTTCTTCCTCAACGACATCGAGCGCACCTTCTACCGCGAGCTCGGCACCGAAGGCGACGTCTTCCGCATGAAGACGGTGATGCCGCTCCTCGGCACCATCAAGGGCTATTTCGAGAAGTGCGACCAAGCCGAGCGCGCCCGCAACCTCGAGCGCGACGTGGAGAAGATCCAGAAGAAGCTGGATAAGCTGAAGAAGCAATGAGTCGGCTCCGCCTCGGGGTGAATGTTGACCATGCCGCCACCGTGCGGCAGGCGCGCTACCGCGGCGACCACCTCTCCCCGCACGCCGAGCCCGACCTCGTCGCCGTGGCCGCCGCCGCGCTCGCCGGCGGCGCCGATGGCATCACCGTGCATCTCCGCGAGGACCGCCGTCACCTGCAGGACTCAGACCTACCCCCGCTGCTCGCGCTACCCGGCTGCAGGCTGAACCTCGAGATGGCCTGCACCGACGAGATGACCGCCATCGCCGTCCGACTCCGCCCCGCCGCCGCCTGCCTGGTGCCGGAATCACGCGAGGAGATCACCACCGAGGGCGGACTCGATGTGGCCGGACAATCCGCGCGCGTCCGCGCCACCGTCACAGCCCTCTCCGCCGCGGGCATCGAGACGTCGCTCTTCATCGGGCCTGATCCCCGGCAGATCGAGGCGGCGGCGGCGACCGGCGCACCCGTCATCGAGCTCCATACCGGAGCCTGGGCCCACGCGTGCGGCGTCAACCCGGTGGCGGAGCGACTCGAGCTCGAGCGCCTGCGCGCGGGCTGCGAGCTTGCCAGGCGGCTCGGCCTCGTGGTCAACGCCGGCCATGGCATCAACTACGCGAACGTCGCCGCGGTCTGCAAGCTGCCCCATCTCAACGAGCTCAACATCGGCCACAGCATCGTGGCTCGCGCCCTGCTCGTGGGCATGCGCCAAGCCGTGGCCGAGATGCGCGCGGCACTTGCCTGAGCATGGATCTCTCCGGCGGTAATGTCATCGGCGTCGGCACCGACCTCTGCGCCATCGAGCGCATCACCTCGGCGCGGACCCGCCATGGAAAGGCCTTTCTCGACAAGGTCTTCACGCCGGCGGAACAGGCGACCTGTCTCGGTCGCGGCGACCCCGATGCCTCGTTCGCCGCTCGCTGGGCCGCCAAGGAGGCCGTGAGCAAGGCGCTGGGCACGGGCATCGGCGCCGAGCTGGGTCTCACCTCGGTCGAGGTGACCGAGGACGCGCTCGGCGCGCCGGGCATCCGACTCGACGCGCGTGGCGAGACGCTGCTGCGGGCCCGTGGGGCCTCGCGCGTGCTCCTCTCCCTCTCGCATGACGGCGGCCTAGCCCTCGCCTACGCCGTCATCGTGCGCTGAAGATGGCCCGCGATCTCCTTCCCGTCCTCAGTTGCGCCGAGCTGGCCGCGGCCGAGCGCGCCTGGCTGGGCGAGCATCCGCACGGAGAGGCGGCGCTCATGCGACGCGCGGTCAAGGTCATCGCCGACGAGACCCGCGCGCTGCTCGGATGCCGTCCGCGATCGACACTCGTGCTCGCGGGCAAGGGCAAGAACGGGGCGGACGCCATTCTCGCCGCGTTGGTCCTGGGCGGGAGGATCTCCATCCTGCTCGCACAGGGTGACCCGGTCGGCGCGCTGCCACGTAAGGCGCTCGCGGCCGCGCGTCGTCGCGGGGCCCGCGTCCTGCGCTGGGACGCGAAGCGTCCGCCCGCGCTGCCGGATACGGATCTCGTGCTCGACGGCATCCTCGGCGCGGGCTTCGTGCCTCCGCTTGACGCGTCGCTTCGCACCCTGCTCCGTCGGAGCAATCGCCTGCCTGGAATCCGCGTGGCGGTGGATGTGCCAAGCGGTGTCGGCGACGAGACAGTTTCACCCTGCTTCCGCGCCGACCTCACCGTCTCCATCGGCTGCCTGAAGTCCCCCTTGCTCCGTCCATCCGTCGCCCGACAGGCAGGGCGCATCCGCGTGGCCGACATCGGACTGCCGCTCGCGCTCGGCGAGTCGCGCAGCGCGACAGGCGAGGTGCTCGCCTCGCTCCGAACACCACGACCCGCACGCACGGAGAAACGCGAGCAAGGTCGACTGCTCATCATCGGCGGCTCCCGCGCGATGCCCGGCGCGGTCGTGATGAACACCGAGGCCGCGCTCCGCGCCGGCGCCGGCCTGGTCACGGTCGCCGCCCCGGCCGAGTTGCAAGCCAAGGCCGCCCTCACCCTGCCCGAGGCGATGTGGATTCCGGTTAAGTCCGGCCTGCCGCCTCGCGCAGCCGAGCTCGCGGGCACCGTCGACACCGTGCTCGTCGGCAGCGGCCTCGGCCGCGCGGGGGTGAAACTTGCCCGCTCGGCCGCGCGTCGCATCCGTGAGGTGGCGATTCTCGATGCCGACGCGCTCCGCCCCGAGGTCATCCGTGAGACCGGTCGCGCAAAGGCGCGCATCCTATTGCCGCACGCCGGAGAATTCCGCCGCATCGCGGGAGAGACGGCGAGCCCCGACGCCGCACGGCGCACCGCCAGACGGCTCAAGGCCATCATCGTGCTGAAGGGACCGCTGACTTGCGTGACCGACGGAAAGACCGTGACACATATTCCGCTGGGCGGACCCGTGCTCGCACGCGGCGGCTCAGGCGACCTGCTCGCCGGCATCATCGCGGCGACGGTGGCGCGGCGGCGATTGCTCGGACTCGACTTGCTGGACGCCGTCATCGCCGCGACCGTTTGGCACGGCGCCGCCGCCGACTGGCTCGCGCGACGTGAGGGGGAGACCGCGGTGCGAACCACCCAGCTCCTCGCTGGGCTTTCGCCGACCTTGCGCCGGCGCTGAACGCGCGGTTCGGGTGGGGCATGTCCCTCTCGCCCTCGGACCTGCGCATCCTGCTGAACGCCCTGCCGGGCGTGGGACCCGTGACGGCCCGTCGCCTCCGCGAGGCTTTCGGCGGCGACCTTGCCGCCGCCTTGCGCGCACCCCGCACGGAGCTGTTGAAGGTGAAGGGCATTGGCCCGGCTGTCGCGGATGCGCTCGCCACACGGGACTTCGACCCCATCGCCGAGCGGGAACGCGCCGCGCGCCATGGCCTGCGCATCCTGACCGAGCTCGACGCCGGGTGGCCCGAGGCTTTCACGCCGATGTGGGATCCACCGCTCGCACTCTATGCCGAGGGCACCTCACTCCCGCCTGATCGCGCGCTGGCGGTGGTTGGCTCACGGCGTTGCACACCCTACGGAACGGCGCTGGCCAGACGTCTCTCGGCGGAACTGGCACGCAGGGGCTGGTGGATCATCAGCGGACTCGCACGCGGCATCGACCAGGCAGCCCACGAGGGCGCGCTTGAGGCCGAAGGATGGACCGCCGCGGTGCTCGGACACGGCGCCGAGCGCACGCACCCACCCGAGGGTCTCGCACTCCGCCGCCGCATCGCCGAGCGCGGCTGCATCCTCTCCGAGTTCCCGATTGGGCGACCGCCGGACCGACAGAGCTTCCCGCAACGCAACCGGCTGGTGGCCGCGCTCTGCCGGGCGGTGGTCGTGGTCGAGACCGACACCGAGGGCGGTAGCCTCATCACCGCGCGCTTCGCGATGGAGCTGGGGCGCCCTGTCTGCGCGCTTCCCGGGCGGGCCGACAGTCCCGCCAGCCGCGGATGCCACGCCCTCATTCGCGACGGCGCGACGTTGGTGACAAGCGCGGAGGAAATCCTGGAGGAAATCGGCGAGCCAACCCAGCCCACCGAGACTGGAATGACGAGGCAGCAGGCGGATGAGAGCCCATGGCTGAGACACTTCGTCGGCGGCGAGGCCCATGACGCCGAGTCGCTGTCCCTCGCCGAGGGTTGCTCGCCTTCCGAGGCGGCCTCGGCGCTCACGCTGCTAGAGATTGAGGGACGCCTGATACGCCGCCTGGACGGGCGACACGAGAGATCGTGATCAGCGGTTGCCCTCGGCGGGCGGCACATCCGTGGCGAGGCGGAACCCCGACGCCCAGTCGATCATCGCCTTGCCCTTCGCGAGGACGTCGCGCACGGGCGCGAACGCCCAGGAGCGGAGATCCGGTCCGTTCTTCGCAGGGTAGCCGTAGGACTCGACACCCATCCGTCGCGCAATCCAGATGGCGCGGTCGTTGTGCCATCCCTGGGAAACGAAGACCAGCGTGCGACCAGGATAGGCGGCGCGCGCACGTGCGACCGAGTCGAGCGTGCGCCAGCCATAGGGATCGCGGGTGATGCGCTGCGTCACGCCGCGTCGCATCAGCTCGGCCGCCATCGCATCGGCTTGCTCGGGCAAACCCGAGACCACGAGATCCTCGACCTGACCGTTGGCTGCCAGCTCCGCGGCGGCATCGAGACGCGGATGAAAGTTGAGGACCGCATAGCCCTCCTCCGGATGAAATTCGGAGAGGCCGAGGACAACCACAACCGCACGCGGGGGTAGTTGCTCGGTGCTGGAGAGCGTGCGCCCGGACGCATCCATCCAAACCCATGCGTTGGCTACGACCCCCCACAACACAGCCGAAGAGAGGGCACTTAACCATAGGTAACGCCACTTCATAGGTCTTTTTCGGCAAAGCGTTGCATTAAAGCAAGTTGTGAAAAACAAGCGCTTGCGTATTCCTTATATTTTGCTCATTTTTAAACAATATCTTGCTAAAGAAGCCCTAGGCATCCCTCCTGCTTAATTGCAGGCATATGACCACCCAGACCGCGAGCCCCGGTGCCAAGATTCTCATCATCGATGACGACAAGGATCTCCGCTACTCGCTGAGGCGAGCTTTGGCTGGCAAGGGCTGGTCCGTGGCGGAGGCCGAAAGCGGCGAGAGCGGCGTGACCGCCGCGAAACAGGACCAGCCCGATGTCATCCTGCTCGACAACCGCATGGGCGGCATGAGCGGCATCGAGACCCTGCAGCTGCTCCGAGGTGCGACCCCGGGCGCGATGGTCATCCTCATGACCGCCTTCGGCACGACGCAGACCGCGATCGAGGCGATGAAGTTCGGCGCCTACGACTATGTGATGAAGCCGTTCGACCAGGCGAAGCTACTCGGTCTGGTCGAGAAGGCGCTGCAGGCGCGACGCGACCTGGCGAGCGTCGGCTCCGCCTCACGACCCAAGATCAACCCCGCCGACTACCAGGAGGGCATCGTGGGGAGCTCGGAGCCGATGCAGGCCGTGCTCAAGTCCATCGGACAGGTCGCGGCCTCCGAAGCCACCGTGCTCGTCACGGGCGAGTCCGGCACGGGCAAGGAGCTCGTGGCACGTTGTATCCACCGACACTCGCTCCGCTCCAAGGGACCCTTCGTGGCGGTCAACTGCGCGGCTATTCCCGAGAACCTCATCGAGTCCGAGCTTTTCGGCCACGAGAAGGGCGCCTTCACCGGTGCCACCGGCCAGAAGCCGGGCAAGTTCGAGCTCTGCGACGGAGGCACCATCTTCCTCGATGAGATCGGCGACATGTCCCTGCCCACCCAGACCAAGGTGCTGCGGGCCATCCAGGAGGGCGAGATCCAGCGCGTCGGCGGCACCGCCACGATCAAGATCAGCGTGCGCCTGATCGCCGCGACCAACAAGGACCTCGAGGCGATGGTCGCCGACCGGCTTTTCCGGGAGGACCTCTTCTACCGGCTCAACGTCTTCCGCATCCGGCTGCCCGCGTTGCGCGAGCGCCGCGAGGACATCCCGTCGCTCGTCGACTACATGCTCCAGCGCATGGCCGCCGGCCGCAAGCTGCGCGCGCGCCGACTTTCGCCCGAGGCGCTCGACCTGCTCATGCGCCATGACTGGCCGGGCAATGTGCGCGAGCTCGAGAATGTGGTGCATCGCGCCGGGGTGCTCGCCAAGGGCGAGGCCATCCTCGCCAAGGATCTGCCCGCGGAGCTGCTCGAGCCGCGGCGCGGGTCGTCCAAGGCCGCCGCGCCGACGCCCGCGGCCGTCGCGCCCGCGGAGCTGGACCTGCCGGCGCTCTACGACGCCCTCTACCGGCAGGTGCGGACAGGCGACACCCGCGACATCCTCTCGATCATCGAGCGGGAGATGATCCAGCGAGCGCTCGCCGAGACGCGTGAGAATCACCTGCGCTCATCGGTCATCCTTGGCATCAATCGCTCGACGCTGAAGAAGCGGATCGAGGAGGCGCGCAAGCCCGCGGCTTGACCCCGGGCCTGACGGACCGAGGATGACGCCATGCGCGTCACCCCTGCCCTGCTCGGCTTGCTCTGCCTCGTGAGCCCCTCCCTGACTTCCGCCGCCGAGGCGGAGGTCTTGGAGCTTTTCAATGGCAAGGACCTTGCCGGATGGAAGTCGACCGAGGAGGGCGCAGGCGCCTTCTCCGCCGCCGACGGCGAACTTCGCGTGCATGGCGGGCGCGGCCATCTCTTCTACGTCGGCGCAGACGGCAAGGCCGAGTTCCGCAACTTCGAGTTCACCGCCCAGGTCCGCACCCACGACAAGGCGAACTCCGGCATCTACTTCCACACTCGTTACCAGCGTTCCGGCTGGCCCTCGGCCGGCTACGAGGCGCAGGTCAACGCCACCCACGCCGACCAACGCAAGACGGGCGGGCTTTATGCCGTCGCCGATGTCATGGGGACGCCGGCCGCGCCCGATGACCGCTGGTTTGAGTACCGCATCCGCGTCGAGGGCAGGCGCATCCGCGTCTGGATCGACGGCAAGCTGACCACCGACTTCACCGAGCCCGAGGGATGGAAGCCACCCGCAGGCATGGAGGGGCGCCGGCTCGGCGCGGGCACCTTCGCGCTGCAGGCACACGACCCGGGCTGCCGCGTCGAGTACAGGAACCTGCGCGTCACCCGCCTACCCTAGGCCGCGTCGGCGAGAATCCGGTCGCAAGCGGAGATGAGCCGCGCCCGGATGGGCATGGCTACCGAGGCCAACCTGCGCTGCTCCGACTCATAGGCCGCGCGTCCCTCGGGCGTCTCGATACGGATCGGCGCATAACCGAGCGCGGAGAGATCATAGGGGCTCGCGCGCATGTCGACCGACCGCGCGTCCATCGCCAAGTCGAAGGCCTCGGCGGCGAGCTCGGCGGGGATGAGCTGCCGGAGCTTCATCGCCCACTTGTAGAGATCCATGCTCGCATGGATGCAGCCTGGTTGCTCGTTGGCGACGCGGCCGGCGAGATCGGGCTGCACGCGGTTGAGCGGGCGCGCCTCGGGAGTGAAGAAGCGGAAGGCGTCGAAGTGCGTGCAGCGCACCGGCATCGACTCGACGACCGCGTCCGTCTCCGCCGGCGTGAGCCGGAGGGGCCAGGAGGCATGCCGGCGATCCGCCGCGGCACGGTAGACCATCGCCCACTCGTGCAGGCCGAAGCAGCCATGATAGGCCGGACGCGCGGCCACCGCGACGCAGAGCTCGCGCACGAAGCGGGCGAGGGTCAGCGCGGTGGTGTCGCGCTCAGCCGCGGCGACCGAGAGTCTCCGCCCATCAAACTCCCACCACGCCTCGCCGTCGGGAGCGGCGTCTGCCTCCAAAGCGACACCCCAGCCCGGCGACCAGCGACGCAGCGCGCCGACACGGAAGGGGTAATAGGTAAAGAGGAAGTCCTCGACTGGGTGCGGCTGGCCGGCGGCGGCACGGGTGCGGCGTGCCGCGGTCAAACGGTCGACGCGCGCGTGATGAGCGGCACGCCGTGCCTGCCAGACCTCGCAGGGGAGCACGCTGTCGCAGGCGAGGGACATCAGTGCCAGCGAGCGTGATGGCTCGCGACCACCACGTATTTCTCCGCCCATCCGGGCAGGGCCGCCTGCTCCTCGGATGTCAGGGCGCGCACGACCTTGGCCGGTGAGCCGAGAACGAGCGAGCCGGGCGGGACATGCGTGCCCTTGGTGACGAGCGCGCCGGCTCCGACGATGGAGCGGGCACCGATGACGCAGCCGTCGAGCAAGGTGGCGTGCATGCCGATCAGGCATCCGTCGCCGATCTCACAGGCATGGACCATCGCAAGGTGCCCGACCGTGACCTGCGAGCCGATGCGGGCGGGCAGGCCGTCGGCCACGTGCACCACGGCCCCGTCCTGGATATTGGTCCCGTCGCCGACCTCGATGGACTCGATGTCCCCGCGGAGGACCGCGCATGGCCAGACGCTCGACCTGGCCCCCAGCGTCACCGCCCCCTCGACCACGGCACGGGGATGGACAAAGGCCGTGGGATGGATGGTCGGGCCCTTGCTCAGGTTGCGGTCCAGGCGCGCCTTGAGGTCATCAGCGGACGGGAAAGGGGGCTGAAACGGGTTCACCCCCCTAGGGTGTCCACGGCTGGCCCATGCGAAAAGGCCAAATCCATGAGAAAAACCCCTTGCCAACCACCCCGCGACCCCTTTGCTCGACCTTCCGTCTGCCATGAAGGCCACGATCCTCACCTCCGGTCGCCAGTTTACCGTTAAGCAAGGCGATATCCTCACCATCAACCTCCTGCCCGAGTCCAAGCAGGGGGACACGGTCACCTTTGACAAGGTGGTCTTCCTCGGGGAGGGCGCGGGAGCCAAGATCGGCACCCCGCTCGTCACCGGCGCCAAGGTCACCGCGAAGCTCCTCGAGAACAAGCGCGGCGACAAGATCCGCATCTTCAAGCACCGCCGCCGCAAGGGCTACTACCGCCGCCGTGGCCACCGCCAGGAACTCTCGGTCGTGAAGATCGAGTCCATCCAAGGCTGAGCATCTCCTTTCACCCAACCCCCTACCTGACCTGCCATGGCAACTAAGAAAGGCGGCGGAACGTCCTCCAACGGCCGCGACTCCAACTCCAAGCGCCTCGGCGTGAAGCTCTACGGCGGCGAGTTCGCCACCTCCGGCTCCATCCTCCTGCGCCAGCGCGGCACCCGCATGCGCCCCGGCCGCAACGTCGGCATGGGCCGCGACCACACCCTCTTCGCGCTGTCCGACGGCATCGTGAAGTGGGACCGCGAGCACCGCACGGTGACCGTTGTCCCCAAGGCCTAAGCGCCAAGGAGACGCCCCAAAACCCCGCCGAGAAGCGGGGTTTTTTATTGGCCGGGAGCAAGGGCTGGCAGCTGGGCGGATTCCTCACATGCTCACGGACATGGAAATCCCCGCCATCCTCCGCTCACCTGATTCGAAGACCGCCACCGCCCGCGCTCTCGCGGCCCTAGGCGGCATCCTGCTCACTCTCGGAGCCACCGGCCCGCTCGCCAGCTTCGGCGTCGGCTTCGCCGCCAAGGACATCTATTTCCGCCTGATCTCGGCCGGGCGCGTCGACGCTCTCGTCGCCATCGGCACCGCCACAGTCGTGCTCGCCATCCTCGGCCGCACCCGCTGGTTCGTCTGGAGCGGCGTGGCGATTCTGGTCACCTTCGGGTCGATGGTCTCGCTCGACGGCGAGAAAAGCAGCGTGGAGATGCCCGGCTGGCTGAGCGAGGCGCTGGGCAGCATCGCCAAGGGGGCCCTCAACCTCGTCACCTTCCACTACGGCACTCCCTGCCTCGCACTGGGGATTCTGCTAATCATCGGCGTCGGCGCCTGGCGCTGCCGCGCGCCGCGCTGAGCTCAGCCCTCGAAGTCGTAGATCAGTACCTTCGACCAGCTGGCCTTGCACGTCTCGACGAAGGCCAGGTGTGTCGGGTGGACCTGGTAGGCGTCGTGCGCGGCCATGTCGGGGAAGATCAGGTTCAGCCCGACCGAGTAGGTGCGGTCGATGACGGGGCGGTCGGTCGACGCCGGGGTGCCGATGTGGCACTGCGTGACGCCGGGGATGGTCGCGAGCGTCTTGACCTGCGTCATGAAGGCGGCGCGCTGGGTAGGAGTGAGATCGGGCTTGAGCCAGAAGAGGACGACGTGGGAGAGCATGGCATGGGAGTAAGCGGAAAGAGCATGGAGGGAAGAGGAAAGAGGACGCGAGGGTGCGCCGCTTAACCCTTTCCTCTTTTCCCTTACCTCTTACCTCTAATCCCCATGGACCGCCTCATCCCCCTCTTCCCCGAAGTCCCGGCCACGACCTGGGAGCAATTGCGGGCGATGGCCGCGCTGCACCGCGAGTGGAACGAGAAGGTCAACCTCGTCTCGCGCAAGGACATCGAGAACCTCGAGTGGCACCACTACGCGCCCTGTGTCGCGGCGGTAAAGATTCTGAAGCTGATGAACGGCGCGCGGGTGATCGACGTCGGCACTGGGGGCGGCTTTCCCGGGCTGATCCTCGCCGTACTCTACCCCCAGGCCGAGTTCACGCTGGTGGACTCCGTGGGTAAGAAAATCGCCTGCGTGCACGACATCGTCGTGCGCATGGGGCTCAGGAACGTCGATGTGCGCAACGCACGTGCCGAGACCCTGCGCCACGAGCACGACTTCGTCACCGGCCGGGCCGTGGCCAGCATGCCTGAGTTCGTCGCCCACACCAAGCAGCTCGTCCGTCAGGGCGCAAAGAACTCCATCCCCAACGGCATCCTCTACTGGCAGGGCGGCGACCCCGAGGTCGAGTTCGCCGGCCTCGGCATCAAGCCGAGCCATTCGCTCGAACTGCAGCCCCTGCTCAACGGCGACGAGAAGTTCTTCCAGAAGCGCATCGTGCTCTACCGCGCCCAGGACCTCGTGCGGGCCAAGAAGCCACCGAACCCGAATCCCTGAGGACTGGAGGCGGATTCAATGGCGAGGGGCCCGGGAAACCGGGACCTTTTGATGCCTAAGACACACCCCCACCTTGACCGTGGCGGGGGAGCAGGCAGGGTTAAGGCAATGTCCGCCGAGCTTCCGCTGAACCCTGCCGGGGAGCGCCTTCAGGCCCTCCTCCGCCAACGCATCGTCTACCTCGACGGCGCGATGGGCACGATGCTGCAGCAGAAGAAGCTGACCGAGGCGGATTACCGCGGCGACCGGCTCAAGTCCCATCCCCGCGACCTGAAGGGAAACAACGACCTCCTCGTCCTGACCAAGCCCGAGGTGGTCGAGGCGGTCCACCGCGACTACTTCGCGGCCGGCTCCGACCTGGTCGAGACCAACACCTTCAACGGCACGTCCATCGCCCAGGCCGAGTACGGACTCCAGCACCTCGTCCGCGAGATCAACCTCGCCGCTGTTGCCGTCGCCCGGCGCGCGGCGGATACGGCGATGGCCGCGACCCCGGGACGCGAGTGCTGGGTGGCAGGCGCCATCGGACCGACCAACAAGACGCTCTCCATGGGGCGCGACGTGTCCGATCCCGGCAAGCGCGACGTGACCTTCGACGAGGTGCGCGATGCCTACCGCGAGCAGGTCGACGCCCTCCTCGATGCCGGGGCCGACTGCCTGCTCTGCGAGACGGTCTTCGATGCGCTCGTGCTCAAGGCGGCGCTCGTCGCGATCGACGAGGCCTTCGAGGCGCGCGGCGCTCGCGTGCCCGTGCTCATCTCCGGCACCATCACCGACGCCTCCGGGCGCACGCTCACCGGACAGACCGTCGAGGCCTTCTGGAACACGGTCCGACACGCCAAGCCCCTGACCATCGGCCTCAACTGCGCGCTGGGCGGCGCGCAGATGCGCCCGCACATCGAGGAGCTCGCGCGCAAGGCCGACACCTTCGTCTCCTGCTACCCCAACGCCGGCCTGCCCAACCCGCTCTCGCCGACCGGATTCCCCGAGGGTCCGGAGGACACCGCCGCCATCCTCGAGACCTTCGCCCGGGACGGCTTGGTCAACCTGCTTGGCGGCTGCTGCGGGACGACACCCGACCATATCCGCGCCATTCGCCGACGCACCGAAGGCTTCAACCCTCGCCCCGTGCCCACGGCTCCCGACGCGCTGCGGCTCGCCGGACTCGAGGCCCTGAACCTCGCGGGCGGCGCCGCCTCCTTCGTCAGCGTCGGCGAGCGCACCAACGTCGCGGGCTCCAAGATCTTCCGCGACCTCATCGCGGGCGGCCAGTACGGCAAGGCCCTCGAGGTCGCCAAGCAGCAGGTGGCCAACGGCGCGGCCATCATCGACATCAACTTCGACGCGGGCCTGCTCGACGGTGTCGCGGCGATGAACCGCTTCCTCAGCCTCGTCGCGGTCGAGCCCGACATCGCGCGGGTGCCGGTGATGATCGACTCCTCCAAGTGGGAGATCCTCGAGGCCGGCCTGCGCTGCGTGCAGGGCAAGCCCATCGTCAACTCGCTCTCACTCAAGGAGGGGCCCGCCGAACTCGTGCGCCGGGCCCGCATCTGCCGCAAGTTCGGCGCCGCCGTGGTCATCATGGCCTTCGACGAGCAAGGCCAGGCTGCGACGCTCGCTGACAAGATTCGCATCTGCGAACGCGCCTATGGCGTACTCACGCGCGAGGCTGGATTCGACCCGCAGGATATCATCTTCGACGCCAACATCCTCACGGTCGGCACCGGCATCCGCGAGCACGACAACTACGCGGTCGATTTCATCGGCGCCGTCCGCGAGATCAAGCGGCGCTGCCCCGGCGCGCGGACCTCGGGCGGGCTCTCCAACGTCAGCTTCGCCTTCCAGGGCAACAACCGCGTGCGCGAGGCGATGCACTCGGTCTTCCTCTACCACGCCATCGCGGCCGGACTCGACATGGCCATCGTCAACGCGGGCATGCTCGAGGTCTACGCGGCGATCGACCCGGAACTGCGCGAGCATGTCGAGGATGTCATCCTCAACCGCCGCCCCGACGCCACAGAGCGGCTGCTGGCCCTCGCGCCTCGGTTCGCCAAGGACAAGGGTGCAGCCGCCGGACCCACGGACTCCGCGGCCTGGCGCGAGTTGCCCGTGGCCGGTCGGCTCGAGCACGCCCTGGTCAAGGGCATCGACACGCATGTGGCGGCGGACACCCTGGAGGCGCTCGCCCAGCTCAAGCGCCCGCTCGACGTGATCGAGGGCCCGCTGATGGCGGGCATGCGCGTGGTCGGCGACCTCTTCGGCGCCGGCAAGATGTTCCTGCCCCAGGTGGTGAAGTCGGCCCGCGTGATGAAGGCCGCGGTGGCGGCGCTCGAGCCCGCGCTGCTGGCGGAGAAGTCCGCCGGCTCCAAGCGCGGCACCTTCCTCATCGCCACGGTCAAGGGCGACGTGCACGACATCGGCAAGAACATCGTTGGCGTGGTACTCGCCTGCAACAACTACGAGGTCGTCGACATGGGCGTAATGGTGCCCACCGACAAAATTGTCGAAGAGGCCAAGCGTACAGGCGCGGACTTCATCGGGCTTTCCGGCCTGATCACGCCGTCGCTCGACGAGATGATGGCCGTGGCCGACGCGCTCAAGCGCGCGGGCGTCGACAAACCCCTGCTCATCGGCGGCGCCACCACCTCGCGCGAGCACACCGCGATCAAGATCGCCGCACGCCACGGCGGGCCCGTGGTGCACGTGGCCGACGCCTCGCTCGTCACCTCGGTCTGCTCCGACCTGCTCTCCGCGGACAAGCGCGCGGACTTTGTCGCCAAGCTCGCCGCCACCCAGGCTAAGACCCGCGAGGACTACGAGCGCCGGGGTCCCGTCGCGAGCATACCCCTTGCCGAGGCGCGCAGCCGACCGCTCGCACCCAAAGGCACCCACCCCGCCGCGCCCGCGAAGCCGGGCGTGACAGTTTACCAGGACATCGACCCGCGCGCCGTCGCCGAAATCATCGACTGGACACCCTTCTTCGTCACTTGGGGCCTTAAGGGCGTCTTCCCGCGCATCCTCAGCTCCAAGGAGTGCGGCGAACAGGCGCGCAAGCTGTTCGACGATGCGCGGCGCGAGCTCGACGCGCTCATCGCCGGGAACCGCATCCGCCTGCGCGCGGTCGCCGGTATCTGGCCCGCGCGCCGCATCACCGACGATGTCCGCGTCTTCGCCGACGCCGCCCAGGCCAAGGCGCTCGGCACCTTCCACTTCCTCCGCGACCAGGCGGTGCGCCCCAACACCGACCGCTGCCGCTCGCTCGCCGACCTGGTCTCGGACGAGCCCGGCGACCACCTCGGCGCCTTCGCTGTCAGCGCCGGACACGAGATCGACGCCTACGCGAAGTCGTTCAAGGAAAAGGACCCCTACCGTGAGATCCTCATCCAGGCCTTGGCTGACCGCCTCGCCGAGGGCACGGCCGAGTGGCTCCACCGCGAGGTGAGGACGAAACTCTGGGGCTACGCGCCCGGGGAGCAACTCACCGTGCAGGAGCTCATCGACGAGGCCTACGCTGGTCGCCGTCCCGCCGCCGGCTACCCGGCCTGCCCCGAGCACACCGAGAAGGAGCTGATCTGGAAGCTGCTCGACGCCGAGCGCGCCACGGGGTGCTCGCTGACCGAGTCCTTCGCGATGAACCCCGCCGCCTCGGTCTCGGGGCTCTACTTCGGACACCCGGGATCGATCTACTTCGACGTCGACGCGCTCCAGCGCGACCAGGTCGAGGACTACGCCTCCCGCAAGGGCTGGACCGTCGCCGAGGCAGAAAAGTGGCTCGCGCCCGTCATCGGCTACAAGACATGAGTGACCGCGAGACCCTGATCAAGGCGGTCGGCGAAGCCGATGCGTTCGCGGTACTCCGACTGCTCGACGGCTGCGCACTCTGCGC
>Ga0129333_10001192_pt1 | contig 23273 bp, 20 predicted proteins | sample CPB6_08_DNA_FD_94474 | JGI IMG/M metagenome (GOLD analysis project Ga0129333, IMG submission 94474) | Freshwater to marine salinity gradient microbial communities from Chesapeake Bay, USA - CPBay_Sum_0.6_0.8_DNA | ecosystem: Environmental > Aquatic > Marine > Coastal | place: USA: Chesapeake...
CGTTTATATTCTATGTGTTGATTGGCCACTTCTTGTCCACAGGCAAATTCACACTGCTTGTAAACGGGTTTAAGTTCTCTTATGGCCAATGTTATGGTGTGATTTTGGGCCTTAATAATACCAGCCCAACTTTTATCAACTTCTCCATACTTTTTAATTTCTCTACAGAATTTGGCATATTTCACGCTGACCTCGCAAGTACTTTGACACGGAAAAATCTGCGATCTATGATACCATCATTGGTAGTAATCTGTGCAGTGACCACATAACTTTTTCCTTCTTGTCCATTACTTAGTTCTACATAGGTTTTGGTGCCTTGAATACCTTGACTTACAATGGCCAAGGGATCTGGGTCATTGGCACGTGCTGTAATTGTATAAGTGACTGTGCTTAAACTATCACCAGTGGGCAAATAATCACTCCACTCAAAGGTATAGACCAGTTGTGCTTCTGTATCTTTTTCAATTTGCAAGCCCTGAGTTGTTTGTTGGTATCCACTGGCCATATTCTTATCCTTTCTTTATTTCGTACAATCTTGTTTCTTCTGCAATGCGTCTTAGTCTTGTTTCTTCACGTAGTTTATATAATCTTGTTTCTTCTTTTATTCTGTAGGTCAATTGCTGCATTAAGTGTATGGCTCTAATTGCACAGGTAGCCAAGTCAAAGGCTGTCATTGCACTTTCAGCACGGGCTATGGTAGCAAAATATTTTTCATCAATATAACCATATTCAAAGTAGGTAATATCCATTATGCGTTATCATCCGTAAATGTTGTGCTATTGTTGGCACCTTCAAAATGTAATAGCAACAGAGTATTTTGGTCATTGGTAAAGGCTGTGGTACTGGGTGTAAAGTTTGAGGTATATCTTGCTATATTACTGATTCTAAATTCATCCATATAACCTTTCCAACTTCCTCTGCTGTCACTGAACTTGCCTATGGTTATGCTACTTTCAAAAACTTCTGTGGTTCCACGAAGTGTAGTAGTAGTGCCAGTATCACTTCCATCCCAATATACACGCCAGTTGCCATTATATCTTACTATGGCAATATGATACCAAGTATTGATAGCAATGGTTTTTCCTGTGTGTATAAAATCTTGATATCCTGCGGCCAAACCAAAACTTACCAGTGGATTAAGACCAGCAGTATGACTGACTAAGAAGTAAGGTTCTCCTGTAGCACTGGTTATCATCATATAGTTTCCACCACCAAGTGTTTGATTGCCTGGTAAAATATCAAACCAGGCCCATAGTTCTATGGTTAAATCAAATACATTGCTTAATGGAAAACTGCTTACGGTTAAGAAATCAGTATTGCCATCAAAGTAAGCACTGCTGGATCCTACTCGACTTTGGTCAGTGCTTATTTTAACATTGCCACCAGCACTTACGGTCTTGGCTATTCTATTAGGAATGGTTATGGTTTGACCAACATCATCATAGAGCATACCAGTATCACCGTTATAACTTTCCATATGTAGCAGCAATAGGGTATTAGCATCATTAGTAAAAGGTTCTGTTTGTGGAGTAAAATCTGCTGTATATCTACAGACATTACTGATCCTAACTTCATCAATGAATCCACCATAATCATAACTTAAATCATTAGTGGGTCTATTGCCCAATACAAATCCACTATCTGTGTTGGTAGTTGGAAATTGATTAGTTCTTGTATAACCAGTTGTGCTTTTTACACCATTTAAATATAATCTAAATTCACCATTACTATCTCTACACACTGCGGCGTGATGCCACTGATTGAATCCTGCTGCGTTTTGGTGTTGTAAAGGAGTGGCTGATGATTCACTATCAAAACTTAGAGCAAGACTATTAGCAGTACTACTTCTATAATTTAAAAATGGATTACCATTAGGGAATAAAGCATTACCACCTCTATAGTAGATCAAAGGACCTGTTTTAGTGGCGTAGAACCAACACTCCCAGGTCAGTTCACCTGTGATCCTGAGATCAGCACCTGGTACGCTAATGTTGGCACGGTCATCTACACCATCAAAAAATAAACTACTTGTTCCAAACTTTTTCTGGGCCGTGTTCAAATAACAGCCATTGAATGGATATATTTGCCAAGGTCTAACAATATAGTTTCGACCTATACCTGTTTGTTTACTGGCTCCGAATGGCATTATACATATCCTTTAGCCAAACTGGCATAATAAGTTGTGCCATCATAGAACACACTGATAATATCTGTGGTATTGGTTGTGCTCAATGTTTTCATACCACCAGCAAACTTCATAGTGCTGGTTAGAGTTCTATTTGTACCACCTGTGTTTATGATTAATGTAATAGTCTGACCTGCTACTGGATTGGTAAAAGCATTCCAGGTCAAGTTTCCATTTAGCGTTATAGTTTGTGTGCTACCATTACTAAAACTGGGTGTAATAGTTCCACTGGTTGTTCCTAAACTATAAACGGTTTCTAATAAAGTACCCGTAAGTCCTTGAATACCTTGAATACCCTGTGCTCCATCTACACCTATGGTACCATTTGTACCAGTAGCACCTTGAATACCCTGTATACCTTGACTACCTGCTGCATCAACACCTTGAATACCTTGGATACCTTGAATTCCTTGCGCTCCATTAATGCCTATAGTTCCATTTGTACCAGTAGTACCTTGGATACCTTGATTACCAGTTGCGCCATCAATGCCTTGAATACCTTGAATACCTTGACTACCTGCTGCATCAACACCTTGAATACCTTGGATACCTTGATTACCAGTTGCGCCATCAATGCCTTGAATACCTTGAATACCTTGACTACCTGCTGCATCAACACCTTGAATACCTTGTATACCTTGATTACCAGTTATACCTTGTACTCCTTGTTCTCCGGTTATTCCTTGTGTTCCTTGACTACCGGTAACGCCTTGGAGTCCTTGTTCTCCGGTTATTCCTTGTGTACCCTGAACGCCTATAGCGCCCTGAATACCTTGGTCACCAGTTATACCTTGAACTCCTTGACTACCAGTTGTACCCTGAGTACCCGTTGTACCTTGGATACCTTGCGTTCCCTGTACACCTTGAACACCTTGTACTGCTGGTTGTAGGGCCAATCTTACATCTTGATTGTCTGAAAAATTAGTTGTACCACTGCCACTATGACTTTGAATAACCACAGGTACGGTGTAGTGATTTGTATTATTGGTCAATGAGCCAGTAACACGCCAGGTCTGTTGATTGCTGGCATTTGAACTATCTTGTAGAATAAATCTACTTGTGGGTTGTAATAGGGCCAAATAATTGATAGCACTTGCACCTGCATAAGGTGTTTTACTAATGAATAATTCAGTACTATCAATTTGAGTTGCAGCACCGCCACCACCTGTACCACCATCATCTGTAAAAGTAGTTGAATTATTAGCACCGTCCATATGCAATAATAATAAGGTATTGGCATCATTGGTAAAGGCAGCATTTGGTACACTAAAGTTCGTGGTGTAACGTGCTGAATTACTAATCCTAAACTCATCTATGTAACCATTAAATCCATTTACATTACTATTGATATACATTCCTAATACACATTTGTTGTTGTTATAATCATTGCTGTCACTATAAGTTGAACCAGTTTGTGTACCATCAACATATAATTTTGTACTACCACTATTCCTAACTAAAGCAATATGGTACCAAGTGTTGCTTACTAAAGGAAAACTGGTATTAATTATAGTAGTACCAAGATTAATATTAATATACAATGTACTATTAACAATTAACCACATTAATTTACTATTATTACTGTTATCAAGTAAATCTACTAAAACTTGGCTTCTACCATCTCCTGGATTATTAGGTCTAAACCTACCTTCTATTGTAAAGTTACCAGTACTAAGATTAAGTGTGCTATCAGTTGCACTTATTCCATCATCTCCACCGCCACTAAGTTCAAATAGACCGCTACTACCTCCAAATACGCTTTGTGCTGTACTAATAGTAGGGGTAAAGATATTAGTTATTGTTAATGGTGTTCTACTTGAGCCACCACCTCCACCACCTGTAGCATTGTATCTTATAAAGCCGCTACCTGGATCACCACTGCTGGCATCTACATCTATTCTATAATCAAATACAAGACTACTGGCTCCAATATTTCCTTGTACTCCCTGTACACCTTGCGTGCCTTGCGTACCTTGTGCTCCTTGAGTACCTGCACTACCAGTTGCACCATCTGTACCTTGCACACCTTGTGTGCCTTGCGTACCCTGTACACCTTGTGATCCATCTGTACCTTGAATACCTTGAATACCTTGGATACCTTGGATACCTTGGATACCTTGTGCTCCTATGGTACCTTGAACACCTTGGATTCCCTGTACAGCAGGTTGTAGAGCCAACTGAACTTGTAAATTATCAGCAAAATTAGTAGTACCGCTTCCACTGTGACTTTGAATTATCGCAGGTATAGTGTAATAATTAGTATTATTGGTCAATGAGCCAGTAACACGCCAAGTTTGTTGGTTACTGGCGTTAGCACTATCTTGTAGAATAAATCTACTTGTGGGTTGTAATAGAGCCAAATAATTAGTAGCACTTGATCCTACAAATGCCGTTTTACTAATGAATAATTCAGTGCTATCAATTTGAGTTGCAGCACCACCACCTGTACCACCATCATCTGTAAATGTTGTGCTATTATTGGCACCATCCATATGCAACAATAACAATGTATTAGCATCATTGGTGAATGCTGTGGTACTGGGTGTAAAATTACCTGTATATCTGGCTACATTACTAATCCTAACTTCATCAATATACCCATTCCAGCCACCACCAGTATTTGGATAAAATACACCTATGTTAAATGGAAGATTTACATAATTAAAATTATCTGTATAATCTTGTGCAAAATTAACACCATTAACGTATAATCTTGTTAAATTGTTATTGCGTACTAAGGCTATATGGTACCAAGTATTTGCTGATATTGTTGTAGGTGATGCCAAGTAGTATCCACCACTGACATCATAGATTATTTGACCATTACCTTCACAAAATAATTTAGGTGTAACTGTTTGAGTGTTATCAGTTCTTTGATCAAACATAAATTGTTGTACACCTGGAGTAAATCCTGAACAATAAAACCATCCTTCTAAGGTAAAATTACCTGTGCCAAATGTCAAACTGGCATCACTAATTCTAAGACCACTATCAGAATATGCATTACTGGCCACTAATTTTAAACTGCTACCACCAAATTTGCTTTGTTCTGTACTAATTATTGGTGAATTAATATTGGTAACTGTTAATGGTGTTCTACTTGATCCACCACCTCCACCACCTGTAGCATTATATCTTATGAATCCACTACCTGGATCACCACTACTGGCATCCACATCTATTTTGTAATCAAATACAAGACTGCTGGCTCCAAGATTTCCTTGTATGCCTTGAACTCCTTGTGTACCTTGTGTACCTTGGATACCTTGGCTTCCAATTGTACCTTGAACACCTTGTGCACCATCTACACCTTGGATACCTTGACTACCATTTGATCCAACAAATCCAGCAGTACCTTGTGCACCATCTAAACCTTGGATACCTTGAACACCCTGTGCTCCTATAGTACCCTGTGCTCCAGTTGCACCTTGTACACCCTGTGCACCACTGACTAAACCTAAGAACACTGTGTGATTATTGCTAAATCCTGTAGTGCCAGTACCACCACTGCTGGTTAGTGTAACTGGATAAGTCCAATAGGCTGTGGCTGTACCTTGATTACTAACAGTTGGTGTACCTGTAACTGTCCAATTTTGATAATTGGCACTGGCATTTCTGTCCTGTACAATAATTTGTTCACCAACACTGATTGTACTCAAATAGATATCTACATCTGTGTTTAAGTCATCTAAATGACTGACCAATAATTGTGTGCTACTGGTCTGTGTGGCATTATTATAAATTATGCTTGAATCACCTGGATAACCACTGGTGGCTGCTGTGTTTATTTTGTAAAAGAACAAGTTGCTGCTATAACCAGTGGTACCCTGAATGCCTTGAATACCTGTAGTGCCTTGGATACCTTGCGTGCCTTGGATACCTTGCGTGCCTTGGATACCTTGTTGGCCTAAGGTGCCTTGTAGTCCCTGCTCACCTTGAACACCTTGTGTGCCTTGTGCGCCCTTAATACCTTGAATACCTTGTTCACCTTGAATACCTTGTTGACCTATGGTTCCTTGTAGGCCTTGTTCACCTTGAATACCTTGTGTTCCTTGATATCCCTGTGTGCCTTGAACACCTTGAAGACCTTGTGTGCCTTGAACACCTTGTTCACCTTGAATACCTTGTGTACCCTGACGACCTTGTACACCTTGTTGTCCCTGTACGCCTTGTGTACCTTGTACTCCTTGATATCCTTGTAGACCCCAATCTCCTTGCACACCTTGTAAGCCTTGCGTACCCTGAATACCTTGTTGTCCCTGTACGCCTTGAATACCTTGCTCACCTTGAATACCTTGTGTGCCTTGTGCTCCTATGGTACCTTGTAGTCCTTGTTGGCCCACTGCACCTTGTAGTCCAATTGTTCCTTGAAGACCCTGTTCACCTTGGATACCCTGAGTGCCTTGGATACCTTGTTCACCTTGAATACCCTGAGTGCCTTGGATACCTTGTGTACCTGTATCACCTGGAACACCTGCAGGTCCAGGTCCACCTAATCCACCAGTTGTACCCTGAATACCTTGCACACCTTGTGTACCCTGACGACCTTGGATACCTTGTGCACCAGTTGTACCCTGAATACCCTGAATACCCTGAATACCTTGTGCTCCAGTTGCACCTTGGATACCTTGAATACCCTGAAAACTACCAGGTGTGGCCCAAGCATAATCATAATTAGTACTTGAGTTCTTGGCTAATATTTGACCAGTTACACCACCATCTGGTACTGAAGCCTGTTGTAGGCCTGTGAAATTGGCATCTCCCTCAGCCCAACTTAATGGTGAGCCTTTGGCTGCTCTTGTAGTTACTGAAGGTTTTGCCATCTCTTGCTCCTATTAGGCTAAGGTTACTGTTAAATTACCTGCTGTTATTTGAAAAATATCACCTGCATCTATAGTTTTACTCTGTGTTACAGCGCCGTGAAACAAACAATTTCCACCTGTAGCAGCATCAAATACAGCAAGATGTGTAATTGTACCCCAACTTATGGTTGCACCAGCACCACCACTGGGAAAACTTAATGTGGCTGTACTTGTACCACCTGTAGTACCACTTCCATCTGTGCTTACAGTAAAATTGACTTGTTGACGACTATAACCTGTACCACTGGTACTAACTTCACCTTGACCAGTTCCACCTGTTGTTACAGTATCACTTGTCGCTGAAGTAAAAAGTCCTACATACCAAGCAGTTGGTCTGGCATTAGTACTGGTTAGTGCATTGGTTGTTAATATATAATTTAAAATATTTGCTTCCGCATAGTTGCTTGCCGCTGACATTATTATCTCCTATTATGCTAATGTAATTGTTAATGAACCAGCAGTGATTTGAAATGTATCACCTGATTCAATTAGTTTACTGGTTGTTACTGCACCCCAAAATAACACATTACCACTGGTTAGTGCATCCATAATGGCAATATGTGTGATTGTGCCCCAGGTTGCACTTGCTTCATCAAAAGTTACTGTAGCATCAGTGGCAATGACCCCTGTAGTTGCATTAGCAGCAGCAAATGTTATTGTTTTTCTTGCATAACTGCCACCACTAACTTCATCTGTTAAAGTTCCTGCTTCTAAATTAGTGGCTGCATTACCACTGGTATTTTTAAACAGACCTATATATAATGTTGCTGGTGGAGTATATGCTGTATTTCTTAGCACGTGGTCTAATAATTTCTTCTCCAAATAATTTGAAGTTGCTGACATAAAATTCTCCTTTAAATTGTCTACTATCTATGAATCAGACAATTTAATGTCTGCTTCAATATTTACTCTGAAACTCAAAAAAACCCTGAAAATCATTGAAAAAACTTTAATTATGGACAAGTACCCCAAATTGGTTTTTCTGCTGTGGTCCAACTTGTTAAAGTACCTGTATCAAATCCACTTGGTTTAGTAGAAATTAAACTTACACACCAATTACTAATATTTTGATCAAAACTACTTGCTCCATTAAACATATTGACCATATTAGTAACAAGAGCAGTATTCCAACTATCACCACTTCTTGCAAGTGGTTGATTAAATGCTGTTGCACCACTAAACATACTACTCATAGAAGTAACTTTGGCAGTATTCCAACTACTGATATTTTGATTAAAATTAGTGCATTGTAAAAAAGTTTGACTCATTGAAGTTACATTTGAAGTATTCCAATTGCTTAATGGTTGGTTAAAGTTCGTACATTGGTAAAATGTCCTAAATAAACTTGTAACATTACTAATATTCCAACTGTTAATATTTTGATTAAATGAGATGCAGCCATAGAAACAATCAGCAAGGTTTATCAGTGATTGTGTATTCCAACTACCTATTGGTTGATTAAATTGAGTACAACCGGTTAATGCAAAATTAGTTAAATTTTGTGTATTCCAACTAACAATATTACTATCATTAAATATGCTTGCAAATTCTAAAGCAAAAGAAGTTAAGGTATTTGGAATTTTATTAGGTACGCTGGTTAAATATAAATTTGGAAAATTATTTGATCCAGTCAAGCGAAAAGTTCCTAATTTTTTACCGAAACTATTAATGCTGGTTATTCTTTTGGCTGTTGATGGTTGACTTGAATTTTGCGCTATAATAATACTACTTAGATAATTGTTAGTAGTATCTTGATCTACTACTCTAATAGTATAAGTACCTGCTTTTGGATAAGTGTAACTTATGTTCGCTGATTGTCCAGGACTTGGGCTTACAAAAACTCCACTTGATTCATCTCCCCAATAAACGTATACACCGCCTACAGTTTGTAATGAAACATTAGCAAAAAGAAAATTATCTACAGGCACTGTATGAGTAAATGAAGTATCTAACCCATCAACAAAAACCTGTTTAAAATTTGCTGTTGTTGCATAGGTATTATTATTTGATCTTTGTGCTCTAAAACCTATTGGAGATATTGTTGCAGCACTTGCATAGGAATTAGAATTAGATATTTGTCGTCTATATCCAGTCGGTGATATACCTGTTGTTGTTGCATAGGTATTAGAATTAGATATTTGTCGTCTAAAACCTGTTGGACTTATTGTTGTTGAGATTGAATATGTATTGTTTAAAGGAATTTTAATGGCACGTATTTGGTAATTTGATTGGAATGAACTTTGAATAGTTGCTGTAGATTTAAAAACACCATTGGTTCTACCTTCAAACCCAAAAATTGAATTAAGAACAGATTGATACAATCTAATTCTTATTGTACTATCGCTTATTGTAAATTCACCAAGTACTAATCCAGATGTCTTATCAAAATCAAATGGTACAGCAATTAATCCATTTTCTAATGCTAATAATGATTGTCCAAATGTTATTCTTTGTACCCCTGAACCTACAGTATCTAAAGTACCAAGGGTATTCAAATTAGATTCAAACAAATGTGGTACGTGAAATGTATACAATACTTTGGCTTCACTATAACATTCCATATCCTCATTGTAGACATAACCTTCTGTGATTTCATATTGAATATCGTGACCTTCAATATAAGGTATACCCATATTTGGAATACGCCATATTTGTGCAAATGCTTCTTTAAGTTCTCTTTGAGCAGTAGTAGTTAGAGCACTACTGGTTCTAACATAATTTCTTGTGTCTAATACTAAATTTGTATAACCATTTAGATTGGCTTCTGCTTGTCTTATGGCTCTGAATTTACTGGCATCTGGACTTATAGATACTGTGGCATTAAGATTAAGTGCATCTAAGACAATTGCACTATAATTTACATAGCCTAATGCACGTAATTTGGCTGTACTAATAATATCAAAGCCAAGAGTTTTTACAGTACTTCTTTTGGCTGTAGCCGTGGCTGTACTTGATGCCGTTATATAACTTTCACCATACTTGACCATATTAATCTATCCTTACCTTGCTGTAGGGTACGCCTTTTGTGCCTGCTTGATTATAAAACGTGCTGGCAATATCATCTGCTTTAAACTCATCTATAACTTTATTTGTGGTTAAATCTGTTATACGTAATTTACCATAACCTGCTACTACTGAATTATTGAATCCTATTGTAAAATATCCTTTAACAACTTCAAGATCGTGACCTACATAGGTCACTTTTACACCATCTGTAGTAAATTTAACTGCATTTGGATCAGTGCTACCAAGATCACCAGTTTCCCAATATTGATCATAGACAAGATTGTTAAACAATATGTAATATTCTGTATCGCAATCAAATGCTTCAGTAAAGTTTAGTGTGAAAACACCAAGACTACTATTATATTGAACACCTACATTGTTGGCAGCAAATGTTTTATCAAAATCTATTTGTTCTACTAATTGATCACGAGTTTTTCTATATAATCTTACCCAAGCACCTGCTGGTGGCGTTGTACTGATACCAATGTCTGCTGGATTTGTTGCACCAGTCATCTCGTAAATTTCATTGTCATTAAAAGTTTTATAGAATCTACGACCAAATGTCAATTTAATATTGCTACGTCTATTGACCTTGGTTCTATCTGGATCACTGGCATTTGGTGTACTATCCATTTGGTAACTAAACAATTCTACTCTTGGATAAGTTTTGAAAATATAACTAAATGCACTATTAACACCAACTTCTACATCCTCACTTAATAGTGCCACCATTCCTTGTGGTAAATTTACTCTATACCTTGTATTTGATTGTATATTTGGTATAATATAAGGTATTTCAAACTCACCTTGATCATTAATTATACCTTCAGTTACTGGTATGGTAGCAATTAGACTGTTATCACTATACTTGGTTATTGTAATATTTCCGCTGAGTATTTTTATTTTATATCTGTATAAAACTTTTATACGTGCTTCATCCACAAATGCGTTACCATTATTATTTGGAACTACACTATCCAAAACTTCATATCCATTGGCTGTATATGGCTTGTACCTCCAAGGCTCAAATAAGGCCAATCCTGCGCCTGTGCCTGTACCATAATTTAATTGTGTAGGTGTGCCTGTATTCCAACCTTGATTTGGAAATATGTTTATTAGAGTATACTGACTACCACTATAAAATAATTCTGTGGTAAATGTCCATCTGGTATTGGTTTTGATTTCTTCACTGAGCACAAGATCCGCACTACGTACTAATCCTCTGTCCAATACAATATAATAATCAACACCAAACTCTCTACTCTGAAATGGTATTTCTACCACATTGTTATGAATTGTAATTTGATTATACGTTTTGGTATCATAAAGTGTACCATCTGCACGATATAATCTTGCACTGCCTTGATAAGCAGTTAGAGCAGTTGCCAAGGTATTTGTATCACCAAAACTACCAAGCAGGTCTGGCTTATATTCAAAATAATTGCCTGCCCACATATAGATACGACCATTACCAGCATTTAACGCACTGGTTTGTATGACTGCATATTCACCATATCGTATGGTATTACTGGTTACAGCATTGATAGCATCTACACTATCATAGTATTGTTTAATAATAATACTGTAAGGAGTGTTAGGTTCATAAACATAGGCACTACCTGTCCAACGATACATTCTATTATTTTCGTTGCTACTTAAACTGCTATGCACGATTCTTGCATATTGATTAGCACTTATTCCAGTTGGATTTGTATCTGCTTGCAATTGTGCTACACTGGTGTAGGTTTTGGTAACTGGAGTAACAAATCTTTGACCATCATACATTACTAACCAATTACCGCTGGTAATTTTGGCAAATTCACCTCTGTTGATACCTTCTACATCACTAAGATTTACCACACTGTTAAAGTTTGCATATGTTTTTGGTTGTTTTAGATCAGTGTTATATCCAAAACTTACCCAATAACTACCATTTACTGGTTCATAGTTAATGCTGGTTTCACCTATTGGATAAGCATTTCTGGTGCGTGTTGGTGGATAAACATCTATAATTTCTAAATCTTTATATTCAATGCTTTGAACTGTAAATGCTGCACTGGTATAGGTTGTTTGTACTCCATTACGTGTGGCCTTGGTCTGCACTTTAATAGTGCTAAATCCATTTAGATCTCTTGATGGTGCAGTAAACACAATTTCTGTGTTAGTTATACTGGTTGTTGCAGTTACCACATCACGCCACAGCAATTCTGTAACAATAGTGGCACCTTGTATATTAGGTATAAACAATGTACCTGTAACAGTGACCACAGTGCCACCTTGATAATCTACAGTACTTGGTGTAACATTGGTAATGGTTGGTATATAACTGGGTTCAGGATCAACTACTCCACTGGTACCAGTTAATGAACCATCAGTTGCAGCCTTAACAATGTCAAAGCCAGTCTTTTGCGTAAATTCTTCAAAGACCTTATCTGCCAGAGTTTTGTTGCCATCTGCTGCTGTAAATGTATCCGCTACTTTGCCTAATATTGTGGGTAAACTTAGATCTCCAACAGGTGCACCACCACTATCCACAAGTGCTGTATTAACATCAATAACACTGGCCACTGGTTTTGGTGTAAATGTTGTGGTTGCACTGACCGTACTAAATGGACCTGCACCAATACGATTGATACCTCTGTATTTTACAATAAGATTACTGCTGTCCAAACTATCAAAGTCAAATACAACTTGTGTACCTGTAGTATATGTGCCACCACTTGCAGGTCTTTCCACACGCATTAGTTTATAACTTCTTTGGCTTTCTTGTAGACCAACATCAAATGTTATCCAATATTCCATTGCTTCTACAACACCTGCTGGTACCACACTGGTCACTGTTATTTTTGGTCTACCACTGGTTTCACTAACTGCTATAGTTGGTGTTGTAGGTTGTTGTATGTCTACAATTGGAGCAATGCCTACATTTGCACTGGGTGTAAATGCACTGGTTGCTTCTTCTGTATACACATCTTCATTGTATTCTAATGCTGTAATTTCTACTACAAGAGCACCATCTTGTGTTTCCATCTCCTTAACACGAGTAATGCGAAATGGTTTACCATTAGCAAAGGTTCCTGTGTTCCAATTGTATAAACTATTCTTAACATAGACTACATCACCAGCCTGTGCCTGTAAGCCCACGTGACTGGCATTAAATCTTATAACAAGATCATCTCTGGTCTGTTTTAATTGTATGCGACCAACTCTAAGTGCTTGAATGTTATTGTTGATAAGATCCAAGGTCATACTTAGTTTATTGTCTGGTTCGTTGGGATGACGTGTACCTGCAGGATTATTAGCATCATAAACAGGTATACTATCTCGGGCATATAGTCTCTGATCAAAGTTGCTGGTATCGCAGTATTCAACTTCCAACATATTGTAGAGATCTTCTAAGTTGGTACTGCTTAATTCTATACCACCTACAATATTGTTATCATCAAATGTTAGTGTTGCTGCCTGTGGTGCCTGAGGATAAACACGCCAAAGACCTGCACTAATGTCATAACTCATCCAAGCAGCACTATTTTGTAGTATTTGATCTATGTTATTCTTAACTGGATTACCTGTGTCGACGATTCCATTAATTTGATATCTTGGTAGTTGACCACCTATAGCATTATTTTGCCATAGACTTGTACTGCTATTATAATATTGATTGCAGTGTGTGCGCCAAGCATTTAGGGCTGTGCTATCTATTTCTGCCGTATTCACATTGGCGCCATAGCGATTGCTGGTCATATAATCATACCAAACATCAGCAGGATTGTTTAAGGTATTGTTTAGTTTGAATGTAATATTTGGTAAACCTGTTATACCTTTTTCTTGATTGTATTCAACACGCACAATGGCAAAAACCAATCCCTGCATACCAACCTTGCCACCATATTGTGCATTGTTCCAATATTTGTTGTTGTTTGCATCTGTAGGCCAAAAGTCATAGGCATTGACCTTGTTGTTTTGTGGAAATATCTGTTGAGCACTTTCGCTATTGCCAGCATATACACGTATTTGTACAAGATTTGTTGAACCATTTTTAAAATTGTTATCTTCATAATCATCTGTAGTATCAACGGTTTTAACACCTTTTAGAACCTTGTGTGTATCTGCATTGGCACTTTCAAATACCAACTTTACATCACTCCAATAGATGTTGTCTACACCTACAGTACCTGTGTTGGTAAGTTCACTGAGCACAAGGCAATAATACATAACATTATTGGTTTTTGAATCTGTACTGACTAATCTTGCATCTGTAATGATACCGTTGATATAGGCACTGCCATATAGCACAGGTATTTTGTTGTTGCTTTGTGGTGGTAATTGTACACGACCACCTTGGCTACTACTTTTACTCTTGTTGGCACTTTTGTTTATAAGTCTGCTGACCAAGAAACTGGCAGCAATATTGAAAACGGTTTTGGCAATAAAACTTGAACCTACCCACGCTGCTACTGCCTGTGCTGCTGTGACAACTGCTGTTATAAATGCTGCCATATCATTGACTCCAATTCTCGTCTACAGGCACAAATCCAAATCTGCTGTAATTAACCTGTGTACCTGCCCTGCGTGTCATAGTAAATGCCTGTATTTGACCTGACTTTTTCATACCCTGACCAATGCGTACATATTCTTTTAGCAACAAATAACCTAATCTACTTTTACGTGCCTCTGGTTCCATCCAAAATACAAGTTCATTAAGTGTATAAGTATTTGGTTCCCATACCATAGGTGTCATTAGACTTAGTAATACTCCAACAGGTACAAGATCTTTACAGGCCACAAGTCCAACTCCTCCACCAGCACGAATATGATTTAGAATCATTTCAATATGTTGGGCATTATTGAATTTTTCTACAATCTTAACTTGGCTACAATCTCTAAAATGACATAGCATTTCATAGATTTTGCTGTCATCAAATCTTGTTATGGTTCTAATCATTACATTCCACTGGTATCTTGAACATAGGTATCACTGACACCTGTGCTTACATCTGTTTGACCTTGTACTGTACTTTGTCCACTGGGCTTATAGGCCATACCAAAGTCAAACTTTTCATCAAATAAGGTTATAACACGATTCATACTGGGGTCTGTGGTCACTGTACTGGTAATATAACGTTCATCAGTTTTTACACCTGCTACAATATTTTGATATCTAACCTGATAATCTATTTGATTAGTTCTACGTCCACTAAGACGATTTTCTAATACTCCGAATAAACTGCTGCATACCAGGCTAATAGTATAGTTAATGTCCACGCTGTTGTCATTATTTTGAATATCCTCACTAACACTATAGTTGGTTATGATACCTTTGAATCTGGCAAATACACGATTGTCCACAATTTGACCATTGTTGTCTAAAAAATATCTGTAGATGTCTATACTACCACCTTTGATTTTGGTACCAACAATGACTCCAATATAGTTTTGCGGAATACCACTTAGACTTATGGTCAATTCGTCTGCACTATTTTGCAAGTTATTTTGTATGTCACTGATAGCAAGAAATCCACCAAGTGGTTGATGTACATTGCCACCTGCTGATGGATAAGTTACAGTATTGATTCCTGTGGTAAAATAGTAGGTAGTTGCTTCAATATCCAAATGTATTAACAGACCGTGTGTAATGGCCTGCGATTGTACTGGAGTCATAGTTTGTGTCATACTACATTCTCCAAGATTTGAAAATCACCACTAAATTGTATAAGTTTACCAGGCAAATAATTATAACTGGGTAAACTGGTCACAAGCACTTTGAATTCACAGGTTGGTCCTGCTCTAAATCCACCACCAGTAAGTGTGCCAATAATATCTCTATGCACAGGTATGCTGATACTACTTGTGCTACCTCTTGTAACATTTTCTGTTACTACATATGGATAACGATGCGTATTCTGTAAAGGTTGTATGAGATCACCAGCAGCAAATATTATGTCTGTGCTCTGCTTGCTTAATACTGTACCACTAATTGTGGCTGTGATAGTTCTTGATGTGGCACCAGTTACTATGACATTGTTTTGTAGTTCACTGTTGGTCAATGCACCTTGATATGCAAACATCCAACTTTGTCCACTCACACTAAAACTTATGGTTGATTCTTCATAACGGTCTTTTGCCAAGATACCTTCAAGTGCTGTTCTTGCTATGTCCCAAGGATAGAAGTCTGCAGGTGTTACACGAAATTGCCAAGGCTTAACAGTGTCTCTGCGTCCTGTATATACTCTACCACTGCGTGTAACAGTTTGGGCTACAACTTCTGTTCTTGTAATTTCTATATTACTGGCTGTATTGATTATACCTTGTAGGCTCATCTACGACTCCTTGCGGGCAAACTACGTCTTGCCTGTTCTGTGACATTATATATAAACTCTGGATCACGTGACACTAACTGTTTAAAACTGGCTGCATCCACTGCCTGTATGCTATAACTTACATTAGTAACTGCTGCTGCCTGCATACCAAGTTGATTGTTATTCATAATACTACCATTAGTGCTGGGTACAAATAATTCTGGACCTCTTTCACCAACAACATATGGTTTATTTGAACTTACTGGTCCGCCACTTGCTCTACCACTTAGAAAACTGAATATACTACTTAAAATATTTCCACCTTGACCATCATTGCTACCAAAAATACCTTTAAGTAAGTTTTGTGCCTGTATACGAACAAATTGTGCAATTATATCATTGGCCAAATCTTTAAAACTTAACTTGCCAGTTCTAACAAATCTAATAATAGCATCCTCAAAACCTGTTGTAAATTTTTTAAAATAATCTTGTGCTTGTTGTGCTGTATTACCACTGGCCTCTAAGAAATCAGTAAATGCTTGATTCCAACCTGTGTTAAATTCTCTACTTTGTACATACAAGCCCATTTGTGCATCTTTGAGTCGATTAGCACCAACTACGGCTGCGTCATAGTATTGACTTACCACATCTGCTGGCACTTCACTTCTAAGAATGTTTTGTCTTTGTGCATAGGCCTGTAGTTCACTTTCGGCTGCTTCTCTTGCTGCTATATCTATGTTTTGATATATTTTACCAATTGTGCTAAGTCCTAAGGCGCTTCTTTGATCTTCAATGTTGCGTAATTGTTTTTGTAAATCTAATTCAGTCTTTTGTTCAAACATTCTAAAACTTTGACGTTCTTTGGCAGCATTAAGATTTTGTTGTGCCTGTGTTAGTGCATTTAATCCTTTCTGTGCTTCTTCATAATATTTTTTCTCTTCTTCAGCAGTCATTGTTGCCAATTTTAAACTGCGTCTACGAGTATTTTCTTGTTCAATTTGGCTGCGTGCTGTTTCTTGAGCACTTTTATTAAGATCTAATTGTTGTTGATTTAATAATGGCAGTGTTACTTTGGCTGCTTCATCTTGCAAATCACGCAACTTCTTTTCACTATCTGTTCTTGCTTTAATACTAAATTCTAAGAAAGTATTATTTCTACGTTCTTGTTCTGCACGATCATAATTTAAAGTTGTTAAATCTTCTACAACTTTTCTTTGATTAGCATACTCAGTAGTCAACTCCTTCATCTTTTGTTGTATGGCAGGAACCGCTGCTTGTTCATCTCTGTTTTTACTGGCCTGTTTAATTTTAAGTTCTTCAACCAGCCTATTCATTTCTTTATAATAGGTGCTATCTACATCTGCCAGTGCCTGACGTATAGTTCTTTCTCTATCACTGGCACCTATTAATTCACCCTCCAACATAAGCCTACGCTGTAATTCTACATTGGCATCCTTATATTGTTGCAGTTGCTTGTCCAGTTCTTTTGAATATTTTGGATCTAAGAACCCAGGAGCACCAGCACCTTTTTCACTTTTGAATCCATCCATTAGACTATCAAAACTTTTTTTGTAGTCTTCAAGTTCTTTTCGGGCTTCGCTGGTTGGATCCTTCATTTCCTCCATCTTGTCGCCAATCTTGCCAATACCTAACCAAGTTGCAATAGCAGCAGCACCGCCTGTTAGTATTGCAATAGTTGGTGCTACAGTTTTAGCCAATGCAGCAAAACCACTGGTTACCTTACTGAGACCTGACATTAATGGTCCAGCAATGGTTGTGGCAACATTGCCTATACGTATTCCAAATGCGACTATACTGGCACCAATTGCAGTTATTTGAGCACCAAATACCCCTATAGCAGTAACTACCCCTGATACTATCCCTGCTACTAATTTAAATGCAGTAAAGGCCAATATAATTTTACCTATGGTAACGATTATTCCGCCCCAACGATCTATAAAGGCATCTAAACTTTTTACAGTGACATAAATGGCAAAGCCCATTGATTCTATAGTACGACTCAATGTTTCTGCTGTTTTAGTATTGGTTTCAAATTCATTAAATGCCAATGCTACAAGATTTTTAAATGTTGTAAATGCATCGCTAATGGTTGGAATTGTTTTGCCAAATCCTGCATCAATTTGATCACTGGCGGCAAGTAATGCATCTGCAACCTGTTTGGCACTGATCTGTCCTTCACTACCTAACTTTTTAAGTGCTCCAACTGGAACTCCAAGACTATCTGCCAATATTTTAGCAACTGGACCTAAACCTTCTAAGACGCTGCGTAATTCATCACCTTGGAATACACCGCTTTGAAACGCCTGACCCAACTGATACAATGGTCCCGCTGCTTCCTTACTGCTCTGACCACTCATCTTAAGTGCTTTGGCCACTGTTTCACTAATACGAGCAGCATCACGTTGACTAATACCTAAATCATTGGCTGCACGAGCAGTTCTATAATATAAATCACCTACTGCTGCTATGTCACTGCGAGCACGAATGGCTATACTGGCTAATCCATTTAATTGACGAGCAGCATCTTCTTGACTATCATTTAAGGTTATGAGTTGATTACGTAAATTTGTTATACTATCTGTAAAACTAACCACAGCGCCAGTAGTAGCAACTGCAAATGCTGCCTTGAATGTACTTCCAATACCTGCAATTTGGTTTTCTAAACTTCTTAAATTGCTTATTGCTCTACTGGTATCAACATTAACACTAAGATCTAATGCAGCCATATTATTTTCCTAAAATACTTTTAAGTTTTTGTCTTACAAACTTTTCTGTTGGAACTATCATTCCTTGTGGTGCTTGACGACTGTAGCCTTTATCTAATTTACCAGCATATGGATAATTGGCTTCTATAACATTGCTACCTGATAACCTTGTATTCATTCTTGCGTTACCAGTTCTTATAGGTGTTTGTGCATAAAAATAATTATAAGCATCTTTTGGTAATTTATTCAGTTGAGTTTGAACACGTTTACTGGCTGCTGTAAATGTATTTCTATCAACTTTTACGTCCATTTTGATCATTTTTAACTCGCTCCATCATTGCTAACATTTCTTCTTGAGTTGGCATACGTTTTGGTTGTCCTACAAGTCCTTGACTACGCCTATTTTCTTCCTCAATTTGAAACTTATTATATTTTGCACTTACATCCATTACAAACATATCAAAAGTACTGGCATTACACAAAACATCACTGGGTAGTTGACTATACCTATGAGCGAGATTGTCCAAGGTTAGGATCATCTGTATATAAGGTTGATCCCAATCTATGGTCTCGCTGGTTACTTTCCCAACAATTCTACAATCTTAGTCACACACTTGAGTAATACTGTACCAGGAAGCATACTTTCCTCACTGATTATTTCATTACCTTTTTCATCTAAAATTAATTTTCGTATAACTTGAAACATTTTACCTTGATCTTGTTGGTCCATACTAACCAAACTCATAAAAACATCTAATGGTTGACGATCATATGTATGAAAAGTCAAAGTTTCTCCAAATTGCTTAACAATATCTTCATCAGCAATTTCTACTTCAATTAATTTGGGTTTTCCTGCCAGTTGATTTAATTTCATCCTTCAATCTCCTTTCTTTGGATCATTCTATTAACAAGAACTATGTTAAAACTTAATCTACTATTGATTTTTTCTAAATCATTGCGAGCACATTGTAATTCTGCCTTGCTCTTGGCCAATTCTGCTAACATACTTTTCAGAATATCTTTATCTGATTTTGAATCTATAACGTCATCCATCAATCTCTCCCGATATTGTATTTACTGCCTGCATAAAAAAAGGGGCAGAAACGCCCCTTTCTAATCAAACTAAAACTTATTCTGTTGCGCTGGTAGTGTATTCACCAGTTACAGTAATAGTAATTGGACTGACCCATACTGGAGCATCTGCACTTACTGTTGGAGCAAGACCAGTAATATAGCCTTGACCTTTTAGGTAAGTATCAGTTGCACCGCCCTCATATGCTTTTAAACTAAAAGTAACAAGAGTTTTATTACGACTAAGTCCTAAAATTCCTTGTGCTGCCACGGTGTCAGTTTGCACTGATGCCAATGTGGTGCCAAAGAATGTAGTAGGATCAACTACTAAGTTCATACTAATACTATTAGTGCTGGTTGTAGCAACTTGTTTTTTAGCAGTAGAATCTAATTGACTCCAAGTAAAAACATCGTTAGCAGCATTAACAGTAATATCTTGTAGTGCAGGCACAGTTAATGGACTGCCTCCAAGAGTTAGTGTGCCAAGAGCAATACCACAGTCAAGTTTTAGTACAATTTGACTTGAAGTGCCTGGCGCTGGATTAATGTAAGCCATATGTGTATTCCTTTATAAAATTTTACTGAATTGATAAGTCAATTCCGTTATAAGAAGATTGCTTTCATACCTTTTGAGTACGTTGCAGGTTCTTCTTGTATACCCTAATGCACGTAAGTCTGCGTGATCTCTTAATTGTTTAAGATTAGTGACTGCGTCGTCGTAGCCAGCAACAATTTTGGCTTCAACACAAAAGTAAATGGTAAGTTGTGTAGTTTCTGTAACAAGGCTCATATTGTCTAAGGTATGAATGACGTCCTCCTGATTAATCTGTGCGTTATCCACATATATTCTACGTGGGTTCTTCACATACAGGGCTGTGCCATCTACCTCATAGGGCAATTCTTGACTAACACTAAAAATTCCAGTGTCGGTGTCTTGAACCAAGGGTAAGAAAATGTCTCTCATCTCACTCTCTTAAGTGTTATTTGACCAGGACTGCGCTCATTCTGTTCTACTGTGTTGTCACCATCAAAACTATACCAATCACCTAATGTAATAAGTTCTTGAAATAATTTGTCTGCTTGAACACTATAGTAGCCCATCTTTTTGCGTTCTGCACTATCATCATTGCCAAAGTCGGCAATTAATGGTAGTATGTATTCGGCTAAGCCTACATAAACGCATAAGTCCGTAAATTCCTGCTGTCTCAGTTGGATATTATCAGGATCCATACTGGGAATGTCGGCCACAGTTTGTACATTTGTGCCAGTTTGGCGACGTAGCCAGTAACTACGCCACCAATTGCTTGCACTAAACATCGTTAATATACGCTGTGTGGCTCGCTCCAACAAGGGCTCAACAACATCATCACTAAGACCTTCATTAATCTCGAACAATCTTTGATCTCGCAGTAACACATCTGTGTATTCTGCAAAACTTACAACGGTATTATTTGATATAACGAAGGCCATCTTATACTCCTAATTACACCAGACTACTATCTGCTGTGATAGCGCATCCATAACCGTCATATAATTCACCGACGGCATAGTGCATACTGGCCACAACATCATCACCGATATAACTGGCTCTACGCTGTGTTTCGATGTTAATATCACCGATCATAGCAAGTCCAAGTGCATCACGATGGAATACTGCACCTACATAATCTCCTGCTGTACCTGTGTCTGCAATGTTGGCACTCTCAAATACTGGCACACCAAATAGTGTACCAACATAACCAGTAGCCATTGCTTCATTTTGAACTACACCTGCATTTGGATTGGCAAATGTATTGGTCAAACTGGCTTTTAGGTCATAGGCCACATATGGATGTACCACACAATATAAGGCATCTGCTGGTACTGCATTGGCACGCAATTTGGCAATAGCCTGTGCAATAATTGCTGGGCTTAGTGCTGTTGCTGCACCACCTACTGTTAGACCTGTAAAGCCACTAAACAATGCTAATAGGTCTACGTCTACTTTTTTGGCAATTGCTTCACCAAATAAGCGACCTAAATCTGCTACAACATTGCTGGCTGCACTTGTGCGTGCCAAATCTGTAACAATGGTACGAATGGCTGCTGTGCTTACAGTTAGTGTAACACCATCAGTGCTTACTGCTGTATTGCTGACTTCATCACCTTCTGTTACTGCTGCTGCTGTTTGTACTGGATAACGTGGAACTGTAATAGTTTTGCCGCTACCTGCTGGGATTGAATAATTACGAACAAGACCTCTCATAATACTGCGTTCGTTGGCTACAAACATAGCCTCTGCTACAATACTTGGGAGCAGGTCATTTAACGTGGTTGTTGTTGAACCGGCCATAATAAATTTCCTTTATAAAATGTTAAACAAAGCCTTGTGCTTTGCGATATTCTCTATAACGAGCACGGTCCTGAGGATCATTCATATTCAACTTTGTGATATCCAATGCACCTGAGCCATTGCCCCTTATATTACTCTTAGTCATAGTTGTAGCAGGTGTAGCAGTTTTAAAATGAGGATTCGAATCTAAAAATTCTCTCACTAAATCATCAACTGCCAATGGAGTGCCCTTATCTGTATAACGAACACTACCCTTGCTATCAACTACTTCTACTTCGCCATCATCATTGAGTCTTACATTTGTGCTTAAAAGAGTACGCACCTGTTCAGCATTTACAGCATTATAACGTGCTGCTGCACTGACCAATGGTGTGTTAATCTTATAATCTTTGATAATAGCATCCCTTTTTGTAATTTCAGCATCTTTCTTTGACACAATATCTTGTAGGGTCTTTTCAAATTCACCACGTTTCAACTGCTGTTCCTGCTGTCTTTGTTGGTGTTGTTTAAGCACCTCACGTAGTTCATTTGGGTCACCTAAATCCTCAAAAGGTTTAAGTAATTTCTTTTCCAATGATGTTCTTGTACGAGCCATCAATGCATCTACTTCTTGTTGTGTGTAAGTCTTTGCTGGAGCCTGGTCAGAGTTATTTACGGCAGCACCAGTTGCCACCTCGCCAATGTTTTCGTCGGCCATTGTTACCTCGCCTTTATAAAAAAGTTTATACCAAATATTTATACAATCGGTGTTTTTTAGTGTAGAAAATGGCGATATTGACGTGTTTAACAAAA
>Ga0129333_10001194_pt1 | contig 23257 bp, 25 predicted proteins | sample CPB6_08_DNA_FD_94474 | JGI IMG/M metagenome (GOLD analysis project Ga0129333, IMG submission 94474) | Freshwater to marine salinity gradient microbial communities from Chesapeake Bay, USA - CPBay_Sum_0.6_0.8_DNA | ecosystem: Environmental > Aquatic > Marine > Coastal | place: USA: Chesapeake...
CAACCCTGGCCAAGGCATGTACATGGGCAACCCCATGATGCCTAACAACGCCAGCTTCTACATGGGTCCCCAAGCTGGTCAGGGCTACTTCCTGGCTGGTGAGCCCGTGATGCCTACTGGCGTTCAGTTTGAAGGCGTTAAGTTCTTCGAGTCGACCAACTTCCCGACCAAGAACGTTAATGCTTCTTTTGACGGCGGTTCTACTTTCCCCTCCCGTGAAGTGGCCCAAGGTTACTTCTTCGGTCCTCAGTCTATTGGTGTTGGTATTGGCGGCCCGAATGCTCAGGTGCTGATCAACAACAACGACGATTTCAGCCGTTTTATCATTCTTATCTGGCAACTGTATGCCGGTTTCGAAATCCTGAACAAAGATTTCGTTACGACCGCATTCAGCTTTGTGCAAGATGACGGCACGGTTTGATAACTAACGTATAAATTCACAACATAGGAAAAGATAAATGACCTATTTGTCTGCCAAAAAAATCTATCCAGGTAACTGGATTGAGCCTCTGAACGGTTGGTACAAGAACATCGATAACGATGGCAATGGCACCAACGATGGTTCCAAGGGCGGCCCCACTTCGGTGCTGGCTGTCCCTGGTTATCGCTACTTCCAGCAGCGTGGTTATGTCCCCGTGACTGCCACCTCTGGTGCAGGTGCTGTGGCATCGGGCAGTGTGATCGTTCCTTCGCCTTATCGCCAGGACGACACCCGTACTGACATTACCGGCATGGTGATCTCTGGCAGCAGCACCATCCCTGCTTACGTGTATCGCGCCACCATCTCCGTTGCCTCTGGCTGGGGTGATGGCCGCGTTGCTTCCGGTGTGTATGCCGCCACTGGTAACGTCATTACCTTTGGTCCTGGTCTGGTGTCTTCTGGTGATGCAGGCGCTGCTGTGTCCCAGGCTGACCTCACCTCCACCACTTCTGGTGATCAAGCTGGTGAAGTTTTCTTCGCCGCTGGTACTGCCGCCTATAGCGCTCAGCCTTTCCTGACCGCTACCGGTGCTCCTGGTGTGGCTGTGAATAACATCTACAAGCAGATCACTTCCTCCACTACTTACACCGTACAGGCTCGCGGTTCTCGTACTTCTACCAGCACTTCTGGTGGTTGGTACATTTCCAGTGGCGATGCCAACTCGGGTCGTACCGGTTACTTCGTGGTTGAAGTGTGCTATCTCCAGCCAGATGAAGCAGCTGGTTACGAAGATATCGACAGCTATCTCCTTGGCCGCACTGTTAGCTGAATAAGTTAAACTAGGACCAGGTTACTACTGGTCCTATGTCAACTCTTCCAGCAATGCTTTATCAGCATAAAAAAACAGGTGCAAGAGTCAAAGTTGTAAGCGAATGGGATAACGGCGATTGGTTCATGGTCGAAGATCAAGACGGTCGCCTTTATACCGCTTATAAAACCGAACTTACACCTGATGAAGATGCAACAAAAAAAGTTAAAGCTCTTCAAGTAAAAGATAAAGCTTCAAAAGAAGAGCCGCGCACTTTTCCACCCGATCACCGCTTGAACATTAATTCAGCTACTCCTCAAATGATCGCTGATCATATTAAGGGTATTGGATTAAAAACAGCCCGCGAGATTAAAGATCTTCAAATGTCCTTATCGGGTGAGAGGTTTAATAATCTTGAACAACTTAAGCAAATTAAAAGAGTCGATTGGGATGCGGTATTGTCTGCGGATTTAATTCGCGTTTGACACGCAACTACCCCTGGAATTCCAGGGGTTTTTTAGTCTTAAAATAAAAAATAAAACATACAATGGCCGAAAGATCAATCGTTGATGTTGGTAAATATTTACAGCAGTATGGGTTGCGTGTAGCGGAAAATCCAGCATTTGGTGGTGTAGGTGGCGGTCATTCCCCAACGGGTTACCATCCCAAAGGTCTTGCCATTGATGTGACTGATTGGCGCCCAGATATGGCCCCCGCATACGAAGGCGGCCCAAAACTGGACTGGAAAACACGCACTGGTAATCTTAGCTGGCGTGCAAAACAGCTTGGGCTGTTTAACGAAGCCCTAGGCCCTGGCGACCCAGGACACGACACTCATGTGCATTTGGCTTTGGCTGGTAAAAAATTCATTACCGATCCACAGCTGCGATGGCTTGCTACAGGTCGTACTGTCAATGAGAAAGGCGAGCTAACAGATGTAATGCCAACAGCATCAACACCAGCTATTTCCTCTGAAAACCCTGGTTCTGTTTCTAATCAACAAGAGCAGATGATGGGTTATTTAATTGGTTCTTTATTTGCAGGACAGCAAAAAGAAAGTCCTAGAACTCAGCTTAGAAGAGAATTAGTGCAACAACTTTCGCAACCAAGCTCCACTCCAGATTTATTCAACACACTCTTAAACTCTGAATCAAATCCTTATCTTGCTTAATTCAGATCATTTATAATTGAGAACATACGGAAGTAAGCTGTGCAGCTTAGCGACTTTGATAAAAGTAGAGTCCGGTATCATCTGGGCTACTTCACGGTTTCCGTGCCAGCGGGTGACTATGCCCGTTTGGAAGAAGCACTGAATACGGTCCCAGATTCGTACTTCTACGACAAGATCATTATTCAGATTGGTCGCTGCGACACAGCTGAAAAGAAGACTGAAGTTGCCACTTCGCCTTCTACCCGCCTTGAGAGTATTGCTGGTGACGTTGATCGTACGATCCGATCCAGTAATGCCAAAGAGGCACTCAAGGTTTGGGATGAGATTTATCTCTACGAAACCAACCGTTTAGCCGGCATCCTTTACGTTCCCAACTACAAGGATCCGTTCCAGGCTCGTTACCGTTACGAACGCTCTGGTGCTGAATTCATCCAGGCATTACCTGGTCCTGCCGACACTGCTGTTGGTTCACGCATTTATTTACATGAGGTTTGGAGGTAAGCATGGCTGATCTTTACAATTATGCCAATCAATTTACACTTGGGCAGCTTTTTCGTGGCGGTCAAAATGTTCTTCAGGGCGCTGCAAATCTGTTAAATCAAGCGGGCATTGGCACCCGAGGAACTCCTCCTAGTAACACCAAAGGAGCAAGGCCTATTGGCACACAAGCCGTATTAAACGGTAAACCTGTCTATTGGGGAGGTGATAATTATGGTTGGCAATCGCTGAATGGCACAGGAAGTAGCGCCACGCTAAATGCTCTTAATGTCCCTGGTGCCCAAAGTCGTTTTACACAAGATTCAGGGTTTCGTCCTATTGGAGGCACTCCAGCAGAACGTGCCCAAGCTGCAGAAACATCTCGCATTGCTCAACTTACCGCACAAGATCCTGAGCTTCAGCGTTATGAGGCTGCTCGTCTAAAGGCCGTAGCACCTGGCGCAACTGCAGAACAAGTGCAGTCAGCAGAAGACATTGGCATGCAGATGTGGGCAAAAGCCAATCCCAAGCTTGCAGCAAAAGTCAAGCCTGGTCAAGCCGGTTATGACGCCATTCAAGGTTCCATGGCAGGAGAGGCAGCCCGTGCAGGTTTTGGCTATCAAATGCCTGAGCAGATCACATTCACGCCTCCCCCTGGTGTCAACGTCCCCCAAGGTCTACCTTCCGTTCAGACCTTTGGACCGTCTTCCACCTATGGTACAGGAAGCCTTGAGGTAGATCCTGAACTGTCTAAAAAATTCCAGGCTCTTCTCAATCAAGCAAAATAATAATTCTTTGGCATTGCGTAGCATGTAAGCCCAACCTACTGGACACAGATCTTTGATCTACGGGGGCCAGTGTTGTTGCTTTAAACCCATGATTCTCTGTCCCAACTTTGTCAAACGCCTTGCGACCAAACTTAGCCTTGTTGTTGCATTACAAGCTGTTTTTATCCCTGGTCTCAAAGCAAGCTCAAATTGGGTAGGAGAAAGTTAAATCAAACGCTATGGCTACGCCTAAAGTTGGTATTCTTCCACATGAAGAACGGATGGCAATCATCCGAGGTGCCAGGGAGCTTGGATTGCATCCGTATGAGTTCGGTGCATTCTTATCGCTTGAGTCTGGCCCCAACATGGATCCTAATATTGTTGGGGGTGCGGGCGGTCGCCATAAAGGCTTAATTCAATTTGGTCAAAACGAACAACAACTCTATGGCATCTCTGGGCCTCAAACCAGGGCTGCCCAAATGCCTAAAGTTCTTCAATACTTCAAAGACCGTGGTTTTAAACCTGGTCAAATGGGTATTGATCGAGCATATGCGACGGTACTTGGCGGAAATCCAAACGTTTCATTGAATGCTAAAGATTCTTTTGGAACTTCCGTTGCAGGTGTTTTGCCCCGCTTCAAGCAAGGTGGAGATCTTTACAAGAACGCACAACGCGTTCTTGGTGATATTCCAGCTGATACGGAAATAACCCAACAGCAACCTGGAAAAGGACAAGACGTATCCACGGGTGGTTTCCTGCAAGGCTTTATGTCAGCCATGGCCGGTAATCAACCCAAGGAATTATCTGTCAGTGAATTACTAAGACAAGAAATTATGGGTCAAATCTTAAATCCTTCGCAACCAAACAAATCGTTTGAAAGGTTGCTTAACATGAATCCATACGGTTACAACACGTTAGAATTAACGAATCAGTAACAGCGCAGCAAAACCTTGGCATCAACTAGCACGAATAAGCAGCCGCTTCTGGTTGACCGTCCGTTGTTCGATACGGTGCGTGTAACCACGCAAACTGTTGGTAACGCAACAACAAACACATTGTTTGTGCAGGGTGGACAAGCACCGTCCATCCTTGTGGACATGGATGCTGCCCTGGAAGAAGACAATAATAATGGTGGTGTTATTGACTCTATTACGATCACGCGCAATGACTTCTATCGGGAAGCAGACTACGTTGTTAATACAACAACCTCAGGAACTGTCATCTCCCTGGTAAGCGGACAAATCGTTAACGTCACCTCTACTGGCGTCATCACTGCAACCACACCCGCCAGCGGTATTGGCTATTACACTTACACCGGAGCAACGACGCTTACCGGCGTAAATACCGCTTTTCACTACTCGGGTGGTACCTCCAGTGGCTTTACGTTTAACGGTGTAAATTACGGCACTCGCCCAGCCGTTACTTTTGTTTTCTACCACACGCGTAATACAACGACTCCTATTCCCGCATCGGGCGATTACCGCGTATTGTTTGCCAAAACCGTTCCCGCCAACAGCGGCTCGGTCGATTGCTCGGATCTTCTGCCGCAATTAGCAGCACCAATGCCACAAGCGGGTGTGACCACTGGACTTGGCTCGACTGCCCCTCTCCGCAATAAGGGCATCTACCTGGAACGTGGCGACCGTATTTATGTGGGCGTGTTCCCAGATGGTCCAAATATCTCGGGATATAACCCTGGCGCTCACGTTATTGCTCAAGGCGGATTCTTCTAAAAATGGCTAGAAAGAGTGGAAGCTCTTTTGGTAGTTTTAATGACACAAGAGCTTTTGCGGTCAATGGTGTCAAACCAATAACGACTGAGTTTTCCTTGGGCTCAATTCCTGATTCTTTATCTGCTGCAAACAGAGAATCAGCATGGGCGAGATGGAGACGCGGTTACGAGATAGCAACGTCTTCTTCCTATACAAATAATCTTTCTTATAGGTTTAAGTACACCGTTCCGTTTCCCGAAGGGTTCTTACCTAAGGGTACGGAGTATCCAGATATCCTCGGCTACTTTCAAGGATTTCCAACGCGGAGCAAAGAGTTTCGCATGCACTGGGCCGGTAAAAAAACACCTGGCAGTGTTCGTTTTGACAAACTTAAATCCTATGTTGCTCTTTTAAATCGCTATTCATTTGATCATGGTCTTTACGATTATGAGGATCCTGGTCAGTGGTTCGATGAAGAAGCAAAACAAACAAGAAACATCGATGCATATATTGGATCTGTTACAGAAGATGCCGACTACTGGTACGTCAAATTAAATGGCGTTTGGACGAAGAGCAACAAACTGCCTCCTCCGTTGTATGTGGACTTGGGAACAGGACTTGAAGGATTAAAAGCACTTAATGGCGAAGTCTTGGAAGATCGAATCCTGTCAAAAGATGGGACGATTATCGACCGGGATACAATCGATCCAACCACACAAAAAAGATACGGATACGTTCAGGCTGTTCTTGTTGATACTGATGAAGAAACCGGAATCCTCAAGTTTAAAAAAGCAGGATCTGTCGAAGCTACTCCCGATCGAGCACTGGTAAGTCCGGCTACACGTCCTCCAGCTATTGGACGTTACTTTATCACTGGCCCTAGGTATTGCTGCACATGTCAAGATTTCACACATCGGCAATACAGTTACATGATGAATTTAGGCGCTAGTAATAAACGCGCCTTTCCACGTTCTTCTATTGCCAGTGTTAAGCCTGGACGTTATGAGATCTTAAAGAATGCAGGAGTGGTTGACAATGCTTTGATGACAGACGCCGATGTTGACCGTATTCTTCAGATCGTAGCCCCAGGGGAGGAATTTATTCTTCCTGATACGGTGACAACGGAAAACATTGTTAATATCTTGGCGGCCAGAGACAACCCAGGTGTTTACAGTGAATTTGGCGCTTTGTATACAAGGTCTACAACTAATCCAGGATTAAGCGGCTCTGCGGCAGAAGGCATGCCGTCATACGAAGACTACTCTTCTGTTACCGTGCAAACAGATGCAAGTGCTATACCACAAATTCAGATAACATCATTAAGCGACTTTTGGACGCCTGTATTAGACGAGTTGCGTTACTGCAAACATATCTATGCGATGCGTTTTCAAGATGACGTTTTTCCTCCAGAGCCTTCTGACTTTCCTGTTGGAGCGGGAAGCATGGCCGCTTGGGAGCAGGAACTTGTTGCTCAAACACAGGAAGAGCAGGATAAACGCCTACGTAAATTATCGATTGAAGCGTTTTCTTATATGGACGTTCCGCCTTATAACGCTCAAGCGCAACACATGCAGCCTATGTTGCAACGTCTTTTTAATATTCCTCTGACTTATATTAAAATTAGTGGATTTACCATGTACGACAAGAACGGCACGGCGTACAGTCCGTCCCTTGGTGAAAAACCAGGAACTTAATAATTTGTTTTAAAATAGAAACAACGAGCGAAAGACAGTGCTAATCCTTGGTTCCACCACAGATTTAATTCAGGTTGTTACTTCTAGTACAGCATCGCTAGAAGTGCATGCTTCCTATGTCGATAACGACAATGGTGTCATCAACCCCGAACGCAAAAATACTGTTATTTCTTCTGCTACAACAACGACAATCGTTGAATCCCCTGATGAGAATATTCAACGCAATGTAAGAACGCTTTACTTTAAAAACGAATCAGCCTCTGTTTCTAATACGTTAGACGTTCAACATACCGATGGTACAACGGTTACCACGGTATGGGAAGGAGCGCTTGCCGCAGGTGAAGAATTAGTTCTAGATCAAGAAGGCAATTGGCATGTCTATGACGCCAGTGGCCTAGAAAAAGTCTATGCCATGATTGGCCCTACGGGACCAGCAGGTAGTCCTGGAGGAGCCACAGGGCCTACTGGCGTTCAGGGAACAACAGGTCCTACCGGTATTCAAGGGACGACAGGTCCTACCGGTCCGCAAGGAACAACGGGTCCTACAGGTGTTACCGGTATTCAAGGTGCTACTGGTCCACAGGGAACAACAGGCCCCACCGGAATTGCCGGTCCGACAGGTGCACAGGGAACAACAGGAGCTACTGGCGCACAAGGCATTACAGGTCCCACGGGAGCTACTGGTCCAGAAGGAGCTACTGGTCCCACTGGTATTGAAGGACCTACCGGTGTCGAAGGACCCACAGGTGCACAGGGAACAACCGGTCCCACTGGCGTACAAGGAACAACAGGCCCCACCGGAGCAACAGGTCTCCGTGGAGGCGTACGTTATAACTTCAGTACTTCGACAGTTAATGCCGACCCTGGCACAGGTGTATTCCGTTACAACAGCTCTACAATCTCAAGCGTTACATCCATTTACATTGATAATGCAGATGTCAACAACACTAGCCAAGCGGCGTGGATTACTTCGTGGGATGATTCTTCTTCCTCAGTAAAAGGTTATTTAACAATCAATGATGCCACTAGCAGCGGCACGTCATTAAATATTTTCCGCATTACAGGCACTGTCACAGGGGCAACGGGTTATTACATTATTCCAGTCGAATATGTCATTGGGTCTCTTCCTGGTGGTGGCAGTCCTCTGACAATTGAATTTTCAAGAACCGGAGACCTAGGAGCAACAGGTCCCACTGGTGACCAAGGAATAACAGGCCCTACTGGTCCATCTGGACCTACTGGCGTACAAGGTCCTACAGGTGTCCCAGGAGCTACCGGCTCAATCGGTATTACCGGAGCTACCGGCCCTATTGGCGCTACGGGTATTCAGGGGCCCACTGGTTCAATCGGTATTACCGGCGCTACAGGTCCACAGGGAGCAACAGGTGTTGCAGGTCCTACAGGTGTAACTGGTGTACAAGGAGCTACTGGCCCACAAGGTCCCACTGGTCCTGGAGGCCCAACAGGCGCCACAGGCGTACAAGGTGCGACGGGAGTAACGGGGCCACAAGGTATTACTGGCCCAACAGGAGCCACTGGTATTCAGGGTGCCACAGGTGCAGCAGGTTATTCTTCAAGCTTGTTTAAATACAATGCAAAGACATCAACCACAACAGGCGATCCTGGTGCAGGCTATTTAATTTGGAACAATGCCACGCAAACAAGTTCCACAAGCATTAGTGTTAGTCATTTAACAAGCGACAGCGTTGATGCTGATATCTTTTTGGCTTTATTAGTTCAAGAAGAAAAGTTAACAATTCAAGATCAAAGCGCAAGCGCTAACTATCAAACTTGGAAGATCAATGGCACGCCATCAAATACAAATCCTGGAGCAGCAAACAGTTACTGGACGTACCCCGTAAGTCTTGTGGCTTCAGGCGGTACTGGCACATCTAATTTTTCAAATAACCAAGCTGTTTTCTTGGCGTTGGTTAATGGTTTATCTGGACCTACTGGCCCCACTGGAGCTACCGGTCTGCAAGGAAGTACAGGTCCAACAGGTGCGACAGGTATAGCCGGTACAGCAGGGGCGACAGGAGCCACAGGCCCACAAGGTGCTACAGGCGCTATTGGCATTACTGGTGCTACAGGAATCCAGGGTGCCACAGGTGCCACCGGAGCAACAGGTGCAATTGGCATCACAGGTGCTACAGGTGTTCAAGGTGCTACAGGTGTCCAAGGTGCTACAGGCGCTATTGGCATCACAGGTGCTACTGGTATTCAAGGTGTTACAGGTGCTACAGGGCCCACTGGCCCTCAGGGAACCCCTGGTGGGGCAACTGGGGCCACGGGAGCCACTGGTCCAGCAGGTACAAACGGCGCCACAGGTGCTACTGGCCCCGCTGGTACAGACGGTGCAACGGGTCCAACAGGTGTTACGGGCGCGACAGGCCCTGCAGGCAGCGGTGGCGTCTCCCTCGCGAGAATTGATACTAGATATTACTTTCCCTATGGAGTTAATGCTGCTTCTACTACAAATGTAGTAATAACCGCAAATCGTGTTTACTATACAGCTTTTGTTAATACAACGACAACGACTTGGACCGAAGTAGGAATGAGGGTGACGACTGCGGCAGGAAGCTCTGCATTGCGTTTTGGTGTATATGCAGCCGGCTCTTCTGGCTTGCCAACAACATTACTTCAAGATTTTGGAACAGTTAGCTCTACTACAACCGGAACAAAAACAATTACGATATCATACCAAATGGATCCGGGTGTCTATTATCTGGCCTACACTTCAAACGGCGCTCCAACACTGGGCGGTTCGTCACTTACTGTTGCTTCTGTGACATTTTTATATGGATCACATAGTGCTGGGGTTACAGCTAGCATTGCGCTTTGGTACGAAGACCCTGGCCTAAGCGGTTCTTTGCCAAGTACGGCAAATACCTCACTTTCTTTCCAAGATACTAGCCTTGTCAGGGCATATCCCTGGTTACGAATCGCTTAAAAAGCTAACCATGCAGCTTCATCTAATTGGCCTGTTCCACACGCGTACAACCCTAGATTATTCGCACTGCGCATTTACGGGAAAGGTCTTGCGTTTTCCCAAGATGATGCAGCGTTTTGGATATGAAGTTATTGAGTATTCAAATTTTGACAGTGAGTCTACAGCTGATGAGCATGTAGAAATTTTAAATAAAGAACAGTTTAATTCTTTCTTTGGTAAACGTGAGAAAACTGATTTCTTTGGAGATCACGCCTGTGTTGGCAGCCCTGCCCACCAGTTATTTGAAGAGCGTTTAATCGTTGAACTACATCAACGTGTCAAAGAAAAAGATATTATCTGCCATCCGTTTGGACACGCACATCAAAAACTTTTAGCCGAGTTCCCTAATAATCACCACGTTGAGACTGGTATTGGCTATCCAACTTTGATGCCGAATACTTTTCGCATCTTTGAATCATACGCATGGATGCATTATCACCAGGGGAAAGAAGACAGACAAGGGCGTAATTACGAGTGGGTTGTGCCTAACTACTTTGATTTAGATGATTGGGAGCCAAATGAAAAAAATGGAGATTATCTAGCTTTCCTTGGCCGCATTTGCAGCGCCAAAGGAATGGACACCATTCGTGCCATTGCAGATTATAGTCCGTGGCCCATCATTCTCCATGGACAAGGAGATCCATCCCCCTGGGCACACCCCAACATTTTTTATGAAGGCCCCATCTCTGGCATGGAGCGTTCCAACTTTTTGCGTAACGCACGAGCCGCATTGATGCCAACAAACTTTACTGAGCCGTTTGGGGGGAGTGGTGTAGAGGCAATGTTATGTGGTACTCCGTTGATTGCCGTTGATTACGGTGCATTTACAGAGACCATCGTGGATGGTGTCACAGGATTCAGGTGTCACACGCTTCAAGATTGGATTGATGCGATTGAAAGAGCAGGTGATTTAGATCGAAAACAAATTGCACGCATCACAAGAGAACGCTACAGCCTGGAAACTTGCGGTGAGAAATATGACAAGATTTTCAAGGACATCAATGCGTTATGGGACAAAGGTTGGTATCAACTGAAAAATCATGATGTCATTGATTACACCAGTCTTGATATAGAGGAAAAACCCTTTGCCAAAAGGTTAGCTCGCTGGATTGACGATGCTTACTTTAGTCCCGATCTTCTGATCGATCTTGGTTGCGGACCAGGGACTTATGTTGAATGTTTTAATGAACTAGGGATTGATGCAATTGGATACGATATTGATCCACGGATAGAAGGTAAGCCCAATCTTTTTTGCCAAGACCTTTTAACTGTCACGCCTGAGGAAAAGGCTGGCGTAGTTTTGTGTATGGAAGTAGCTGAGCACATGGATGAATCCAAAAACAAAGAAATCATCCAAGCTATTTTGCGTTGTTTAGCACCAAAGGGAATTTTAATTTGGACAGCAGCAGCCCCTGGTCAAGGTGGGGTTGGCCACATTAACTGCAAACCAAAAGAATACTGGAGAGACCTAATGGATAAAACACCTGGTCTATGTCATATGCCAGGGATAGAAGACGCTTTAATAAAAGACATGAAACGAGGGTATCACATGGGTTGGTTTGTACAGAATGTATTGGTATACTGCCAGCAATAAAAAACAGCTCTACAATTTGTAGAGCTGCCATACATCCTCTTATCCCCGCTTTGTAATGTAGCTTACACTGCAACAGGCACCATACCCTGTTTATGCAGGTGCTTCCTGACGGCAGACACATTCCACTTATAGCTGTCCCTGGACATGGTGCCAGGGAATGCCGCAAAGTGAGGACCAAGCTTCAGTGTGCCGTCATCGCGGTACTGGAACAGAGTCTTCTTGTCAATACCCAGAAGTTGTTCTGCTTGCTGGATTGATACCCAGCCGGGATGCTTAGCCATTGGAGTGGCAGTGGTTACCCTTATAACCTACCGCGAGTCAAGGGCTTGTCAACGCCTTTAAGGAAAGTTTTATCTCTTTGTTTTACAGAGGAACATATGTGGGCAAACTAGAATGAATTAACGGCAATTAAATAGCATGTTTTGCAGCCAGCACGAGCCCCTCGCCCTGCTAGTTGAACTAAAGCCAAAACTTGCAAAAAAACGTTTCAGAGAAGAGATATATAAAGCTTGGGACCATAAATGTGGCTATTGCCAAGAGCCGGCAACAAGTTTGGATCACGTAGTACCTCGTTTTAAATCTGGTTCATCTAATCGAAATAACCTGGTTCCTTGCTGTCGACGTTGCAATTCAAATAAAGCGTCTAGCAATATGGAGGAGTGGTTTAAGCAGCAAGAATATTTTACGGAAGAAAAATTAGCTAAAATAAAAACCTGGATGGAAAATGAAATCATTAACCTATCTAGCTTCAAAGATCACTACCTTGCTTCCTGATGGCTTCTTTTACTTCCACGGTTGTTAATGGGCAACCTGTTTTGAAATATCTGGAAACAGATAATGAAGAGGAGAATGCTATTGCCGCAGATATTGCCCAACGCTTTAATGCGGCTTTACCAGGTACCTATAAATCACAGCTAGCAAACATACAAAACAAGTACGGTAAAGATATTGTCAAAAAATATATTCCCACAGAAGCTTTAACTGCAATTACAGATTTTTATAAATCAAAAAACGTATCGACGAAATGGAATACAAGCAATGGAGCAAAGCCCCCCGTGGGCGAGTTTGATGCTACTTATTATTCCAAACAAGTGCCAGACGTTGTGCAGAAGTGGAAAGAAGCAGAGAAAGCAGTGGAATTTGGCGACCAGTCTCTGCCAGATGTAGATATTACTGAGCGATATGACCCAGACACTTACCTTCAGTACCACTACACGACAGTTGGCAAGCACTCAGGTATACGCGCAAACGAAGTACAAGATCTTCAAACTGCAAAACAATACCAAGAAAAGTGGGTACCAACTGACAGAGAGCAACAGATCATGCGGGACACTCTCTTGGCAAAGGGAGCAGGGGAAACTTCTTTAGTCGAAAGAGAAACACAGAAATACGTTAATGAACAAGGCGAACTTCGTTTCAACGCATTGGTGTCAGACACCCTAAAAGAAAGCCTTAACGAATTAAAAAAGGCCAAATGGAAAGAGACTCAGACTGACTTCATGAGTCGCATGCCAGAATTCTCGGAAGTTTACAATTTAACTTCTAATTTATCCAATTCGATTTTGGGAGATACGGGCATTGGTGGTTATTTAAATATTATGGGAGGAAGTAAAGCAGAAGAAAAAGTAACCAAAGGTTTAAAAAATGCCCTGGGAATGGGCAATAATGTTCAATACAACTGGCAACAATGGTTTGATAATACACTAACAAAAAGATATGAAACTCTTGAAAAAATACAAGACCCAACAGATGCAACCAAAGAGTATGAACTCGACAAGGAATTTGCAACGCGCTATATCAATGACTACTTAAAGCCACGTTTTGACACTTCTAAGTCAATGTCGGAATTTGTAAGTTATTTGGATGTTCTTGAGAGCGAACAAAATATCTTGCAGACTCAGACAGTGTCTAACAAGCTGAAAGAATTAGGTACGTTAAAAGCACAATCATTTATTAAAGATCTCGCTGCTACTGGCGCAACTCGTTATTTTGATCCTGAGTTTTATTTTAATCCAGGGGGGAACGACGCAAAAGCAAGCTTGTATCAGTTGCAAAAAGATAGCGTCGCAAAAGATTGGGATGCCGCCAAGAATAACCCAGACACTATTGCTGCTAACGGAGTGAGCTGGAGTCAGCTTGCTTATCAGTACGGTGTCGATTTGAACAATAAAGATCAATTTGCACAACTACATTATCAAGTCCTTGGAAAGGATAAACAATATGATGCGGCTTCAGATGCACTGACTAATAAAGACTTGATAGATTTTATTCAGAAAGATCTTGCGACAACATTATCAGAAGCAGAGAAAAACTATGGCTCTAATGTGTTTTTGGAATTTGTAACTCCGGAACAAATCGCAGATGTTTTGCTCAGCGGTCTAGACCCGGCCAAAACACCAGAAGCCTGGAAGGAAACTCTCAAGCAATACAACATTGAAGATACAGGTCAACCCATAGAAGAAGTTAAAAAACTGTTAATGCAAACAGTTAGAACAGTTCCCGCTGAATCAATTCGAAATGCTATTGAACAAATCAACAAACAAAACAAGACACCAACCCAGGAGTTACTAGGAATTGAATACATCCAAAGACCTGAAGACGCAAAAACCGTTAAGTCAGAAGGAGAGACTACTTTATATAACGTATTCAAGAACGCTGGTTTCTCTGGAACTGAAGATGAATTTTATACCAATTTTATGCCTGATGTGAACAGGAGTGAAATGGCATTACTAAGTCAGGGACAGAAAGGCACGGATACCGAAGGAAGTGTCTGGGCTAGCTTGAAGAGCAAAGATCCTTTCGAAGTGATGGGAGCCGCCGAGAGTTTATTTGATACAACATCCACTAAACCTACAACAACTTCTACCGCAAAGACAAGTAAAACGTCTGGCTATCTTACAATGTTGGAAGATGAAGATGCTAACGCTAAATCAAAGAGCGGGCAACAAATCTTAAATGAATTTACATCAATGTTTGGCGGGTTTAAATTCTGATGTCTGATACACATAAGCGGGCAGCAAAGGCAGCAAAACTTGCGAAGGATTCCATGCATTGCAATAAACCCCGTCGCACCCCTGGGCACAAAACAAAATCACATGTGGTAAAAGCGTGCGAAGGAGGCGAGGAAAAGATTATCCGCTTCGGACAACAAGGCGTAGAGGGAGCTGGTAAACACCCCAAAACAGAGAAAGATAAAGCACGTAAGCGTTCGTACTATGCCCGCCATAACGCCCAGGATCCCAATCCTGAAAAGATGTCAGCACGTTACTGGAGCCACCGTGTCAAATGGTGATTTCTCCGCTAAGCTGCATGGGCTGATTACTTTCCAGCATGGCCAAACCCAAATCAACCACCACTCACATTGAGGGCAAGCCCAAGACCACTTCTATTGGTCAAGGTCAAAATAGCCGTCCTGAACGCCGAGGCAAGAAGAAGCTACGCGGCCAAGGTAAATAAAATTTATGTATATTGGGAGTAATAATGATTACTCCCATGTCGGATCTTTCGTGTGCTATTAATTTAATTCGTAAATACGAAGGATTCAACGAAAAAGCTTACCCCGATCCGACCACTGGCGGTGATCCCTACACCTTTGGGTATGGCACACAATTTTACCCAGACGGTTCCCCAGTGCGAAAAGGGCATTGTTGCAGTAAAGAAAAAGCCTTGGAATACTTGTTTCACGAGATTAACTTAATCGAAACACAGCTATTAAAACTTAACTTTGGACTAGAAAGCCACATGCTCCAAGCTTTGATTTCATTTGTGCACTCAATCGGCTGGGAACCTTTTTTGTACACAAGCATCATCGACCATCTTGAGCTGGAAAACTACGAGAGCGTTACTCACGAAATAAGTCGATGGATTTTTGATGCTGATCATAAAGTCATCGGGGGTCTCTTGGATCGGCGCAGAGAAGAAATTGATCTATTCCTCCAAGGGGTCAGCAACATTCCCGGCTGTGCCAACGGTGTTTTACTGACTGCCTTCCGTAATTACACTGCATCTGCAAAGCAGGTTAACGCAATTAGGCAATTAGAAGAAGCCATCAATCCCTATGTGCTCTCCGAATTTGCCAACAACTTCCAAACAGAAGAAGACCCTTGGGGGATTGAGGAAGATGACACATATTTATTGTTTGACAGATAGACTTAGAATAGTTGCATCTGAAACATGCAGAGAGGAATGGAAGAGTCAGTCGAAGCGAGAGAGTACGAGCTTCCATTGGAACTGCAGTTCTCTATGCGGAAAGCAGAGCTTGCGGCACGTGAGCTAACCTGGGACGAACTGTATTACGCTCTTCTTAACCTGTACCATCAACGACTGATGGAGTGGTACGCGATCAAGTCTCTCCTGGAAGACGAGAATATCTCAATTGATTTTGACATTCCAACTGACTTGGAATTAGAAGAACTCGCCGCCGCATGTACATACGACGACGAGGATGATGACGACGAACTTCAGCCGTTTTGAGCTTCGTCAAACGCAATAAGGCGATCTAAGTACCACTGACCTTTTTTCAGTGACTTGGTACCGCCTTTCATTCGTTCACGCCAGCCATACTTCATTAAATTGCCTTTGCAATAACCACGGAATTCTTCCGGTGTTAAAGCAGCTTCAATTGCTTCAATACATTCAATTTCGCCATCGGTGTAGTGGGGAGGATGATTCACTTCGTCCCCTTGAACTACGGGCGCGTTTTCTTTAACAGCCCAAGGTACCGGGCAAACGCCATCCTTGCATTCCATGGCAGGTTTATCGCTGAATACTGTAATCTGGTCTACCGGATCAAACCACGACGTTTTGCCGAAAGCATCTGTTCCCTTTCCCCCGGTTCCGGTAGTTCCAGTACCAGTGCTTTCGGGCGCGGTGAAGCTCCAAGTGATAGGCCCTCCTCCATCGATGGGATGTAACCCGTCGTTCCTAGACGTTGACCCTCGAGATTCAATGGGTTCCTTTCGAGTCCCTGTTGGCATGCAACTAATCCTCTGTTGTACATGTCATACAATGGTACGTCATTTTCTTCGTTATCGAGAGGGGCGCCAAAATCTTCTTCATCAAGACAACGGCACTTCACTTCGTCTTGTACAAAAGAGTCAAGAAACCCAGCGGCAGAATGCATCACGGCTAAACATTGATTCAGGTCTTTTACAATAATAAGATGGCAAACATTTAAGACTTTGAAAGCAAGTCAAAACTCTGGTACATCAGGAGCCGAAGTTTCTGATTTGCGTCCGGAACAGGCTTATGACACAGATCTGCGTCGCCTGGATCCAGAAGAGCGGTTTGCTACAGAGAGCATTAATGACAATCAAGAACGTGTTGCCCGTTACATGAAAGCAGCACGTACCGCTGGAGCATATCAACAACGCACCGGTATTTCAGAGCCCTCCATTCGAGGGAAGACTCCCAGGTCCAGGGCTTCTATTGAGGGGACAGAGCTTCCTACTACTGGAGACTCAGGGGGGCGCAGCGGAGCAATTGGCTACGCCCGAAAACCTAAGCCTAACTTTGGGAAACCTTTTGTCTAGACCTGGGAAAAGACCACATTGTTAGGTTGGTCTTGATACTTACCTTTTCGATCTTGATACGTGGTATGGCAGGGGTTGCCACGATAGAACAGTAGTTGTGTAATTCCTTCATTGGCGTAAATGCGATTGAAGAGTCCAGTGCAATTACTGATCTCAAGCGTCAGGTAGCCTTCCCAACCGCTTTCGGCAGGTGTAATGTTGACTAAGATTCCCGACCGCGCATAAGTTGATTTACCTACGGCAACAACGGTGACATCCCTAGGGAGTTTTAACCGTTCTTGCGCAACACCAAGACAGTATCCGTACGGAGGAAGCAAGAAATATTCGCCTCGTTCGTCTTCGAAAAGTTCAGCTGGCTTAAGAATGTCAGGATCAAAGTTCTTTGGATCACAATCCCCTGCTTGCACTTTGCCAAAGATTAGGCATTGCTTGGGAGAAAGACGGATGTCATAGCCGTATGAGCTAAGGCCATAGCTCAAAAGTTTGCGTTCTCCTTCTTTGTTAATCAGACGATCAACAAAGGGAGCAATCATCTCCTCTTCTTCAGCAAGTTTTTTGATTTCCCAGTCGGCCAGGACGCTCATAAATCCTTGGAATCGTCCTTTAGTATACCGAAATTAACAGATGACTCTTCCCTTTTCCGAATAAATTTCTACAAAACGTTCGATAGCTGCTGTGCTGTCGTTTATAGGGGGAAGGTAGACGATAAAAGAAGTGCAAGTTTTATGTGGCTTTACCTCCCCCTTGATGTTCCGCATTAAGATTGGGGCAGTTCTTAAAATGCACACCGGAAAATCAAAGATCTTTTGTTCATAACGAATCATGTCAGGACAGTTGGTGAAATAAATTCCTTGCTCTACTTCACCAGCAATCCACTCGCGATATAAACGTCGAAACCAAACGGCATGAGACGAGGTAAGTGTCATGGATGACGCCCGTGTCATTTTCCACCGCTGGTTCTTTTGATCCCAGAAGTAGCAGCCACTTGGAGGGAAGAGGTAAACTTTTCCAAACCAAGGTTGTGCATTCAAGCCGTCTTGCGATGGAGTGTAGTACTCTTGCGCACCAACGTATTCATTTGCAATTGCAGAGCTGGCCACGTCTAAATCAATACCGCCCATTACAGCATTGGCAGCATTGACAAGATCACGATTTGTAATTAACTCAGCATCCTCACGTCTAACTGCAGTTGCAAATCCTGTCATTTTTATTTTTCCGACTGTTCGTTATAGTCTATTTCTAAATAGCGAATGCCTGCGCCATCGTTGATGAGGTAGCCAGCTTTTTCCTGTGGATCAATCTTTTGAGCAGCAGACAGGATACGACGAAACGTTTCGGCCAGATCTCCGTTGTTTGCCTGTTCTTCTTGTTCTTGTGCAGAATGAATTTCTTTTAACGTCAGGTAAAACATGGTGCGATCTGAGTTGGGCTGAAAACACATGACACCTGGGCCCTCTGCTTCCCAGAACTTTACATAGAGTCCTCCCATGTCACCAAGAATAAGCTTCATGGTGGCGTCGAGCATTTTGCTGCGCGTCTCATCCAGCTCTGGGCCAATCACAGAAGTGATTAATTTTTCGCGGCGGTTCATTTTTCTAGTAATCCTTGTCTTTGAAGCGATTCTACAAGTTTTTCCGTTGGCTGGTACATGACGACAAGCTTGCCCAGAATTCCTCTTTTCTTAACTAGCTTTCCGTTTTCATCACGAACTTTGTTGAATTCGCCTGAACGGATAAGATATTCAGCAACGCAACGTAACCGTCTTTTTAAAGGCAGTTCCGCCTGGGGAAATTTGCCACATATTGTGTCAACCTGCATGTCCTTAAAGGCCAAACGCAAGCGATTTGCCAAGGTCATATTGGAATTTAAATCCTCCTGTTCATAGTTCCGCAGATTTTCTAAATAGCGCTGGAGGCAACCATTATCAAATGATCCTTCAGGGGGAAGGAACATTTCGACTTGTAAAGCCAAGGAAGAAGGAAGCGTCGTTTTGTAGTTTTCGGTTGAAACTAAGGAAATATCAACCCCCTGGAAACGATGGGCCATTATTCCAGCCGCCCAAACGGACGTGGCGCATAAAGAGTATTGCCTTGTCGAAGGTCGGCAAAAGAGCACTCTTTATTTTTTGCAAATGATTGGATCAGCCGATTCCATGGAATACGAATCAACGCTTTTCGCTTGTGGTCTGGGGATACATTGACATAATGAATGCCTTCTACCCAGCCCTTGTCAGGGGTTTTGCGTCCGATTGAAATCCAGTTTCGAATCGTCTGATCTGAAACACCCAATCGTTTTCCGCATTCTTCGGTTGAGATGTACTCATCGGCAAAAGCCTCTGGAGTCAACGTAGTTGTTTCGCCGTCTGCATACCGACTATGCCATAAAGAAGAAAGAACGTTTTTGATTCCCTTTAATTCATAAGCAATGTCTTCAAGACCCTTGCGCATTCCGTATCGCATAACAAAACTGTTTTTTAAATGCTAAGGTATGGGAAAATCTTTTGCGTCTTATGGAAGACCAGATTCCCCCCAGCCAACAACCAGCTCGTGTCCCTATTCAACCAGACATTACGCCTGAGCAGCTAGAACAGCTTAAGGCCCGCGCTCGTCAGCTAGCCATTCAGCAAACACTGGCACAACAAGCAGCGACACCTGCGCAACCGCAAGTCATTTATGTGCGTCGCAACTTGACCGTTGCAGAACTCCTCCTTGTAATTCTACTTTCTTGTGGAATTGTAACAGGAGTTCAGTGGGGTTGGTCAACGGTTTCCAATCTTTTGCCGCGCATTGAAGTAAAAGTACGTTAAGTAATTGCATTTATAATAAGTAAAAAGAGCGCGTAAAAAGTACGTGAGCAACCGAAAGATTAGTGAATTTCCATCCATTAATGCGGCGGAGATTGACACTCAAGATATTCTGACGCTTGTTCACGTATTTGAGGTTGACCCTACACTGCGCAATCGTAAAATTACTTTTACGCAGTTTCGCGCTTATCTCGATCAATACTACGCAAACGTAAAGATTGGCCAGGAAAAAACTCCGGCCAGCGCATCTGCTACTGGTACCAAAGGAGAAATTGCCTGGGATAGTGATTACATTTATGTTTGCGTTGCAACAGATACCTGGAAACGAGCTGCATTATCAACTTGGTAATTAAAAAGAAGGAATAAACAATGGCATTCGGTACTCTAAAAGTAGACACGCTTACCTATACGGACGGTATTGGGGAAGCCAATATAACAGTCTCAGGTATTGCAGAAAATCTGGGACGAAACCTAACAGTTACCGGGACTGTATCCGGTGATGTTGTCATTGGGGGTACGCGGGTTTACGGCCTTACAGTTACTGGCGTCAGTGGTTTATTTACTACGGTTACGGGAACAACTTCTCGTTTTACAACACAAAGCGGTGTAACTTTTACTGGCACCACTGCTAATTTTGTAAGTGGTGTCTTCACGACACAAGTATCAGGCGCCGTTATTACTGGTGATACAGGTCGTTTTACAACCTTTACAGGAACAAATGTAAACGGTGTAACGGCAGTATTTACGACAGGTACTTTTACAGAAGTATCCCCATTAGCATCGCTTACTGTAACCACAGGAATTGTTGGCAGCGGCAGTGCCGCAAGTCCTGGACTTATTGCGATTGGGGACGTTGATACAGGTTTATACTTTCCAGGAACCAATCAGATTGGTATTGCAACAAGCGGTGTTGGACGTGTCCTGGTAGATAGTTCCGGCAATGTAAATATTGATAGCGGTGTTTTTTATATTGATGCTGCAAATAATAGAGTTGGTGTTAATAAAACAAATCCAGCAACAGCGTTTGATGTTTCTGGGACAGTTACTGCATCAGGCTTTACAGGACCATTAACCGGTAACGCATCTACTGCGACCACATTACAGACTGCACGTACTATTAACGGTGTTAGTTTTAATGGTTCTGCAAATATAACGATTAGTGGTAGTACAACTAATGCGGCCACTTTTGACGCAGGCGGAACGGGCGCTACTGCTGGAACCACATTTGACGGAAGCGTTGCTCGAACAATTTCCTACAACACAATTGGCTCTCCAAGTATCTCTGGCTCCAATGCAACTGGTACCTGGGGAATCAGCGTAAGCGGAAATGCTGCAACCGCAACAAAACTTGCAACTGCACGCAACATTAACGGTGTTGCATTTGATGGTACGGCCAATATTACGATTCCCGCAACGGCCGCTAATGCTGTTACTTTTAACAATAGCGGCACGGGAAGCGCTACAGGTATTACCTATGACGGTAGCACCGCAATTACTGTTTCTTACAACACACTAGGTGCTCCTAGTGCCACAGGCGCAAATGCATCTGGCACGTGGAATATTGCAATCCTGGGCAATGCAGCATCCGCCACTGCTCTACAAACAGCACGCAATATTAATGGAGTTAGTTTTGATGGTACTGGAAATATCACAATCACAGCCAATACCACAAATACTCTTACGCGCGGTTCTTACTTAACAGGAGACAGCTTTAACGGATCACTTGCAACTACATGGGCAGTAGATGCAACAACTACCAACACGGCAAGTAAAGTTGTTGCGAGAGACGCGTCTGGTAATTTTGCAGCGGGTACAATCACAGCGTCTTTGAGTGGCAACGCATCTACTGCAACAATATTACAAACCGCACGTACAATTAACGGCACTTCTTTTAACGGTTCAGCAAATATTACAATTACAGCGGTAAATCCTTTTTCTCATACAAACGGATCTTATTTAACCGGTAGTGCGTACGATGGATCCGGTGCTGTTACCTGGGCTGTTGATGCAACATCTACAAACACCGGAAATAAGGTCGTAGTCAGAGATACTTCTGGTAATTTTGCCGCAGGTACAATTACAGCAAACCTTACCGGAAATGCAAGCACTGCCTCAACATTTCAAACGGCACGTAATATTAATGGCACTTCTTTCAATGGATCTGCAGATATTACGATTACAGCAAACACTACAAACGCATTGACATTCAACAACGGTGGAGCAGGTGTTCTTTCAGGAAGTACGTTTAATGGCAGTGGTGCAGCCACGATTTCCTACAACACCATTGGTGCACCAAGCACAGGAGGCGCTAACGCCACTGGTAATTGGGCAATTAATATTACCGGTTCTGCTGCAACATTAACAACGGCACGCACATTTACTATTGGTAATACTGCAAAAACTTTTGATGGCTCTGCAAGCGTAACCTGGACATTAAATGATATTGGATGCGGAGACGTATTTGCCACCGGTATCCAAACACTTACAAACAAGACAATTGCAGGCGGTATTTATACAAGCACTGTTGATGTTACCGGCTCTTATAGAAGTGGAATTACAACAATCGCTGCCAGTAATATTGATTGCAGTGCGGGAAATTATTTTACAAAAACCATTTCATCAAACACTACTTTTACGATAAGCAGCGTACCTGCGAGTCGCGCTTATTGTTTTACGCTTGAATTACAACATGACAGTGGAGCAGTGACATGGTTTTCTGGTGTAGAGTGGCCAGGGGGGATTGCACCAACGTTGACAGCTGGCAAGACTAGTTTGTTTATCTTTGTTACTGACAACAGCGGAACACGTTGGCGCGGTGCATTCTTAGCTAATTACACTAACTAAAATGGATCCAATTTCCACACCGTTATTAGCGGCTTCTCAGAAAGAACAAGAATATGATGGCTGTATTGCCATCACCTGCGGCAACTCTCCATATATAAATGTTTATCCTTTTACGCGTGCAAGTGGGTTTGGAACAAAATATAGCAACCCAAGTACGCTACCAAACAGCGGAACATTCCAAGCGCGTTCTGTAATTTTTACAACAGATGGAACAGTAATTGCTTGGCCTTCTAATACCGCTGCTTCTCCTGCAAATCTTTTTTTCTACTCCTGGTCAAAAGCTACAGGCTTTGGAGCAAGAATAACGCAGACTTCGGGACCTACAGCTAGTAATCTATATGCTTCAGCTACGACAAAACCTTCTGAATACGGCGGGGGATGGCACTACATATTATTTGGGGGAAGCGATGGATTGATTTGGCGTTATCACGTAGCAAGTGGATCCG
>Ga0129333_10001195_pt1 | contig 23253 bp, 18 predicted proteins | sample CPB6_08_DNA_FD_94474 | JGI IMG/M metagenome (GOLD analysis project Ga0129333, IMG submission 94474) | Freshwater to marine salinity gradient microbial communities from Chesapeake Bay, USA - CPBay_Sum_0.6_0.8_DNA | ecosystem: Environmental > Aquatic > Marine > Coastal | place: USA: Chesapeake...
TAATCGCGTGATGTTCACTGATGTTGCCGGTTGCGATGAAGCGAAATATGAATTACAAGAAGTTGTCGAATTCCTTAGAGATCCGGGAAAATTCCAAAAACTAGGTGGCAAAATTCCAAGAGGCGTATTGCTGCTTGGCCCACCGGGCACCGGTAAAACCTTGCTTGCACGTGCTGTGTCAGGTGAAGCTAATGTTCCTTTCTTCTCCATCTCAGGTGCAGACTTCGTAGAGATGTTCGTTGGAGTTGGTGCCAGTCGAGTGAGAGATTTGTTTGAACAAGCAAAGAAAAGTGCTCCATGTCTTGTGTTCATTGATGAAATCGATGCAGTTGGAAGACAAAGAGGCGCTGGCCTTGGCGGTGGCCATGATGAGCGCGAACAAACATTGAATCAATTATTGGTTGAAATGGATGGCTTCGAGCAAAATAGTGGAATCATTATCATTGCGGCAACAAATAGACCCGATGTTCTTGATGCGGCATTATTGCGTCCGGGTCGCTTTGATAGACAAGTCGTTGTTGATAGACCCGATGTAAAAGGCCGCGAGGAAATCCTCAAGATTCACATGAAAAACATTCCTGCTCATGCGGATGTAAATCCAGAAATAATAGCAAGAGGAACTCCGGGCATGTCCGGTGCAGATCTTGCAAACCTTGTAAATGAAGCAGCATTATTTGCAGCAAGAAAAAACAAAACTTCCGTCACGATGGAAGATTTTGAAAATGCCAAAGACAAAATCATCATGGGCGTCGAAAGAAAGAGCATGGTGATTTCAGATAAAGAAAAAGAAGTCACTGCCTATCATGAAGTTGGCCATGCACTTGCCGGCAAGCTTCTACAATTGAGCGATCCTGTGCATAAAGTAACCATTATCCCTCGCGGTAGAGCTTTAGGTGTGACATCTTATCTTCCATCAGAAGAAATGCATTCCTATTCACGTGAATATCTCGAAACTCGCATTGTGACCTTACTTGCGGGAAGAGCAGCTGAACGAGTCGTGTTCAATCAACTCACAACCGGTGCAGGAAATGATCTGGAACGTGCAACAGGTCTTGCACGCAAGATGGTATGCGAATGGGGAATGAGTGATGCAGTAGGACCTGTCATGGTTGCAAATAAGCAAGAAGAAGTATTTCTCGGAAGAGAAATAGCTCAAAAAAGCGATATCAGCGAGCAAACTGCTCAGCTTGTCGACAATGAAGTGAAAGCCATTTTGGTGAAAGCCAGCAATAAGGCCGAGGAATTGCTGAAAGACAATATCGAACTCCTTCATAAAGTTTCAAAAGTTCTCCTTGAAAGAGAAACAATAGATGGCGAGGAATTAGACATGATCATTCGTGGCGAGGAATTGCCACCTTTGACAATTATCTCCAAATTGGAAAAATTCGCCAAAGATTTACCCAGAAATGAACAAGCAAAAGCTGTAGAAGATACAGTTGAACCTGCAAAAGATTCATTGAATAATCAAGAAAGCGCAGGTTAATCAATTACTTTTCATGTGAATTGTTGATTTTTGCATGCCCCATTCAGTGTTTGAATGGGGCATGTTTCTTTCATTAAGATAGTTATGGGCTTTTCAAACGTCATAGCACAACATAGAGTAAAGACAATGCTTTCCGGCGCACTGAAAGAACAAGCCATTGCGCATGCATACTGCTTTTATGGTGAAGAAGGAATAGGTAAAGATGCTCTCGCTATTGCATTTGCTCAAATACTCAATTGTTCTAATCCCAGAACAATGCCTGATGGTATCATTGATGCATGTGAAGAATGTAAGAATTGCTTGGATGCCAAACGTTTGGAGCATCCCAATCTGATGTTCATTACAGCATTGCCTGCCGGAAAAGTCAATGCAAAAACAGAAGATTCTCCCCTATTACAACTATCTGATGACATGCTTGAAATCTACAAGCAAGAGATGATTCTCAAAGCGGAAGATCCATATCAGACCATTTCGATTCCGAATGCTCAAACCATTCGCATTGCTTCCATCAGAGAGATAAAAAAACAAGTTAAGATGAGCGCGACACAAGGTGGTCGAAGAGTATTCATCATCTCCCAAGCAGATAGAATGAATATGGAAGCAGCCAATGCATTCCTCAAAACGCTGGAAGAACCTCATGAGAATATCACATTCATTTTGACAACATCAAAAAAAGACGCTTTGCCTCAGACCATTCTTTCGCGTTGTCAGCCGGTATATTGCGATCTCCTTCCGAATACAGATCTCATCGATGCATTATGCGAAAAACATGGAATATCAAGATCCGAAGCTCAATTGATTGAAGCATTTGCACAAGGAAGTTATGGTCGAGCACTATCGTTCATGAATGAAGACATTCAATCAATGAGAAGTGATATTATCGATGTACTAAGGAGTGCATTGAAGAGGAAACACTATAGATTGGAATTGCTGCAACAATTGGAACGAGTGATTGCCGACAAAGATCGAATCAAGCAGGAATTATTATTGAGAATGCTTGCATTGTGGCTGAGAGATTGTCATTATGCATCCATCATTCAAGATACCAATGATGGAATCATGAATATAGATCAAATTGATTCCATCAGAAAATTTGCAAGTGCATTCCCCAATGCAGATTACCATGCAATTTTGAAGATGATAGAACAGTCAATAGAGCATGTACGCAGAAATGTAAATGGGAATCTCATTATGCTGACAACAATGCTGGCTTGTCGAGATGGATTTTTGTTGAATACACAGGAATTCATAGATCATGCACCAAAGGATATGACACGATGACACTTTTAGATCGGTATATCATCAGACAATTCCTTGGTACATTCATTTTTAGCATGATGGCTTTATGCATCATATTCCTCATCGTGAATGTGATGGAAACGCTCGACAAATTCATCGATCAGAATATCTCCATTCAAACAATTGCATCATATTATATGAATTTTCTTCCTGAGATCATCAAATTGCTCACACCCATTGCGATGCTTATGGCGGGCTTGTTTTCGATAGGAAAATTGTCAAATCTCAATGAAATCACAGCCATGAAATCAGGTGGGATGAGTTTATACAGGCTCATGTTCCCTCTGTTCATAGTGAGTATTTGTATTACACTGGGTCATCTCTATTTCAATGGATGGATTGTACCTGAATCAAATGCAAAAAAGTTGGCTATTGAACGCAATCAGCTAAAAAAGCAGACAGTTTCTTCAACTTTGTTCAATGTGTATCTCAGAGATTCGGATACCAAAAATATCATCATGAATAATTATGATGGAATTCTCAAATACGGCTCTGGCATCATCATAGAAGAATTTACTTCCGAGATGCATCCTCGTATCAAGAAAAGAATAGACGCAGAGCATTTGCATTGGGATACCATATCCAAACAATGGTTGGCTATCAATGTTCATGAACGAACATTGTCTGAAGATTCCTCATTCAAGATTCGATTTACATCGCATGATACCTTACCGGTGCAGCTCACTACAAGACATGATGATATTGTTCGCATGCAACAAACACCTGATGAATTGAATTTTGATGAACAAAAGGCATATATCGCGGTATTAGAGCGTGGAGGAAAGGATACACGGAGACAAATGATAGAATATCATGGGCAATATGCTTTCCCTTTTGCAAATATCATCGTTATTCTTTTTGCCATACCATTTTCAGCCATTCGTAAAAAAAGCGGACTTGCTTTGGAAATTGCAACGGCAATGGTTGTGTCTTTTTTATATCTGGCATTTACCAAGATTGGTCAAAACATAGGCTATTCAATGGATATTGATCCATTGCTGGTGGGCTGGTTTCCCAATATGTTGTTTTTCACCATTGCGATTCTCAATATCTTCAGAATGCGCACCTGATTCTTTCCATGGATTTCGTACTTTTGTCAATTGAAATTTGAGTGAATTCTATGTCATTGCCACATACTCCATATCAATCAAAAAACACTTTGCGAATTGTGACCGCTGCTTCATTGTTTGATGGTCATGATGCAGCCATTAACATCATGCGCCGAATCATTCAAGGTTCAGGTGCGGAAGTTATTCATCTTGGCCATAATCGAGCTGCAATGGAAGTAGTGGATTGTGCGATTCAAGAAGATGCTCAAGCGATTGCCATGACAAGTTATCAGGGTGGTCATGTAGAATATTTCAAATACATGCATGATTTGCTCAAAGAGAAAAATGCTGGTCATATCAAGATTTTCGGTGGTGGCGGCGGAACAATCCTTCCGAGTGAAATTCAAGAATTGCATGATTATGGCATCGATCGCATTTATTCTCCAGATGATGGAAGATCTCTTGGCTTGCAAGGAATGATCAATGACTTATTAGAGCAATCGGATTTTGAAACACCCGATACATTCAGCGGAGAGGCTCTGTGGAGCGCAATGCTTGAAAAAGATCCACGAGCTCTTGCTCAAGGAATTTCTTTGATAGAAAGAGGTTCTATCACCAATGAAATGATTTCTGAAAAGTCAAAGAAGGCTTCATCATCAATACCGGTTCTTGGGATCACAGGTACAGGTGGCGCAGGAAAATCATCATTGACTGATGAGTTGATTTTGCGTTTTCTTGAAGACAATCCAACATTGCGACTCGCCGTTTTGTCAGTGGATCCTTCAAAAAGAAAGACAGGTGGAGCATTGCTTGGAGATCGCATTCGCATGAATGCAGTGAGTAATCCACGTGTGTATATGCGTTCTTTTGCAACAAGACAAGCCAATATTGCATTAAATCCAAATGTAAAGACAGCTATTGAGCTCATGAGGTATGCAGAATTTGATTTTATCATCGTGGAAACTGCAGGAATTGGTCAGAGTGATTCGGAAATCACTTCAATTGCTGATGTATCGCTGTATGTGATGACCCCTGAATTTGGCGCAGCAACACAACTCGAGAAGATTGATATGATTGACTATGCTGATTTGATAGCAATCAATAAATTCGACAAGCGTGGCTCATTGGATGCATTACGCGATGTGAGGAAACAATATCAACGCTCAAAGCAAGCATGGGATTCTCAACCGGAAACTATGCCTGTGTTTGGAACAATTGCATCCCAATTCAATGATGCAGGCGTGAATGGTTTATATGCCGCAATCATAAAGCGTTTTAATGCACTGGAACATGTTGGATTCTCATTTCATATCGAAGAGAGATCACAAAATACCCAAAAGAAGTCTATCATACCACCAGATCGTACTCGCTATTTGGCCGAGATTACAGAAGAAAGCAAACGCTATGAAAAAATGATTGACGAGCAATCACAAATAGCACGATCCCTCTTTCAAGTTAAAGGAACGATGGATTTGCTTGCGCAAAAGAAGAAAGATTGATTATTTCTTCTCTGCGGCAATCAAGGAATCCAGTACTGTTTTCAGAATAAGCATCATAGTCCCTCTTGCCTGATCTGAAATAAGTTCTTCATCCTCGTCTTCCTCATCTTCAACGAGGAGTATTTCTGCAATCGAAGCAAGAAGATGTGGCTGTGGATATGCTTCAAGCATGCGTTCAATGACGGCTATGCCATCTCCAGCCGATTCCCCTTCAAGTGTCATCATGACATCGATGTTTTTGTCTTCAATTTCATAAATATCATCTTCAGAAATAAGGTCAATTGGTGGACCATACTCATTGAATACCCTCCACACAACAATTCCGGCATACATGAGATTTTCTGATTCCTCAATTGTAAATTCTTCCGGAGGAGTCATTAAATATTCAAGCAATGCTGGTTGTTGTTGTTCCAATGAATCTACCATTTCCATGGAGGTCTGTTCATCGAGGATGGTCATGGATTTCCACACTTCTTCAATGTGTTCAGGCTGGATGATTACTGACATAATATACTCCTACGAGATTCGATGTGGATCGGTCAATATTTCCATGACCGACAAAAGTTGAAATGCTTCCTCATTGGTTTCTCCGCACATATCCTTCATAGGTTGTAATGAAGAACATACCGAGGGTCTTTCCGGAGAATGAAAAAGAGAACAATGATTTTCTACAGTTAGATGAATGCAACGCATTCCGGCAGGTTTCCCATTTGGCATTCCTGGCAATGGACCTTTGATTGAGACAGCAATGCAACATGCACCACAACCAATCCTACATTCAGAAACTGTTGAATGCATCAATGTTCACTGAGAAATGCATCAATTTCTTCAATCCAAATGCGAGCATTTGCATCACTTGGCATGCGCCAATCAGCACGAGGGGATAGCGCGATAGAGCCTACTTTGACACCATCAGGCATGCTAGAACGTTTGAATTGCTGAGAGAAAAATCGCTGATAGAAGAATCGTAAATGTTCGGCAATTTGCTGCAATGTATAATCTTCTTTCCATGCATGATGACATAGCATGATGATTTTTCGTGGTCCGAAACCATGACGCATCATATAATACAAGAAGAAATCATGAAGAACATAAGGGCCGATAATGTCTTCAGTTTTTTGAGCTATTTCGCCCTTATGCGTTAGCGGCATTAATTCTGGTGATACCGGTGTATCAACTATTGCATGTAGAATGCTGCTCATGTGTTCATTCGGATGATTGTCAGCATAGAATTCAACGAGGTGTCTGACCAATGTTTTTGGCACACCTGCATTGACACCATACATACTCATGTGATCCCCATTATAGGTACACCAACCTAGAGCAAGTTCAGACATGTCACCTGTTCCTATCACCAAACCCGAATATTGGTTTGCGCAATCCATGAGAATTTGCGTACGCTCTCTGGCTTGAGCATTTTCATACACTATTGAATGATCATGCTCAGAATGTCCAATTTCTCGAAGATGCAATGCCACCGAATCATGAATTGGAATCTCTCTCAGAGTTACACCACTCGTTTTGGCAAGCAACTGCGCATTGGAAAATGTGTGTTCTGATGTACCGGGACCAGGCATGGTAATGGCAATGATATTTGAAGGATCGATATTCAGTATAGCACATGTTTCTAAACACACAATCAAGGCGAGTGTAGAGTCTAATCCGCCAGACAGTCCCACAATCATGGATGTCATTCCCGTTCTTCTAAGCCTTCCCGCCAAACCCATAGCTTGAATATTCAAGATTTCATTGAATCGCTCTTGCGCATTCACTGTTGGAATGAATGGCATTGGATCAATCATTCGATACAAAATATCAACATCTACATCACGTAAAAGTGGCAATTCAAAAACGGTGAATGCCATGGCATGGGAAGCCTGCGTACGTGACAATGTGCGTCTTTCATGAAGCAAGACATCAATGTCAATGTCGGCATAAATGATATTGGTTTCAAATGTGAGATTATTTCTTTCTGCAAGCATGACCCCATTTTCGGCAATCATGGTATGACCCGAAAATACTGTATCCATCGTTGATTCCGATGGTCCTGAAGAAGCATATAAATATGCACTGATTGTTGATGCCGATTGCATATTGACAAGCGACCTTCGATATTCATTCTTCCCCACCAATGCATTGCTGGCAGAGAGATTTGCGATGATAAAGGCTCCTTGTTCAGCCATGAGTGAACTGGGAGGAATCATGCTCCAAAGATCTTCGCATAACTCAATTCCAAAAACAATTTTTCCTGTTTTGAATAGAAGATGAGATTGCAATAAACATTCGATAGCATTCCCGGAGGAATCTTTCAACATAATCAAACTATCTTCTTGCAATTCATCGCCGGATACGAACCAACGAGCTTCATAAAACTCATGATGATTTGGTATGATTGTTTTGGGAACTAAAGCATGAATTGTGCCACCCTCAAGAACTGCCGCACAATTGTACAATTTTCCTTCATGCTGTATGGGGACACCCGCGATGACAATTACACCGGATGGAACATGTTCTGCAATGGAGCATATTCCATGCATGGCAGAAGCAATCAATTGCTCTTGGAAAAATAAATCACCGCATGTATAGCCGGTCAGCGATAATTCAGGAAATACAATGATTTGAGCACCATTGGACATAGCTTCATTCATCGCCTGCACATGACATTCCACATTATGGGGTATGTCTGCAATGCGTAATTCATGAGAAATTACGGCAACTCTACAAAGGGATAGCGAAGACAATGTCATCATTAATTGCTCATTTTGGTTGTTTTCACACGAAAAACAGTAAATCCGTGGAATTCTCCGATGGCTTCCATTCGGGGATCATCCTGCATTTCATTGGCTCTTTTGGTTTTTGCTATGAAAAATACGGGCTTTTTTGATGCACCATTCAATAATTCTTCATCTGATAGTCGCGCATAATCAGGAAAATCAGATGGAGGAAGTTTATTTGCATAGAACAAATGGGCATAGCTTTTAAATCCCGAAGGATATATGAGAACATCCTTTCCAATCATCGACTGATAAAATGAAATGGGAGAAGACTGAGTATATCCTTCAATCTTGGGAGCTATGACAGGTAAAAATGCCATCAATCCAAACATTGTGGAAAGACAAAGAAGCAGAAGTCCTTTTTCCAATAATTGCTGCTTTCGCAGAAAGTAAATGGAAATCATGACAATGCAGAAATATACTATACCAATGCTTAATTCATAACCAGACCACGAAACTGGCGCTGTGAGATTCATCCTTGCGAATTCGTCTTTTATCATTGGTAGTAGTGAGGCAACATTCAATCCAATTATTGGTACAATCAAAAGAAGCATTGTCCAAACGAATGCGCCAATTGACAAACCGATAATCATACCTTTTGATATCTCCCTTTTTTGAAGCAATTCTTTCACTGCAATTGAACTCAAAAAAGTTAATGGCAAATAACAAAGAGATGAGTAATGAACGATTTTTGTTTTGACAATTGAGAAAAGAATGAGCGTCAACCAAAACACAATCATCATCAAACGAATGTCTTGAGTATTTGATGTTCTGACAACTAATTTTTTGAATGCAAAAATTGATGCCGGGAAACAACCGATAAGCAGAATGATTGCATGATAATAAAATGGTCCAGAATGCCCTGCATCTCCGGTTGAAAACAATCGTATCTGATAGCGAATGAATTCATTGATGAACCACGTTCCATTTTGCATGATTTCGAGTCCAAACCATAAGAATGCAGTGAGGGCAGCACAAATCGTCATGCCGAGAGTCCACTTTGCTGCATGGATTAGCCGGGTTACATCTTTCTCTTTAGCATAATCAAGAATTGCAAAGATGAAGAATGTTCCTGCAGACATGATATATGCAACTGGACCTTTTGTCAAGATTGCAAGTCCTATGCAAATACCGCTGATTGCAATGGAAGCAAAAAATCGCTCTTTCAGTGCCGGCAACTTGGGAAGAAGAATCCCAAGAATGATAAATAGATTGAACCAAGGATCGATGATTCCTGACTTGAAATAAAAATGTGGCAAGAATGAACCTGCATACATCATTGGCCATAATAAACCGATTGTTCGACCTTGCAATTGTTTTCCAATCAGAAATAATACCGGTAAAGTGATTGCCCCGCACATTGCATTTGGAAACCGCGCAGCAAATTCATTGATGCCAAATACATGCATTGAGAATGCTTGCATCCACAAGAACAGTGGTGGTTTTTCCCAGAAGGGTTGATAGTCGATATGCACTCGTAGATAATCACCTGTGAGTATCATCTCGCGAGCGGCTTCGGCAAAATTGATTTCATCCCAATCGAATAAATGTACAGAGCCAAGAAAAGGGACAAATAACAAAAGACCGATGATGAACAGCATCATTGGGATAAATCGATCATATATGCGAGATTGTTCACCGAGCATATTCAGGACCTTTTATTCGATACTCCTCAATAATAGCCCGAAGTCCATCTTCCAATTGAATGGAATGCTTCCATCCTGCCAATGCAGCTTTTTCAACATTGAGTACTTTTCTGGGAGTACCATCGGGTTTGGAAGAATCGAAATGTAATTCTCCATTGAAGCCAACAAGTGAGGCAATCGTGTGAGCAATCTCTTGTATCTCTATATCAATTCCTGTCCCAATATTATAGCAATAATCATTTGCTTGTGCATCTACATGCTCGAGAAAATGAATCACCGCATTTGCACAATCCTGAGCATGCAAGAATTCCCGTCTTGCTTTGCCTGTCCCCCATAATGTCAAAGCATTCGGTTTGATTCCAATGCTAGCCAAACAATCATACACATGTTCATCTGTAGAAAGATTCCAATCATTCGGTATGCCAATGGACAGATCTTTTCGAATGGACACAACATTTCCCTCACTTGCATACTTTGCCAGAAAACATTTTCGTATGATGGCAGGAATGACATGTGAGTTCATTAGGTGATAATTATCATTTCTTCCATAGAGATTTGTTGGCATGAGTGACAAGAAATTCGATCCATATTGCACATGATATGCATGGCATAAACCTATTGCAGATATTTTCGCAATTGCATATGCTTCATTGGTTTTTTCCAATGCCCCTGTGAGCAAAGATGTTTCCCTGATTGGTTGCTCAGCTAGTTTTGGATAAATGCATGAAGATCCCAAATTGATGAGTTTCTTTACTCCATGCAAATGAGCTGCATGTATAACATTCAATGCAATTGCCATATTGTCATGAATGAATTCTGCAGGGAATGTACTGTTCGCATGTATTCCACCAACTTTTGCTGCTGCAAGAATTACATATTCCGGTTTCTGATCATCAAAAAAGTCAAGAACATCTTGCTGATTGCATAAGTCAACTTCCGATTTTGATGCCGTAAGCAAACATGCATAGCCCTGCTCTTGCAAGGAAGCAAGTATCGCACTGCCAACCATTCCATTATGTCCGGCTACATATATGCGTGCATCCTTTGCAACAGTCATTTCTTTTTCAAAGAAAATGATTGGAAAAACTTCTTTGCTTCTGCTTGATCAGTCGCATTTTTATTCGAAGACTGATAAATCAATTGATATACCCTTGGGGGCACATAAATGTTTTCACACTTGAAATATACTGTTTTACCACCTTCTCCTTTTGCTGAGAAATATGCAATGCGAGAATGATATAAACCCTCACGAACAATTTTCACTTTTCGCTGAATTGTTCCACCAAGATTTGTAATCAATTGTTGTTGTAATGTATCAAGCAATAATTTGCTGTTTTTTGCCAGTAGAGTATCTTTCTCCTGTATCTTCTTTGCATCGAGTTCATAGAAAGCAATCATTGATGCACTTTGAGCTCCATTTGATACATAAGCATAGAATTCAGTGGAACCAAATGTTGTAGCTATAGTCGAGGTATCCCCTTTGATTTGTCCATGCGATCCAGGAAATTGGATGGAAAAACCCCCTTCCTGATGAATGAATTTCTTTGGCTTGGACACAATTGCTCTTTTTTTGTACACTTTCCGTTTTTTCCGTGCATGTACATCCACCGGATTTGTGAACAAAAGAGTGGTTCCTAAGACCATAATCAAAAAACGAATCAACATAACTCAACTCCAAGTGAATATTCGCAAAGATACGAATTCAATATGCAATCATCTTGCGGGCTCATCAAGATTCAATACATGTTGTAATGTCGTGACATCTTTCTCAGATATTTGCTTTGATTCCAATAATTGCGGGATGATTGCCTTACAAAGGGCAGTATACACGTCATCCATTCCAGAAATTTGCCTAATGGCTTCTCTATTTGCACGGATGGTTTGAATATCACAACGAATGAGAGGTCCGGTTAAATGATGCAATACCGACATATGTTCATGCAAAGATGCATGAGCTCTATCCAATGTAGTGGACTGTATTTTGGGCAAAAACAATGCTGATGGAATGTCTGCCGCATCAGCCATGGTTGATGTTAAAGCAATCAACATTTGCAATAAATTGGCCGATGCAACAGCAGTTGCATGATAGAGGGCTTTATTCTCAATTGCCTTTGAAGACAAAACATGCGGAACTCCACGCAATGAATTGATTAAGGCTTTTGCATCTTGGATATCTTCTTCTCTGCATTCAATTCCCCATGGGGTATCAGGTAAATCTGCATGTGAAACTATAGTTTGAAATGGATGAATCCCTATACAAGCTATTGAAGAATCATTACCTGAAAGAATATCAATACCAAGCGATCCTGAACAATGAATCAAAGCATGACATCCTTTGCCTTCATACATTTCATGGATGATTTTTGCAACTCCTTGAATCTCGGAGTCAGGAATGGCAAGAATGATGGAACAATCTTTTACGGGAATTTCATCCAATGATGAGAAGATAGGCACATGTACATTCTCTGCTTTTTTTCTAACATGTTCATTCCTGATCAAAAGCCAAGAGAGCATTCCCTTTTCACACAAAGCATGTGCAAGTGATGCTCCGAGTGAACCATATCCTATGATGCCAATGGACTTCATTCTTCTTTGTGGATTGAAAATGAATCTTTTGAGTCCTTGATGACATATCCAAGTGCAGATACTTCTTTTCTCAATTCATCGGCAAGAGAAAAATCCTTGTTGACTTTTGCATTCCATCGTTGTTCAGCAAGTTCCTTCACTTTTTGCGGTATGTCTTCCGCTTGAGGTCTTGGTGAAATTGACCATACACCAACAATTTCATTGATTTCATACATCAATTCCAAAAACGAAGGTTTATCACGATGAGAGAGGACTTCTGCAGGAAATTTCTTCATGAAAGCAAACAAAGATTCAATTGCTTTCGGCATATGCAAATCATCGCATAATGCAGAGAAAAAATCAGTTCTCAATGCATGAAGTTCTTCAGCATGATTGTCATGCCCAGCATTTCCTTCGAAACAAGCATAGACATATTCCTGAACTCTTTTTCTGGCTTTGGATGCAGATTCAACACCGAATTCAGTGAAATTAAAAACCGAACCATATTGTGAATTCACCATTGAAAATCGTATGTCAAGAGGATCCATTCCTTTTGCCAGTACATCTCGCAATGTATAGAAATTACCAAGTGATTTACTCATCTTCTTGCCTTCCACTTCGAGGAATTCATTGTGACACCAGAATTGTGCCGTTTCAGATCCATAGCCGGCTTTGCTTTGGGCAATTTCGTCTTCATGATGCGGGAATCGAAGATCAATTCCACCTGTATGAATGTCGAATGGAAGACCAAGCAATGCATGCCCCATTGCTGAACATTCAATATGCCAACCGGGTCTGCCTGGAAGGTTCACATCACCCAGCTGAAAATCCCAAAATGGTTCACCCTCTTTTACAGCTTTCCAAAGCACAAAATCGCTGACATGTTCACGTGAATATTCATCGGCATCAATGCGAACACCTGATTTGAAATGCTCAACATCAATTGCAAATAATCTTCCATATTCTTCTTTTTCACGCCACTTGGCAACATCAAAATAGATGCTACCTTCCGATTCATAAGCATAGCCATGCACATGAATATTTCGAATCAACTCTTGCATTTCTTCTATGAAATCGGTGGCACGTGGCATGATTTCAAAATCAGATTCTTTTATCCCGATCAATGCAAGATCATTTCGAAATTCTTGCTCATAAAATGAGGTCAATAATTTCAAGTTGGACTTTGGATCTTGAGTTTGCACTCCAAATGCCGGATTCCATTTATCGCTTCCGATTGCGCTGTCACGAATTGTCTTGTCATCTATGTCTGTAATATTCATCACCCATCTTACGCGATAGCCACACACTATGCGAAGGGTTCTTTGCAGAATATCCGGGAATAAAAAAGCTTTGAGATTTCCAAGATGGGCATAATCATAAACGGTCGGACCGCAAGAATACATGCGTACTTCTCCATTGTGCAATGGGTGAAATGGCTCAATGGATTTGGAAAGTGTATTGTATAGTGAAAGTTTCATATCGACAAAAAAGGCCGGATGAACCGGCCTGTAAAAATCAGGGAACAATTCTGTATATCATTCTTGGAAATGGTATCACCTCACGAATATGCTCCGCACCGGAAATCCATTTTACCGTTCTTTCAACTCCTAGACCAAATCCTGCATGCGGAACTGATCCGTATTTTCTCAAATCGAGAAACCATTCGAATGCTTCTCTCGGTAAATCTTCATGCTCAATGCGAGAGAGCAATGCATCAAAATCATCTTCTCTTTGACTGCCTCCAATGATTTCTCCTGCTCCTTCGGGGGCAAGCATGTCCATTGCAAGTGCCACCTTCGGCTGATCAGGATCGCGCTTCATGTAAAATGCTTTTACTTCAGCAGGATATCTATGGATGATACATGGTTTGTCAAATTGCTGCATGATGGCTTCTTCTTGTGGAGCACCAAAATCTTCACCCCATGGAAAATCTATTTGTATTTCAGAACCATCGGATTGCTTTTTATTGAGCTTGACATCATGCTTATTCAACCACTCAACTGCTTCGGTATAGCTCATGCGATAAAATGGACGGCGGATGGCTTCTAATTTGGAGATATCTCTGCCCATTGCAGCTAGTTCTTTCTGACAAGTCTTCAGGACATATTGCACGATATATTCCACGAGATCTTCGGCCAAATCCATGTCATCATTCAAATCAAAAAATGCCATTTCGGGTTCAACCATCCAAAACTCAGTTAAATGGCGACGAGTTTTTGACTTTTCAGCACGGAATGTTGGACCAAATGTATATACCTTGCCCAAAGCCATCGCACTTGCTTCGGCATACAATTGTCCGGATTGAGATAAATACGCACTACCCAAATCAAAATATTTCGTCTCGAAAAGCGTAGAAGTTCCCTCGCATGCGCTGGGGGTCAAAATTGGCGAATCCATAAGTTTAAAGCCATTACCATCAAAGAAATCACGTATTGCCTTTATAACAGCAGCTCTGATGCGCATAATGGCATGCTGACGCGTGCTTCTCAGCCATAAATGGCGATGCTGCATCAAGAACTCGGTCCCATGTTCTTTTGGTGTTATAGGATAATCTTTTGCTATTTGCCATATTTTTAATGAAAGCACATCCAATTCCACGCCGCTTGGGGCTCTTGATTCGGCTCTTACAGTACCGGTAATTGAAACAGAACTTTCTTGGGTGAGTGATTTTGCTTGTTCGAAGATTTCATCACCAATGGTTGGTCTAAAAGCAACGCATTGCACAATGCCTGATCCATCCCGCAATTTGATGAAGCATAATTTGCCTTTATCTGTTCTGTCGGAGACCCATCCATTCAGGGTGACTTCTTTTCCAATATGATCGGATAGATGTTCGATTGCGATATAGGAATGATACTTAGACATTGTGATTCCAGAAACTTGAGGACTGAATTGAATATCGAATGTAAACTGCTACAAAAAAACAAAAAAAATGGGAAAAAACCGCATCAATGCTCATTTTCCGACATTTCATCATGAAGCCATAGAGCTTGATATTCGCCTAATGGATCATACATTTCGGCTTGTTTTTTCGTATTGAACATTCTGTCTTGTCTAGGATCATTGCCAACCCCTGCCACATACATCCAATTCCCCCAATTGCTGGCAACATCATAATCTATCAATTGAGATTCAAACCATTCGGCACCAATTCTCCAATCTTGTTTGAGATGATGGACAAAATAACTTGCAACATTTTGTCTTCCACGATTAGACATGAATCCCGTTAGCAATAATTCCTTCATGTTTGCATTCACGAATCTATCGGGAGTTCTTCCGAATCTCCAAGCATCGATTAATGATTGATCATGCTTGATCTCTTGCTTTTTTCCTCTGATTCCCTCCAATCGGAAACAAGCATCACCATGCTTTTTGAATGTCCATTGAAAGAATTCACGCCACAATAATTCGAATTTCATCCAATAGGTTGATTCATTTGCTTCATAATTGATTTCATATTCATTGATTGCCTGCATGATTCTTCTTGCAGACAATGAACCTGTTGCAAGCCATGGAGAAAATTTTGATGAATATGCATCACCAATCAATCCATTTCTTGTGGATTTATATGTTGCAATTGCATGTGATTGCTGCGTATAATACTCCAATCTTTTCAATCCCTCAATTTCCCCACCAATAGCTCTAAAAGCGGCTCTTGGATCAGTGCTTTTATAATTTACAGCAATTCTCCATTGCGCTTCATGCTCAAAATCCATGAATTTTTTTGGTAAGCTCGGTAGCATGGTCTCTTCGACAGGATAAATGTCATATCCTTTTGAAGCTTCCATTAATTTTCTAAAATCTGTGAATATATCCGGGAGTTGTGCCAATGCAAAAGGAAGTTCTTTTTCTTGATAGAGCGTTCTGCTCTCGAAGCGATGAATGGGAATCGAGATGGCTGTATCAATTCTTTTGATGAGTTGTACTTCTTCAGATGCTATTGGCTCTTCAACATGTATGCAATCGACATCGAATGTTTGCACAAGTTCCGGCAGGATTTCATCCGGCTTCCCTTTGAGGATGAGCAAATCACTGCCCCTCATTTGCAGTGCTGTCCGTAAAGAATCAATTGAGTGTTCCAGAAAAGCTTTTCTCAATGACCCCATTCGCGGAAATCCATGAATGGATGGACTATCTTGATGTGTATCAAAAATATACACCGGTAGCAGTGTCTCAGAATGCTTCACTGCTTGCAATGATGGCATATCATGGAGCCGCAAATCGGTCGTAAACCAGTGGATGATTGTTTTCATGGGGGCTTTAACACCACGATTGGAACATTTGTGCCCGGAATATTGATTTATTCCCATTACTGACACCAAAAATCGAAGCGATGTGGAAGATTTGATGTTTCTTGCTTGGCTAAAAAATTGTAATTTGACCACGATTATGTTCAATACAAGCGATCAGACTTCATTCTATTCGATTTTGTTTGACATATCTCCTTAGAGATCAATCTGTTATTTAGACTGAACAATCAAAGACCGTACTCGGAGCATGAAATTTATGCCTCAGATAATCATTGACGGACAAAGAATAGAAGCTGCACTCGGCCAGACCATTATTGAAGCTGCATTGCATGCAGAAAAAACGATTCCCCATTTCTGCTGGCACCCAGGGCTAAGCGTTGCCGGGAATTGCAGAATGTGTTTGGTAAATGTTGGATTCCCAAAAAAATCTGCCGATGGTCAACCTGAAATTGATGCAAGCGGAAATGTGGTTGTTCAATGGGGTCCGAAATTAAGCATTGCATGTGCTACACCTGTTGCAGATGGAATGATCATCGACACAGAAGGACAGCGTACCGAGCATGCACAACATGCCATCATGGAATTCTTGCTCATCAATCATCCCCTTGATTGTCCGATCTGCGATGAAGCAGGACAATGCAAATTGCAAGAATATGCATTCAAGCATTCGAATGGTAAGAGCAGATTCATTGAACAAAAAAATCACAAAGATAAGCGCGTTTCTTTGGGACCAAATGTATTATTCGATGGGGAGCGTTGCATTTCTTGTTCTCGATGCATTCGTTTTGCAGATGAAATTGCAAAGCAACCCGCTTTGACATTTGTGCAGCGTGGTGATCATGTTACCATTCAAACATTTCCGGGAATGGAATTCGATAGTCCATATTCCATGAATGTAATTGACATTTGCCCTGTTGGAGCACTTACCAGCATTGATTTCCGCTTTCATTCTCGCGTTTGGGAAATGAGTTTCACAGACTCCATTTGTCCGGGTTGTGCAAGAGGTTGCAATGTAAAATTGGGTGTGCGTGACAATGAATTACAGCGCATTGAACCAAGAACCAATATGCATGTGAATGAATATTGGATGTGCGATGCCGGCAGATTAGAAAATTATACGTTCGTTAATGAAGAGCGCATTTCAGAGCCAATGGTCAAAGGTGCGCAAAAAGAATGGAATGAAGCACTTGCTGCATCAGCCGACATCATCAAAGCATATAAGCCATCCGAAATCATGATTTTGGGTTCAGCTACGGGCACAAATGAAGATATCCATGCGACTGTGCAATTTGCCCGTGAAACTGTGCAGACACACAATATCGATTTCATTGAGCATCGTGATCCTGCATTCTCTGATGAATTCCTCAAATTGGCAGATCGCACTCCTAATCAGGCTGGTGCCATTGCACTTGGCTTACGTTCAAATGAAGCTGTAACCAAAGAAAATCTCACAGAGCGCATTGCTAAGCATCAAATCAAAGTCATCATTGCAATCAATGAAGATGTTTCCGCTTATGCAGCATCTGTTGAGCATGTTATTGCAATCGCAAGCAATCATAATGCAACCACACAATCTGCTTCAATCGTTCTTCCCGCTTCAACGTATGCTGAAGTTGAAGGAACGTTTACGAATATTGACAATCGTGTACAACTCATTGAGCCTGCCGTTACAACAAAAGAAAATGAACGCTATATGGGCATGAATATGAGTCGTTGGGATAAATTGGGAGCATTCAATGATCGCTGGACACAAGGCGAGCGACGCAATGCCCGCCCGACATGGAAAATCATGGCCGGGATATCCGCTGCATGCGGCAATCCAATGTCATTTTCCAATGCAGAAGAAGTATTCAATCACATTGCATTGCATAATCAGCATTTCAAAGGCATGAGCTATGCACTCTTGGAAGAATATCAAGGCTTGAAACTCGGCAAAGCTTCAGAACCTGAAGCAAAAGCCGTCATATATGAATCACATGTGTTGAAACCACAAGTGTAATGTTGCACTTTTTTAATTGCAGGTAATAGATGGATGCCATTCCTGTTGGCGCTTTAATCATCGGCGCAAAACTATTCATCATAGTCAATGGACTGCTTGTCATAGCTGCATATCTTGTGTATTTCGAACGCAAGATTTCAGCGTGGATGCAAAATCGGATAGGACCAAATCGTGTGGGACCTTTGGGATTGTTTCAATCCTTCGCCGATGTATTCAAACTATGGACAAAAGAAGATATTGTCCCGGCAATGGTTGACAAACGATATCATCTTGTTGCTCCGCTCATTTCGATGACTGTAGCCATGGCAGCCTATGCTGTGATACCATTTGGTGAATATTACGTGAATGGTGCAAATATCATGGCAGTAGCACCAGGCATCAATATCGGCATCTTATATATTCTTGCGATGTCTTCCATCGGTGTATACGGAATTACACTCGCCGGTTGGTCTTCAAACAATAAATATTCATTGCTCGGTGGTTTGCGTTCTGCAGCTCAGATGATTTCTTATGAATTATCCATGGGTCTTGCTCTCATTGGAGCGCTCATGATTTCGGGTTCTCTTGATATTCTAGAAATTGTAAAGTCTCAAGCTGGCGGAAAATGGAATGCATTTTTTCAGCCACTTGGTTTTTTGATTTTCCTCGTAGCCGCCTTTGCAGAAACAAATAGAGCCCCTTTTGATTTGCCGGAAGCAGAGCCAGAACTTGTAGGCGGATATCACACAGAATATAGTGGAATGAAATTCGGATTGTTTTATCTGGCAGAATATGTAAACATGTTCACAGCATCTTGCCTGATGGCACTGATTTATCTCGGTGGATGGGATATACCATTTCTCTATGAACAATTGGCTTCATTTGGAATTGGACAAGGCAATCCATTATTAGGTCTGATTCAATTCAGTGTCTTTTTTGCCAAAGTTGTTCCAATGTTATTCCTTTTTTATTGGGTGCGTTGGTCACTTCCCAGATTTAGATATGATCAATTGATGAATCTTGGTTGGAAAATCATGTTGCCACTTGCATTAGCTAATATTTTATTGACAGGCACCGGCATCATGCTTCTCAAGCATTTTGGAATCATGTAATAAATAAAGTCCACTCGGAGAGATCCATGAACATACAGCATAATATCGAATCAGAAAGAATGTCATTCTGGGAGAAGATTTATTTACCCGAGATTGGCAGAGGTCTTGCTTTGACATTTAAACAGATGTTCAAGCCGAGCTTCACCAGACAATACCCCGAAGAGAAGTGGATTCCAACAGGATCCTATCGAGGTCGCCCGGTATTGGTTTTGGAAGAAGAAGGTGAACGTTGCGTTGCATGTGGATTATGCTCCAGAGTTTGCCCCGCGCTTGCGATTGAAGTTCGTGCAGGTGAAACAGACAAAGTAAAAGAGCGTTATCCCGAGAAATTTGAAATCAATATGCTGCGTTGTATTTATTGTGGTTTTTGCGAAGAAGTTTGCCCTGAAGAAGCAATTATCATGAGCAAAGATTATGAGTTGGTCTTTACTGATCCTCAAGATGCAATCCTTGGCAAAGACAAATTGCTTATTCCTATTGCTCAATTGCAAGATCGACTCGAATACTTGCGTCAATATCGATAATCTGAACAATCTATCCCAAGAGCAAGACCATAGATCGTGGCTTGCTCTTTTTTTTTCTGTGAAACTTTGACCACTAGAATTCGTAATAGAAGTCATATAAAATCAAAATACACATGATTGAATCAGACATCCATATTTTCTCTCATGAGAATCTCATCACTCAATCTCAAAACTCACCTTTGACTTTGGGTTATCATACTTTGCAGTTTTATGTGGAGTCACCGGGAATACCGGCAAAACATGTGACAAATACTATCGAGACATTTTATTTATCCCCTTCCGGCGGAACATTACGTGATAGCTCCATGAATATCGTCATGTATAGCGCCAAGTATGACAAATACAAAGGGTATGGAAAAGCGTAAAACACCATTCATGTTTCATTATACAATGAGTTCTATGAAATACTCAAAACTCCACATGTTGTCATTGACAATCATGTTTGCCTTAAGCATTCTGACTGTACAATCGCATGCACAAATCAATCCCATAAATTTTGAAGAATTCACCATGAAAAATGGTTTGCATGTAATTCTTCACAAAGATGCATCTGCTCCCAATGTAGCAGTATTGGTACATTATAGAGTTGGTGCAAGAGATGAAGACCCCAAAAGAACGGGTTTTGCACATTTTTTCGAACATCTCATGTTCGAAGCAACAGATTACTATAAAAGAGCATCACTAGATAAGCTTATTCAAGGCGCAGGTGGTGAACTGAATGCATATACTTCATTCGATGAGACTGTCTATCATTTTGAAGTGCCAAGCAATGAGGTTCGCCTTCCATTATGGATTGAAGCATCACGCATGCGAACATTGCATGTTGATTCAATCGGCGTGGAAACACAAAGAGGAGTCGTAAAGGAAGAAAGAAAAAATCGTTATGACAATACACCATATGGCGATTGGTTCGAACGTACTGCGAACAAATTGTTCAATAATGGAATGTATAGCTGGACCCCGATTGGGACAGCGCAACATATTGATAATGCAAGTATTGATGAATTCAAACAATTCTACAATAACTACTATCAACCTAATAATGCAACATTGGTTGTATCTGGCGACATCGATGTAAAACAAGTCAAAGGATTCATCAATGACTATTTCGGAAAATTGCCAAGAGGTGCACAACCAAAGCGTTCTGATGTAGCACTAAAGCCCGTGAATGCCGGTATTGTTAAGGAAACGATCGAGGATGCCAAAGCACAATTACCCGCAGTGTTTATGGGATATCGTGGACCCAAAATTGGCGAAAAAGATGCATATGCGATGTCCATGCTTATGGATATCATGCGCTCAGGTGAAAGTTCACGCTTGTATCAGCGCCTTGTTGACAAAGATCAAACTGCAGTACAAGCAAGTGGTGGAGCTCAGAACTTGCAAGCTTCCGGGATGTTGTTCATGCTTGGTATCATTGCCCCCGGTAAAACACCAGACGATGTCATCAAAGCAATGGATGAAGAAATGGAAAAAGTGAAAGCAAATGGCGTGACCGACGAAGAGTTCGCCAAGGCGAAGAATATCGCCGAGGTACGATTCATCGAAGGCAAGAAGAATGTGCTCGAAAAAGCACGATCACTTGCTCGTTATCATACCTATTTTGGCAAGGCATCGATGATCAATACAGAAATCAAAGATTTCATGTCGATCAAGAAAGAGGATCTACAGAGAGTGGCAAAACAATATTTCACTCAAGATTCCAGAGTCATCATGCAATATATGCCGAAACAAAAACAATAATCTTCTTTTGATCACACTTTTTGAATTATCATGAAACGATACATTATTCTCATAGCTTTCATCTTTGGAATGCAGACCGCATTTGGACAAGCATTCAATCTTGGTGAAAAACCGGGTCCTTTACCTGCAAAGGAATTTGCATTTCCGAAATACACAGAATTATTCCTTTCAAATGGACTAAAAGTTTTCGTTGTTGAAGATCATGAACAACCAACTGTCAATCTGCGCTTGCAAATTAGAGGTGGAGAAGTGTCTGAGTCGATCCCTGGTACAGCGGCAATGACAGCAGAAATGCTCACCAAAGGCGCAGGAAAAAGAGATGCTCTAGCAATAGCAAAAGATCTTGATGGAGTGGGCGCAGGTGTTAGTGCTTCATCCAGTGGCGACATTACATCAGTAACCGGTGAAAGTATTTTGAAGCATATGCCAATCATGCTTGAAATTTTTGCTGATGTATTACGCTCTGCCACCTTCCCTGAAGAAGAATTTGCAAAGCTAAAAAAACAAAAGATGTCTGAAGTAAAATTAGAGAAAGCAAATGCAGGTTCAATGCTTCAATCTCTATCAAGAAAAGTTGCTTATGGTGCGAATCATCCATCTGCAAGACATAAGTCAGAGGCATCATACAATAGCATCACCGTCGATGAAATCAAGAAGTTTTATGCTACTTATTATCGCCCCAATAATGCAACACTTGCTGTTGTTGGCGATGTTAAACCCGAAGAAATCAAAGCAGTTCTTGAAAAAGCTCTTGGCACTTGGGAGCCGGGCGATGTAAATGAATTCCGCACACCAAAACCTGAGCCAATGCCACAAGGTGTGTATTTCATTGCTCGTCCAAGTTCAGTACAGTCATCAACAGCATTGACATCAACAGCATTGCCAAATAGTCATCCGGATTTTGAAGCTTTGCGTTTGGCTTCAAACCTTATGGGCGCGGGTTTTTCAGGAAGATTATTCAAAACACTCAGAGAAACCTATTCTTATACATATACACCATTTGCAGCATTGACAAGTGGTCGTGATGTCAACCGTTTTATTTGTGGCGCAGATGTTCGCAATTCTGTTACTGATTCTGCAATCAAAGTATTGCAAACAGAAATGAGTAAACTTGCAAATGAACCAACACCAAATGACGAGCTTGATTTGATCAAGAGATTTGTGATAGGGCAATTCAAGATGAATTTTGAAAATTCCGACTATGTAGCCGGACTTCTCCTTAATGCTGATTATAATAATCAACCAATTACTGTTGTGAAGGAATTCCCTCAAAGATTTACTGCAATTACTTCGGAACAAATGAAGGCAGCTGTTTCAAAGCATTTGGCAAA
>Ga0129333_10001198_pt1 | contig 23213 bp, 23 predicted proteins | sample CPB6_08_DNA_FD_94474 | JGI IMG/M metagenome (GOLD analysis project Ga0129333, IMG submission 94474) | Freshwater to marine salinity gradient microbial communities from Chesapeake Bay, USA - CPBay_Sum_0.6_0.8_DNA | ecosystem: Environmental > Aquatic > Marine > Coastal | place: USA: Chesapeake...
CCTGGAAAGTCTGGGCTTTCATAAACAGAATCGTAAACATTTGACCAATAGCAAAGTTCGTACTGAGCCTTGGTTATATCCGATATTGGATTTTTAAAAAGACTTGATCCGGTCTTAGACGCAGTTTTCCATATTGTTCTCCAAGGCTCAGATCTAGCTATAGCCCTTATATCTTTTTGTTGGATCTTAGAGGCTAAAACGGTCATCTTTAAAAGCTCTTCAATGTCTCTTGTAGATATGTGCTCCTCAAGTTCCTCGACAGTCTTCCAAATTTTTTCACCAAATCTGTCTCTGACGCACTCGCTTAAAAGAGTAACGTTTATTCTATAAGCCTTTTGGTATTCAATGGTTTGAGCAAACATACAATGCCTGACTTCGCTTAATTCTTCAATTCTTTTTTGTAGCGCATTGATAGTTGAATCTACCATTTGCAGACTTCTTGACTTAAACTTTAGTTTTGGTTTTTCGTTTATAAGTTTTTCTATGTCTTTTTGGCAAGTCTTGAGTTCTTGTTCTTTCTCATTGGACCAAAGACCTCTGCTTATAAGTATGCTTTTTTCATCCTCTTCGGTTAAAAATCCATCCTTTTTTAGATCAGACTCAATGTTTTTAGTATAAAAAGATATCTCTGAAAACAAAGAACTAGTTGGCTCAAAATACTTTAAAAGCCTATCTTTGTATTTGAAATGAAAAAAGCCAGAGACTATCTGGCGAAGTTTTTCTTCTTTTTCAGAATGAATCATTTAAAGAATGGAAGTTTGCCCTTGACCCAATTCCATACTGGGGTAAAAAATACCCCGCCGGCGATAAATACTAAAACTAAAACTGCGGCAGTTCCAATAGTGGAATTTAAAAACTCTTGCATAATTTTCTTCCTGAGAATAAACACAGCAGAATTTCTCCTGCTGTGTCTTAATATTAAGCTATATCAAACTTTTCTGGAGATGGTGTTGGCGTTAGGTTTTCACCCTTACCAGGGTCAGTAAATCCCGCCAAGAAGTTTCCTTCTGAAGTACCTGTTCTTGTGACGGTGAAGAAGTTGAAGTTGCTATAGTTGTAGGTAACAGTTCTGTTGCCTCCACCGGCTTCTCCACCGCTTGAAGAAACAGAGGTAAGTCTGTTCTTTGATCCAAGATCTATTTGCACTCCGTCAGCCGTGATTAAGTAAATTACTTGATCTCGGATATTAGTCGCTTCTTCTCTTGCGTCTACAGTGTCGCCTTGGAGGTCTATGATCTCAATAGCGGTCGTGACTTCAACAGGGAAATCCATGTATCTGTGGTACGGCCCCTTCTTGCCAAGCTCGAACAGTTCTGTTCTGCCCATGTCTACGCTTACCTGTATGCTTTGAATGTGTGTACTGAAACCGTTAGTAGTAAAGTTGGTTCCTGCTAATCCTGAAGCATAGTTTAAAGTAACTTGACCAGAAGCATTAACACCTGGGATTTCTCTTGGTAAGTAGCAAACGGTGAGATCTGAAGCGCTTGATCCGGCGCCAAGTCTTAGATGCTGTCTTCTGCTTACGAAACCAGTTGGAGGAGCGGTTAGTAAGCTTGTTTCAGCTACACCGGTGTATGGCTGGAAAAGTCTTACGCTACCTGCGGTGTTAAAGGTTTGAGTGTTGTTATTCCAATACTTGTTGTTTCCAACGAAAGTAACGCTTTCTGTGAAGTTTCCATCGACAGGGAAGTTGAAGTTGATGGCGCTGATAAACATGCCGCTTAAGAAGCACTGATGCGCTGAAGTAGCGCCGGTGGCAAAAGAAACAGTATCAGGCATGAAGTTGATGGCTATATTTGTTCTAGCGTTGGAGTATCTAGAAATAAGATTTGAGCCGCCTGCGTCTGATGCTAAGTGCTGGATTAGTGGAGTTCCGTCTAAAACTTTTTCTATAGTACATTCGACGCTAGGAATATTTTCAATGTTAGAATATATATCTAGCTGACCGAGTTGGTATACTTGTTCTAGATCAAATGTGGTATCAACTGATACGCTTTGAACACCTGAAACAGGTCGCATTAAATTACCTGCATGTAAACCAGTTCCTATACCTACGGTTTGTGCAGCATAGAAAAGTCTGTTGTTTGTATTAAATCTGTATGCCATGATATTTTATCTCTTTTTTGTATACACAATTATGTGAATACTTCCAAATCAACAGTGACCCCTCCTCTGATCAAAGGGAGAGCTATAAAGGTGTCAACCTCGGAAGAATTATCAGTAAATCTAAGATTTTTCCAAAAATATTGTTCACATCTTTGATCTACAGATAATCTGTTTGGGTTTAATGATCCATCTAAATTTAGTCCATAAAAGCCGCTTGCTGAAATTTTATTTGCGTCATAGGCTTTGACAGAAGAAGTTTGCAAAGAAACGCAGCAGTCCATTAAAAATTCATAATGAGGAGTATCTTCAGTTACAATATCAAAAGATACTGTATATGTATCCATTCTTGTTGGGGCGCCTAGTTCGTAAGGTATACCGTAGGCTCGCTTTACATCTATAAAGATTGCAGGTAAAAAGGCCTTGATTTCGTTTGGCATTTCATCATACCCTGATCCAGGAGGAGAATTTTGCCAGTTTTTTAGGTGTGCGTTAAACAGCCTTCTATATTCAGAGCTGGTTGATGGGTATATAAATCCTGCTCTTTCTGAATGCGGACAAAACACATTGAGTCCTGATGGCTGTGGATTTGTAAATACAACCCCTCCTCTTGCGTAGTCTATATAATGATCGTATATTCCTCCATTTTTTTCTGGATAAAACACGCCTGAAACAAGTATTCCAGTAGGTGTTATCGGAGGAGTTCCATTGTCATATGTAGGCGTTTGAGATTCCCAAACCCAATCAGCGCTGTTGCCGGCCCAAAATCTAAAATTAGAATACTGTGGATCATAAGCAGGTCTTAATTGAGAAAAATCATTTCCGTAATAACCGTAAGTGCCCGTGGACATATTGTAATACCCACCTGCATTTATCAAAGCTTGCGCCAAGTGGGCCATTACGTTCTCTCTTATGAGAGATCTTGTTGTTAACTGTCCGAAATATTTTATATCTCTAAATAGCATTTAGAACTTGCCTGTTGTTTCTTTTCTTATCTTATCGACTAAATATTGACCAATGCTTGAATATTGAAATTTAATTGCTTCCCTCTCCAATACCTTGATAACAGATGAAGTAAATTCTTGGGACTTCCCTGCCTCAGCTAGAACCTCTCTGATATAGTTTCTGCCGCCGGTTCTTAAATTTTCAAACAACTCTAAATCTTCTTTTGATACTCCGCTTGGTGATTTTTTTGTATCTTGGATTAATTTTATCGCATCTCCGATATCAGAAAAAAATTGAAGCCTTTTTCGTTTTTTTCTTAAGTTTTTTCTAGCATATCTAGCTGTGTCTGTGTCTCTTTTTTGCTTGGTTCTTCTGAGACATCTGCGTATTACTCTGGGGTCTTTGGCGGCTAATATTATATTAGGTATGTTCTCTACTACAACGGTCTGTATCACATCGTCAAAACTTGGCTCAGGTCTCCATTCGTTTGGTTCGTAGTCTCCGCCTTTTCTCATTATGTGCGATCCTGTGCGGCTGTACTCTACAAAGTCTCGTGGAGCTTCCCCAGCCCCTGGAAAAACGCTGTATCCATTAACTTTTGTTTCTCCGGTATTAGCTTCGTATAACCAATTTCTTCTTCTGCCTTTGCTTGTTTGACCCTTCCCTATTCTGAAAGAGGAAAAGTCATAAGCTTTATTAACAATCCTATCCATATAGGCTTTTATATTTGAAGGTAAAAGCCTTGACGCAGATTTTTGCCCAACTATTGATTTTAGGTTTTTTAACGCAGATTTATTTAGTTTACTTCCACCACAAGCGTTTACGTTAATTTTAATAGATCTCTCTAAAAATTTTTTTAGTTTTGTTATGGTGATTCTGTCTGGAACACCCAACGCTCCTCTGTATTCTTTATTTTCATAAAAATTTATGTTTGGCTGTTCTACTATCTTAGGTATAAGTTTTGACTTAATATAAGATGCGGCAGCTCTTGTCATTTCCCCGCCACAACTTTCACATAAATTATCTAGCAAAGCTTCTCTTACTGCATCAGCCAAAGCGTCGGCTAATCTTGAAACCACGACCCCGCTATTAGTAAATGATATGTATTGTGATACTTCTATCTTAAGGTTGGCTTTGGAGGATCTTTGCGGACCACCAGGGTTTCCAGGTTTGAATCTTTGATCAGCCATTTAAGCCTTTCTCATATATCTATCCAATATGATATACAATTTACATCTTCACCAAGTCCGTAAGACATAGGGGGTTTTATCATTTTTGATTTAAATGATTTAGAAGATCCGTAATAAAATGTTGCATGCGATGCTCTTAGAAGATCTGGTATATATTTTTTATCGCAAACAAACTTCCAAATGTTTTGAGATTTTTGAGCGGAACCAATCTCTAAAAATTCCTTCATGGCATCGCTTCTTGCTCCATATACTCTGCCTTCAATGATTTTCGTGCTTTGTGCTTGATAATATCCTGTCGCAGCGCCACCAAAAGCTGTCTCATTATATGTTGGTATTGAGTTAGGAGAAGTCAAACCTCCTGCAGGAGGCATGAATCTTGGCTTTGAGCTTACAGAATCATTCATTATGGTGTTTGAGGTTCTAATGTCTAAGTTAAATGTTAGTTCACAAGGAACACCAACTCCTCCGCTTGCTGCAGTTAGCGCTTGCGAAGCTTCTTTCCATGCTGACTTGACAGAATCTGGTACATAACTCAAATTTATCTCCTAGCTGGTCCGTACTCTGGGTAATAGGTGAAGTTAGTTGTTGTGTAACCCAAATCTGCGCTCTCGTAAGGTCCGAGTATTGCTCTTCCTGCAAATTTGTTTCCTTTTTCCCATTCCCAAAGAGACTTTTGGTAATTGTCTAAGAACATCTTCATGACATCCTGCTTGCCTTTTAGTGCAGCTGTTCCGTCATAAGAGGTTAAGTCGTCTTTTATTCTAATGCCGTATTTTGCCATGTCTTTTCTTGCCTCAGACATGCTAAGTATAACAGCAGCCTTGAGTACGAATAAGTTTGACAAGCCTTGATTTGAAGTATCAGCCTCTGGATCAGGATCTATAGTCAAGCTTGATAAACTAACCTTATAGCCGTTAGCTAGTGTCGTTTCCGCTAAAACAGCCTGTGCGCCAAGTATGATAAACTGATTCAATGAATTGGAATCATATGTTTGTGGCGAAGAAACGTCACCTATATAATATCTTAAGCTGGTCACAAGGTTGTTGTATGTTGCCATTATAAAGCCTCAGATGCTGCGTGCTGACCATATACGTATACTGTCTGTGACTGAGCTGGAGCTGTTATAGCCCAAGCATTTCTAATTGGAGATAGACCAGGCCCGCCAAACTCTATGCTTTGACCGCCGCTAAGTGGTATTCCAACGCCAGTACTCATATAATTAAAGCCTGTTCCAACAGCATTTATACCTACCCAAACAACGTGCTTGTTTACAGGCGCATAGTTTAGTACGGTTAATTTTTCCATTGGAGCTAAAGATCCGGTTTCGTTAGAGAAAATAAAAGCACCAGTTGCAGCTACGTTTGTACCTGTAGCAAATGGCACTTTGGATATAAAAATACCAAAATTGGTTCCGCTAGGCGACTCAGCAACAGAACCTTCTTGTCCATATTGCATTGACTGCTGAACCAGTGGTCCATAGCCTATGAAAGCTCTTGTTGATGTTGGTACTGCGTTAGATGATGTGTATGCCAAAGCCATATTTTTAAATACACAAAACAAAAGCCCCCGAAAAACGGGGGCTTCTGCTTGAAGATTTTTTGTTTTTAGAACGAACCGGCTAGTACGTGTCGTACATCTAGCACAGCCCATCCACCTTCCATTGATCCGTAGAACCCAACTAGACCGTGTCTATGTAGATTCTCGTCTTCGGTGATCTCAATCTCTTGGCTGACTGGATGGATGAAGCACTTGTCTGGCTGAGTTAGATCAAGCCCTATAACTAGTTCTTCATCAGAGCTTGGACCAAGCGATCCGCCTAAGGTGCTGCTGTAGTATAACTGATACTCTTGACCAACACCAAGCTCATCAAGGTCGTGGAAGTTTACACCGTACATACCTCTGACGGCGCCTTCTTCGCTTCTTTGGATTTGAGTTCTGATATCGTCAGATATTAGACCAATACCCCAGCTTGACATGTCTTCAAAAGCCTCTGGCGACATGTACAGATCAGTCATCTTTCTTCGAGCCACGCTGGTGGAGTTACCGCCACCGTTTCTACGAACGACGGTCTTCATTAAGCTGATGAGCTTTGGAGTGAAGGCTCCAGCGGCAGCATCAGCATCGTATGCAAGTATTCCGCGTCCCTTAGCCGCCGAAAGAATGGTCTGCCATCCGTCGTCGTTGTTCTTCTTTACGAATGACATGTTGAGAACTTCAATCATTCTTCTGAGAACATCGTATCTAGCGTGCTTTAAGAAGCGTCTAGTGCAGTCGATTGAGCTTCCAATCGCGTAAGTATTCAACTGAATGTAATCAGCCTCTACTCTTCGCATTGGTATCTTGCCGTGATCAGGGATCACGTAAGCGACGTGCTCTTTCTCGCTACCTGGAGCAAGGAGATCGAGTGGGATTCTAAGATCGGTGGTTTCAGTAAAGTCTTCGGTTACGAAGATATCTGAAACGATATCGCCATCAAGAATACCCTCTCTGATTGGGCCGTCAACAGCTTGAGTATAGCTGTTTAGGGCTGTTGCTATGCCTTTTGCTATTTGGGCTTGGGCCTTCATAGCGACGAGTTTATCGTTGCTACCAGCTGAGACAAGTAATTCTTTTGCCTCTGATGTTAGCTCGTTTGATTCTACGCTTGATTGTATTGAGTTATTCATTTTGTGTGTGCCTACCTTTTTATTTATAGATCTACATAAACCTTAGCGTAGCCATCTTCATCTGGTAACGATAGGAACTTACCTATCTCGAAAGCTAGAGTGCTGTTAGCCGCACCCCAAGTGCCGGTTTGTACGCCGCTGTTTGGTGTGATGTAACCAGAGGTTCCAAGATAAGCTGGCGCACCAACTCTAATGGTAGAGGTTGGATAGATCATGTTGGTGACAACATATCCTTTTCTTAGAACGGTTACCTTATCGCCAACCTGAGCTTCACTCTTGTATGGGTTAAGAGTCTGTCTGGTGAGGTCGATATTTACGACATCATTCATAAGAACTCCTATTGGTCTAGCTCCTGTTGGATTTAGACCATACCAAACTTGGTTGGCGGCTTGATCCATACCAGCTCCAGAAGGTCCTGTTGCGGTATTGCCTGTTGGAACAACTATACCGCCTCGTGATGAACCGTAAGCCCATCCTGTGGCGGCGAAGAACGAAATGTCTTCATCTACTATGTTTCTATCTGGTTTTAGTGCCATTTTTTTACCTTTGTTTTTTATACACTCTTTTTACAATTTAATTAAATTATCGTTTCTTTCCCATTGCAAAACCTATAAGGCTTTGAGCAGGATTGATTTTTTCAGCACTTGCTTCTGGTACAACCATTGCAAATGACTGCGACTTTTTAGTTGATGCTACAGCTTGAGCTGCTTCGTCTGCTACAGCTTCGTCTGCGTTATTTGGTTGAATTGAAGCTGCAATCTTAGCTAGAGAGTTTTTGAAAGCTGTGTAAGCGGTTTCGTCTAGATTTATGATGTCATCAGCAGTAACGCCATGATCATCAGATTTAACTATGTCCGCTATTTCCGCTAATCTTTCTTTTGCTTGCTTAGCTGAGAAGGCTTTGTCAGCTATCTCCTCAACTGAAGCAGCAAAATTATTTAGCTCTGCTAACTCGGCCTCTAATTTTTTAATTGTTTCTTCTTTTACGGCTAGAGAATCGGCAAGTGTTTTATTTTGCGCCGAAAGTTCTTCTAGTTTATTGGATGCTAACACTATAGCATCTTCTATCTCTTGATCTGTTGGTTTATCCATTACGATTTCTCCAGTTTTTACATACACTTTTTGATCAATATTGTCTAAACTTTTATCTTCAGCAGCTAGCTTCAAGGTTTGATTATCTGTTCCGCCTTGCTGCGTTTGGTTATTTTGGTTTGTTTGGTTATTTTCGTTTGTTTGTTCCTGATCTTGTAAATACTGGTGTATAGCGCCTCCGCCTCCGCCTTGATCAATTTGCTCTGAAGTTTCTTGTTTTGGTAGAAGTCTACCTGATCTTCTTAGCTTAAGTCCTCTCTTTGCCATCTCTTCTAGGACAAATCTAAGCTCTCTTTCGGAGGAGCAGGGTCTATATTGAGCGATTTTCATCTGTTCTTCTAGATCTGATGGATCACCTTTTAGCGCCGAGTATAGTAATGGTTGGTCGCCGTGTCTATCTTGTTGGTACAAGTGGTATCCAGTACATCCAAGCTCTATTTCACCGACTTTAGAAGCTTCTTTTGGTGAATAGAACATTAGTCCGTCGCTAGGTTCTTCATATGTTTTTGGGGTAAACTCTTCTACAGGAGCCATCGGCTCCATTGGAGCGTTTAATTCGTTTGGATTAAGAGGTGTGTTTGGTTCTTGAACCGGACCAGTTGGCGGATTAGTGGTGTTAGGATCAAACGTTGGGTCTATTTCAGCTTTAGACTTTTTATCATTGATGATAACGCTTAATATTTTTCCTTTTTTCTTGTTTGCTGGTTCGCTTACTATCCCTTGCCCAGAAAATATTATATTTTTTAGCCATCTTCCAATTTGATACTCTTGACCCTTGTATTTAGTCTTGCCACTTCCTCCATACGACTTTAAATCCTTTGACATAGAAGCGTTTGATGGCTTTCTGTCCAAGAATAGCGGATTTTCATCGTCTTCATTTTTTCTTAAGCAATAACCAAAATCTTCAAAGAAACACTCCATTGAAACGTAAAGATTGCTTTCGTCTATTCCTCTTTTGATCTTAGAGGCATACGACGGAAAGTATTGAGACCAAATTAGACCGTCTTGCTTTATGTGAACCATGCCAGACAGCGTCTTATTGGCAGAAGCCGCAAACTCTTCAGACATTTCTTGATCCATAAAGTTTAGTGAAGAAAGATCTCCATATATAAGGTTTGATCTAACCATAACCCCTATATTTTCGTTTTGGTTGTCCTCAGATCCTCTATGCATCCAATTTATTGGCTTGAAGTGAGGAGTGCTTGAGGCCTTTACGATTTCTTCTGCGGTAAAAACATCATCATTAGCATTCCAAATATCAGTTACTAAAATCGAAGATATAGGAGTAACGTCATCTGTTATTTTAAACTCTTTATCCTTAAGGGCAGAAAACGCACAAGCATTACCTACGCACGCCTGAGCTAGTTCTACTTTATTTTTTATTAGGTCGTTGTCTTGAACTAAATAATTAATATCACAAACAACTTTATTTACTTTAACAAGATCTGATATTGATTCTTCAGCTTTAAAAATTTTCATTTATTCACCTTATTTTTATACACATTGTGTGTTTTTATTGTTTTTTAGACAAAATAGCCATAACCATGTTTTTTGACATTCTGATATTCGACGCATTTTGGTTGTCTAGTTTTTTAATTTCTCTTGTCAGAACAGTAGTGAAATTTTCTGTGTTTATGTCTGACTCGGATATAGATATTATTTCAGAGTCTTCTATGACTGCACCTTTATATGTAGCAAAAACTTTATTTTTTGCACTTTCTATTTCTTCTTTTTGCTTATTGGTTAACTGCCTTTTATTGCTTATTTTGAATTTTTTTAAGAATTTTTCGTCTATGATTTCATCTACTCTTTTTTGGAAATCATCCGCCCTAGCCAACTCGTCGGCCTTAATTCTCTTGGAAACCTTACGTTTCACTGTGTCCTTTGAGCCTGAAGGTCTTCCAAGAGGCATAGCCGGTTCTAAAGAAACAGGAGTGTTTGATTCTTGTTTAAGTTTAAGTAACTCTTTATTTTTCTTATGATTATTTTCAGATATTTCTGTTTGAATGAATGGACTGTACTTATCAGATACAACACCTGCTTTTCTGTCTTCCTTTTCTTGCGCAAGTCTGGATTTTTCAATATCCCACATTTCTCCAATTTTTTCAGTGATAGTTTGATTGGATATAACATTTCTATCATTCAACTCTGTAAGCAGTTTGAAATAACTAGGTTGGTCAAACAGATTGTCTACACTGAATTTTATTTTTGGTTTTGTTTTGAAAGACAGTTCGTCACAGATAATATCAATTTCAGACTGAATCCAATCTGTCAAAGCTCTTCTTATGGCGTCTATTCTTTTCATAAGGTTTCTTAAACCCATAAATGAGTCGTTTGAACCTCCTGAGCTAGATGTGCCTCCGATCAAACTTTTATGAACGCCCAATCCAAGAAGCATTGACTCATAGTTTTCAGTAAAATTTTCTAGCTTTTCGATTGGTGGAAAGTATTGATCGTATTGAAGCATTGAATCCCAAATTATATCAAGAGTTCCACCGCTATGATTCTCTAAAACGTTTGACAATCTTACAATGGATCCTATATCTGGAAGAATTTCCTCTTTATGATCTCCAAGCCGCCATAGTCTAACTGAGTTATACCAACTGTCTAAAGCGCTTATCTTAGCCATTCTTAGCTTTTCATTGTAAATAACATCGTGCAATATACTGTATATGAAGCTTTTAGCCCAAACAGCACTATCTTTTTTCTTGTAATGTGCTACGTAGATAGAATCAGGATCAAGCGGAATCATTAGGTCAACGCCATTTTTTGATGACATTATTGCCTTTTTAACTTCAGGCGGAAGTCCTTCTAAGGCGCTGTCTCCTTCTTTTTTCACCAAGCTTTTGAATTGAGATATGTGTGTTGAGCTTATCTTAATGGCCCATCTCTTATTGCCTGAGAAAATTGCCGCCTCGCCACCTATAAGCATAACAGTTTGAGGATCGTAGAAAACGTAGTCCAAAGGAATTTTTGATCTTTTTGTTGGCGCAGCGTTTGCCGAATCTCTACGCATTCTTCTTATTGTTGGAACATCTATACTTTCAAATCTTCTTCCAACAACAACGTTTCCTTCAACCACAAAGTAATTAGAGAATCTTTCCGCTCTCTCCTTTAGTCCGCACTTAAGCGACCATTGCTTAAAAAAGTTTTCAACGCTTTTATTTTCACTTACTATCTCCAAACCCTCTACAGCAATTTCTGTCATTAAGTCAACTACAGATCTGATAAGGCCTACGCTTTCATAAGCAGAACGGCATGCGGTCATTACCTCATCATCTTTATGAGGTATTTTTTCGTTTGGTCTAAATCTCTCCCACGCCTTTCTGGTGAAAGGCGGTCTTACTGAGATGCCGTCCTCTACGTTAGAGTAAAAGCCACCAAAGGCCATTTGTTCTGGTTTAATTTCAGACATAGCCTTGTTGTGGTCATTTAGATTGTTCTTTTTTTCAGGATTTGTAGATGTGTAAAAATTATTTTCAGACATTGTGATTGAACCGCAATGCAATTACATACACATCAATAAAATATTGAACCGTTAGGACCGTCAGATTTGCGTACTATTGTTGGTCTATTGTTGATTTGGTTGTTTTTCATCTTTTTGAGTCCTTTACCTTGATACATTTGACCAGACATACCGCTTTGACCAGCTATCTCTTTGGCAGAGAAACCTCCAAAAGTATGCTTTCTTGGTTCTTCTACTGTGTTAAGAATACCTCTAGCAGCATCGTTTGCTAATAGAAGACTGGTGAAATGGTCTTTTCTTAATCTTGCCTTGACCCCTTCTGTTACTACACCTTTTATTCTTGGCAAATCCCAAGTCTTGTTTCCCTTTGCTGTGGTTTGTTCCTGAATAAGAGTGGTTTGATATTTACATTCTTCTATCTCGTATTGAATGTTTTCAAGAGAAAAGTCTATTAGCTCCTCTTCTTGGTTTAACATCCTGGACTGCTCTACCGATATCGCATCATAGGCTGGAAACAGTTGCTTCATTGTGGTTATGTCTTTTAAAAGATTGTAGTGAGCCGCTTCGTACCACTCTCTTGAAGAGAATTCTATTACTTTGATTATGTGAGCGCCTTTTCTGTCAGACACTTCTTCATCATTCATATCAAATAAGCAATACTCCCCATCGTTTATTTTTGAGCTATCTTTGAGACCTTCTACTACTGACCTGCCTCCGCCTCCTGAATCTATGTGGATTCTTACAATATTGAATCTAGAACATATCTCATGTATCTTTCTTAAGATGAATGTGTTATAATCTTCTATTCCTGAAAATAACTGAGGCTTTCTTTTCTTTAAAGACTCAAACTTTTTTCTGTTTGTGCTCCAACAAAAAACTAATTCTCTATGGTCATCTTGAATTTTTATTACAGATATTGCGAAGTTATCTCTTTCTGAAGCAGGGTCTACACCCATTACATATTTGTGGTTTCTATCTCCATACTCTTCAGCATAGAATTTTATTTCGCCATCTTTTATCTTAATTGGTGCTGTGGCTTTGTACAATGCTGAGGCGGGATAGAATCCGTCAGAATCTTTAGCAAAAACGCAACCATATTCCATTTTAAATATGGCAGAATCCATAGTGGCTTTACCTTGCTCAAGAATCGTTTTATCCATCAAGCCTGTTGGTAGACAATCCCAAGGCAGTCTTATTACAGCGTATTCGCAATCATCAGATCCGCCATATTTTGTTTGATTATATATCAGATTGCAATAGTCTTGGTAGTATTTATAAAAATGATTAAATTGATACGTAGCAGTTCCTGCTATTACTATCTGATTTCCTTCGCTTTTAGTATTTCCTATAAAATCATCTATATCGTCAGTACTCATGCCTATGGTTTTTAGTGCGTCTATCTGATATTGTTGTTTAACTTTTTCAAAGGTGTTATTACTTTGAACAGATGCAAAGCCTCTAATTACAGTTTCAAATATGTCTGGATTTACAGAGCCAAACTCGTCAACAATAATTGTATTTGCTCTTAACCCTCTAATTTTTTCACCTGTTCCAATCGGAATACCCATTATTTTACTGTCACCTATTTCCCAAGTAAAACCCAAAACGCCGCGTCTTGGTCCATTATTGGCTCCGCAAATATCTTGCAGAATAGGGGCGTTCTTCCAAATATTTTCCATTGATTCAAATACCAAGCCAGACTGTCTTAAACCTGCACCTGCAATTACAATTTTACTACCTTGATCTAGCAAAGCCTTAGTTATCGCATAACAGCCAAGCATTGTTGTTTTGGATCCGCCTCTGGTAGCTAAGATCATTGGAAGCCTCTTTGTCCAAAGAGTGTGCAAAATTGACATTTGATACGGAAATAAGTTCATGTTCAAAAGAGTTTTGACTGTAAAAGGAAGGTAATCTATGTTTTTAAAAATCTTCACAAGCTCTTCTGCTATATCATCTTTTTTTACCGTCAAATCGAAAGGATTACTTGTTTGTAGTAAAGAAGGATCGCCTACCTCAAGGTAGGCGAAATCCAAGTATTCTTTTATTCTATCTTCTGACCAATTTTTATCTATCATGGACTTTGATTTCCATTAAGAGTTACTCCGTTTTGTGTTCCAAGAATGCCTACGCCCGGTACGCTACTACCAATTGGCATTGATTCATCAGAAACCCACAATCCAATAAATCTTGGATCATCTTTTTTGGCAATTTCAATTTTTGTTGTATTGAAGTTTGCAAGCACCTTAAAATTTAGAGTTACTATAAGGGTTTCTTTATTGTAAAATGTTTTGTTTCCTAATTGGCTTAACCAATGATGAGAAGCGTTGCCATCTTTTGGCACTGAAACTTCATTGATATTACCAGGTCCAGGCATAGGAATTGAATTATCCATACTCGGCGGAGAACCTGCTTTATTCAGACCCATGAATTCTAATACATTTGGATCCCAAATAAAGTTGGTACAAACAGACGAAAGAAGCTGAGGTTTTGTATCTGGCTTTATCATTACTTGAACTGGAACAATGTCGCCTACATTAACCTTTGCGCTTGTTGCCGTAAGATAGTGAGAAACCTTGTAATCCGCAGGAACACCGAACATTATTTGTTCACCTTGGCTTCTTGTTTCAGAAAGAACATTTGTTCCTAAAACCGGGCTGCCATCTATCTTAGTTAGTATGGTTTTTTCTTGGTGAATTGTGCTTGGTAACGTTCTAATAAAGGCTCTCTGCATTCCCCATATTGGAAGATAGAAATCGTCTTTCACCAAAAATCTAATCTTTCCTAACAGGCGATATCCACCTTGCCACATGTATCCATCGAAATTCCATTGATAATAAGACGGCTTACTAGGCGGAGTTCGCTGTTCTGGAGCTTTTAGCGCTTCTGAGCGAAAAAGAAAGACGCCTTCTCCCAGCATCGTTTGCTGAACCTTACTGGCATCCATAACGTTTTTATCAAAAGCAGGACCAAAAGCTGTAGGATCAACAGGTAAAAGTTCTAAACGAGTGTGATCATACTGAATTACAGCGTCTGTTGAGCGATATATACTCCATAGATAAATCGTCTTACCGTTTATAACTTTTGTTTTTGCAATGGGCATTGCCATTAAATCCGCAGTAATTATTTGGCCTTTATAAGCGATTTGGCCAAACCTATTGTTTCCATTCCAAGTTCTGTTGGCCCAATCACAAGACAGATAAAGCTGATATCCTATGCTTGGGTCTATAAAATATGGCGTGTAAACCATTGCCGGAGGAACTGGAACTAACTGAGTGGTTCCGTCTGGTTGAGGAACTTTTGTTGGTGGAACCGGTACGGTTTGAGCTAATGCTGAAAATGAAACTAAAAGACTAAGAATTATTGATTTGATCATTTGTTTTTCCTTCTATTAATTGCTTAAATAAATTGCACATGTATTTTTTAGCGAAGTATTTGTTTGATAAAAACAATGTTTTTATACCCCATTTATAATCTATCTCTGTTACTCTCTTTAAAATAAAGTCGGGTGATAGTGTAAAGTATCTTCCTTTCTTGGGATCTCTTACGTTATATCTTGCAAAAGAATCCCTTAGGTCATCTTCGACTATTATGTATGGCATTTTGTATTCTGCTAATTTGTCGAGTTCTTTTTGAAACCTATCCCAGTTTTTTCCAAAATTACCTATCACCTCTTCTATGCTATTTTTTCTTTCTATTATTATGCCATCCTTAGCATCAAATCCCTCAAGAGAATAATCTCCACAAGGCAAAGCTATATTTTTTATTTCTTTGACAAAAAATCCAGATGGCAGTCCATCTTCAAAATCCCAAGGCTTTTTTTCCCTAGTATCAACGATAACGTTTGCGTAAATTGTTTCTTTTAATGTTTTTTGCGCCTGTTTTCTTGCGTCGGCGTATCCTCTTCGGGGCATCTATTTTCTCCCATTCAGGTTGATTTGCGTTTGCTATCACGGTTCTGAAGAAAAGACTTTCAAATTGTTCTTCTCTTCCTGTGACGAAGCAATGATGTTTTTTACAAAGACAAATTCCATTGAATATTTCTGTTCGAAGCCTATGGTGATCAGCGTATTTTTTTATGTGATGCACTTCTAAACTATTCCTGACCTTACAACCCGGATATTGACATGTATAGCTGTCTCTTTTTAATACAGATCTTCTAAAACTTCTGTATTCGTCGTTATCTCTTTGGGATTTATATTTTCTCACCAATCACATATACACTATTTTGTCTCTATGAGACGCTTCCTCGCTATCATGAACATACATATCTAAAAGAACCTCTCTCCATTTGTGTTCTGCAGACCAACCAAGCTTTTCTTTAGCTTTCTTTGGGTCTGCTATTAAGTAGTTGACTTCCGCCGGTCTTATTAGGCTTTGATCTTGGTAATATGGCTTATCGCTTGGATCTAATCCAGCTATATGACAAACGTAGTTTATTGCGTCACCTATTGATGCCGACTCTCCTGTGCCAATAACATAATCATTTGGTTTTGGTTGCTGAAGCATAAGCCACATAACGTTTACGTATTCTTTAGCGTGTCCCCAATCTCTTTTGGAGTCTAGGTTTCCTATAGAGAATTTTTTGCCTGTATTTTTATACTCGACAACGCCTTTAGTGATTTTTCTAGTCACAAAATCCAATCCTCTTCTTGGGCTTTCGTGATTAAATAAAATACCGCATGAAGCATGCAGTCCATAAGCTTCTCTGTATAAGCCAACCATTTTGTGTCCATACAGTTTTGCCGCAGCGTATGGACTCCTTGGAGCAAACTCTGTATTTTCGTTTTGCGGACCTGGTGAGTTTCCAAACAATTCAGAAGTAGATGCTTGATAAAATCTAGTGCCAGGACTGTATTTTAGTATTCCCTCCAAGGCAATAGTAACAGCCTCACCATCTGTTTTCAGAGTAGATATCGGCTCCTTGAAGCTCTGTCCTACATGAGACATCGCAGCTAGATTGTAATATTCATCAGGTCTTAGCTCTCCGATAATATTGTTGATGCCTGACGGGTCTGTGATGTCTAGATTTAGAAGATTAAAGTTTCTATCTTCTAAGGCTTTATCTAAGTAATTATTTGACCTTGAAGAGGTGCGTCTTGATATTCCGTAAACAGTGTAACCTTTCTCTAGTAAAAGCTCGCATAAATAAGAACCATCCTGACCATGACAACCCGTGACTATTGCTTTTTTATTCATTGTTGTTCTCCATCATCTTAATTGTATTTGAATCTAGTAGTTGCGGAGCTATTTCTCCATCCATAAAGGTTACTCCGTTTCGCAGCTCATCGGTTTTTTTGTTCATAGATATCTTCATAAGCTCTGCCATTCTGCCTTCTTGCGTTTTGGTTTTCTTTGAGTCAAATTTTTTGCACAATGCGAAAAAGGTATCCGCACCTATTTTACCTCTTTCCTCTCGTTGTTTTCTTGTTATATTTAGACTCTCGCTAATTTTGGTGCTTTTTTCCAACAGTTCCTTATACTCTTTATTTAAATCTGTCAATCTTAAACTTGCAGCGAAAACCTTTTCATAGGTCTGAGCCTCGGTGGGATTGGAAAGATCTAAATCTTTTATGTCTCTAACTCCAGACTCTCTCATGAGAGTATCTCTTAGCTGCAGGCACTTAGAATAATCAGCTTGGTTTTTGTCTATTCTAAGTTTAAGCATTATTATTTGCTCTATGTTGTTCTCTTCTGTGTGATTTAAGTCTTCAAGCTGAATATGGTATCCAGCCCAATCTTCGCAAAAAGATTCCCATTCTTCCTTTGAGAGCATCCCCTTTATTCTTCTGCCTCGTGCAGAATTTACCAAGTCCTTTGTCCAAAATGAAACATCTTTTTCAGTTTCTATCTTGGGTTCTTCTTCGCTTAGACTTGGATCATTTTGCTCTATTTTTTTCTTATATCTTTCTATTGTTTTTACAGAACAGTCTAGTCTACGAGATATCTCAGCCATAGACAAATTGTCTAAATTATCCGATATAAACTTTATATCTGCAGCGGAAAGTTTTTTATTCATTATTCCACTCCGTTATGAGTTCATTGATTTTCAATAATAATTTATTCTTGTAGTACGGCGTTACCGCTTCGTCGTTTAGACAAGCGTTATATATCTCAAGATATGAGCTGTCTAGTTTTTTAAGTATGTATTCCTGAAGCTCTGAGTATTCTACTTCTGAGTGAATGTTGGAAACACAAACAGAGTTTTTGTCATTTGATTCATTTTTATCGGGAAGAGAAGAGGCTGATTTGCTTAAGCTTTGTCTTGCGGAAGAATGTTTTTCATTTACAGATAAACAATGGTCCCTGTAAAAATTTTTAAGTCTGTTTTTTACTATTTTATTTAGCCATCTCTCCAATGATTTTGCGTGAGTTTTGTCGGCTTCTTTTGCTTGGTCAAAAAATTGAAGCTGTTGTATGCATATTAGTCTTGCCTGAGATTCTATATCCTCTTCAGTCATGAACCCAAACTTTTTTCCCCTGTGTGTTTTGGCTATGGTTTCAATAATGGAAACAACCTCTTCGTAAGAGATTTTTTCTTTATTGTTCTTGTTTATTTTTCTTAAGAACAATTTAATTGGATCTGAAATTTTTGACACGCTATATTATAGTTACATGTGTATATTTTTGCGGAGTTATCTATGAACACTTCAAAAAAGAGATGGTCTGAAACGGAAAAACACTTCCTTAGAACTAATGCCGCCGGCATGAAAGACATGGATATAGCTGCTCAGCTTAAGAAGAGCCTTAAGTCTGTTCGTGAGATGCGAAGAAGGCTTGGGTTAATTAAATTATCAGGAAGAGGCAGGGTCCAGTTAAAGGATAGGGTCGAAGCTTGATACTAAACATCGTTAATGATTCGCTGAACGATACAAAGATTGTATCGACAGATCCTTCAACTAATTTTAGAAGCGACGATCTTCGTTTAGTTGGAGATCCTCTTGATCTTAATAGGATATGTATTAATTTCAGTGTTCCAACAGATCTTGATCGGCAATCGATAGTAAGGGCAACCGTCAATCTTGTTATTAAAACAATAACTGGCGCAGGAACTAGCCCAAGCATCTCTTCAGCATTAATAAGCCAAAATACCGTTGACTATCGTTATGTTAGCTGGAACAATTATAACAACGGAATAGCTTGGACAACGCCCGGAGGAGATATAGAGTCGAGTACGATTAAAACAACAACCGTCGCACACTCCTCAGTAGAAACGATGGTAAGCATTGATGCCACAGACTCTGTGTTGTATGCTATCGCCAATGCAAAGTCAACTATGAATCTGTTGATATATACAGCCACATCGAATACCAACATTACCTATTACAGTAGAGAAACTGCAAACAAGGGACCTAAACTAGAATTGTTGTATAGAGACGCCACTACTGCCGATGGCATCGGCAGAACTGGCTCGATTCCCTCAATTCCAAGCATTTGATCAGCAGTTGCAAGCCTTAGCGCAATCAAGACCGTAAATATATTGATCGCCATTCTTGGCGCACTGGTTGTCTACAGGGAAATCAACCTTTAGCTTTGCGCAATCTGACATGAACTTCTTCTTTGTGCCTTGTTCGTATTTGTCCTGCTGTATCGGTGATGTAGCAGGCTTAAATGCATATGGAGCGCATCCATTGGCGTAAAGTTCGGCCAATCTTCTTGATTTAATAAGATACTCGTATCTGCGCTTTTGGAACTTGCAGTGGCAACGATCTTTTGCTAATTGGCAGTTTCTTTGTTCGGTTGGGCTTAAAGGTCTTCCTTGGTTTGGAACGCCTTGCTGCGGCATGGCCATCATCTCAATATTCTCAATAGAAACCTCTCCGGAGGCAGTACCTCTAAAACAATCTTCAAAATTATATCCCTGACCTCCTTGGCCCCCTATACAGTTTCCATAGCACCTTTCTAGTAACTGCTCCAAAGCCTTGTAATATCTTAGGATTTCAGCGCAGGTTTTCTTGCCGCTAAGTCTTGGCAGTATGCCTTCATCCAAAGGCTTTCCATCGCATCCAATGAGATCTCTAGTTGGAACAGGTTGGTTGTTTGATGGTTGATTTGGCGCCTCTTGCGGCTCTGCGCATGGATTGTTAAGGCAAACCCCTTGAACCATAACGCAACTTATGGCTTCATTTGGAACTTCTGCGCCATTTTCATCAATTTTATAGCCACATTTTGGGCGAGTGGCATTGCTTGTATTCCCTGCCGCATCTACTACTACGTTTCTGCATGTTGGAGGATATAAAATAGGAAATTCCGCATCCTTACAGCAGCATGCATAAGCAGTTCCGCCTGTTGCTGCGCTTGTTAATTTCTCTAAAATGCCTGCTAATTTATTTTTCATTTTATTCCAATGTTAAGAGATATTTGGTTTTTTGAACCAGTCCGAGCATTTCATCCCGCATGTTTAGCAAAGCCGTCTCGGTCTCACCCAAGTCATTTTGGATGTCATTTCTAAGCAAAGATTCGAGTGAGTCAAGAACGGCGCTTGGATCCTCAGATGCCGATACATTGAGACTAGAGACTGTTGATAAAAGTCCGCGACCCCTTGCTCCTATGTAAGTTTCAATAAAGTCGTCTATCTGTTCGTTCAGTGACTCATAAGCTTTTCCAAGAGCGCTATGCGCCGAGAAGGATGTGGTATTCCAATGGAGCATTCTGAGCTTTACATTAGCCTCTAGAAGACCGCTTATAAAGCCTCCATTGCCGCTTGTCTCGATGGAGTCCACCCCCATCTCCTCGGTCACAGGCGCGTCCACTGCCATAGGATTAATATCCTCGGCCTTGGCTGAGCCTGCGTAAGCATTTAAAAACCCCTTGATGTCTATTTTCATATTAAGCCTTTACCATACATACACTAGATTAGGCTATGGCTCCGCCTTCTTGTATCGCTTCTTCTACGCATACATCAATCGCCACCCACAGGCTTTCAAGGAGTGTATTAATTTGATTTGCCGCTCCAGCGCCTCCAATAAGGTCTCCTATGCGCCTTAGTAATTGATCAAGAATCCCCATCATAATTTTCAAACATACCACACACTCATTGTCTCCACCTTCAGAATCAAATATTATATCGGTAAATCTTCCTTCCGCCCCATTTGGACCCAACAGGGTAGGATCTGCACCCCAAATTGGTCTTGAAAATCTAAGGGGCAGCCAATTTTTTCTTTCTGGATTTGGCATTAAGCATCCAGACTTCACCATAGATTTTACATAAGAGCAAAGTCTAGCCTCTATTCCTTTTATTAAATCACCATTGAAGAATCTTTCCCAAGGAACATTTCCCACACAAGATATTCGGCAATCAACCCTGTCTGGATAAAGTTGCGGGAATGGCTTCTCGCATTTAATGCAAATACAGGGCCAAAGGTGCAGTGGTCCTAGCAAAAAGAAAGAGTTGCATTTTTGCGCGTCTTTAACCCACGGAAAAAGCTTTGGCAGAGCCTCTTTCATTGGTATGCAATCAAATTCAGGAGGATTCTGTATTTGGTCATTTATAGGAGCCTGTTCAGGAGCTTTCTCCTCTTGATTGATCTCAGGAATAGCCTGCTCTATCTCCAGCGCCGCCAACAGCTTTTTTAAGATCTTTCTACTATCCATATAGATACATATACACAGAGTGTATACCATTACAATGGTCGTTTGGCGTGATCTCCCTTCTAATCCATCATATCAGATTAGCAATACAGGACTTGTTAGACAAAAATCTAGGATGGTTTTTAACCGTGGGCGATACTACAGCAAGGCTGGGGGCTTGGTCAAGGAACACAGAGACTCTGACGGCTATTGCTTCGTGGTACTTGCCTTAAAGGGGGAAAATCAAAAGCGATTTGTGCACCGTCTAGTGGCTGAGGCCTTTATTGGACCTAGGCCTGAAGACCAAACAGTGGACCATATCAATAGAGTAAGGAATGATAACAGGGTGGAAAATCTGCGCTATGCCACTGCTTCAGAACAGAATCTCAACAGGGTGTTTAAAAAGAGAGATGAGTAAAGTGCTTATATAAGTTTGTGGGCGCTCCAGTTTTTTGGGGCGCCTTGCCACATGAATAAAGTGCTTATATTAGACTGGCAGGTGTGAAAGTGGGCGAACCCCGGCCGCGCCGGAACAATGGCGGGGACCTAGAAGTAACAGCAGACAATGCAGCGTGTGGTGTCGTTGTAGACACTACGCATTGTTCTGCACGGGCTTTCTTGACCAAAGGAGTCACTATGCCCCGCTCTCTCACCGTGTCCGTCTCGTCCAACACCATCAGCGCCGCGCAGAAGAAGAATGCGCCGACGAAGAATGATTCGTCGTCTCTCATCTGGAGCGGCGTCGTTGCCATCGTGAACGAGAAGAGTGAGGATCGCCGCTCGTTCACCATTGACGAGGTGAAGCGTTCCCCCGAGAACTTCCTCAAGTTCCTTGCCATGTCGTTGCACTACTTGCGCAGCATCGGCAAGACTCCATCTCTCGCAATGACTCGCATGAAGAATGCCATGCGAGACACGGCATTCAGCGACGACGACAGCGACTTCAACGACGCTGCATCGAATCTCGCCGAGGCGCATCGGATTCACAGCGAAACCCTGCGATTCCTGCGCGTCGTGTGCAAGAGCGTCGATGGCTTCGAGAACAAGAGGCTCGCGGGTTGCGACCTTGCTCGACAGTACGCGACTGCGCGGCATCTGCTCGTCGCATTCGATCTCGCATCGAATGAGGGAGTGGGCAGCGCCCGCAAGAAGGTTGCTGCGAGCGTGACTCGCAGCGCCGAGAATGACAAGCGCAACGCTAACAAGCGTTGATGCAGTCAAGATATCTCGCGCAAGCGAGAACGCGGTGAGCGTCGCTCACTAACCACTACCTTCTCTGTCGGTGCGCGAAAGCGCATCGACAGACTTCAAACAACCTCTTTGCACGCTGCATTCATTGCAGTTTCAAGCGAAGAGTGAGGCAACTAGTCGAAGATGTACCCGTGTTGCCTAGTGATCTATGCGTGGTCGAGTAACCAGTCTCGTAATCGCGCATCAGGTGCTAGGAACACAATGAGTGCATCCGATGAAGTCCCCTAGTAAGGGTGTTGCTTGTGCTAGTCGGCGAAGGAATGCCGACAATCTCTGCGTGCTACACGCAAGAGGTTCTACTATCCGCGCGTGCTCGGTAATGAGTAAACACGCTTCACAAGTCTGCGGATACGGTTAGCACTAGACCATGATTGATCGCAAGATATCTGCGGTGGGTTCAAGCCGCAGATGTTGAGTATCTCTCGTGAGTAAGTAACGGCTTGGCACCACTTGTGTGCGGTTCGGGTATACCCAGCCTGTACAGTCATGCGAATGCTCTACAGGATCAGACCGCGAAACTCGAGTGTCTCGTGTCATCTCTTCATCGGGATGAATGAGCAGATAGTCCCTGCTACCGAGACATGCACGTGACTGCGTACGATGATTAGTCATCGTGATCGTGGTAGGCGGCAGTAGTTTCAGAGTCTGAACTGCAGCACGATGCTCTGGGTGTGTCATGCGACACACACTCCAACATCGGCAAACACAAGTGTTACACGCGAAAGCGTCCGTGAACGGTAACGGCCGAGATCATCTCGGAGTCTTTGATGCCCCTCGCACCACTAATCCCCCTTCGCTTGGTCGAAAGATCAAGCGAAGGCTTCCAACAATGCAACAGGAATACCGATACCTGTTGCTACAGCAACATCGGTCGAGCAAATGCTCGGGAGCTAGTCATGCAGATCAAGATGATCGCGCGGGGCGTCGAGACCA
>Ga0129333_10001199_pt1 | contig 23207 bp, 19 predicted proteins | sample CPB6_08_DNA_FD_94474 | JGI IMG/M metagenome (GOLD analysis project Ga0129333, IMG submission 94474) | Freshwater to marine salinity gradient microbial communities from Chesapeake Bay, USA - CPBay_Sum_0.6_0.8_DNA | ecosystem: Environmental > Aquatic > Marine > Coastal | place: USA: Chesapeake...
TAGCTTGTTTCTTTGCCGGGTCGGTTTCACTTGCCAAGGTTGTGTTCAAATCGTATTGCTTGCCTAGTAGAGCAACCTTAAGCTCTTCTACCGAGTCTATAGTGGCTTGGGATTGGGTTAGTGCAGTACCGTCTCCATTAACAACCCCAGCAGCCGCATCCGTACTAGCAGTTACCTTTATGGTGCCGTCAGAATTCGTAATCGCACCTTCCCTAATCTGACTTGCTGTATACTCTTGGCCGACGCCAACTTTAACGTTTCCGTACGCATCAGTAATCCTACCAGCGCGTAACTCACTAGGTTTAGGTTCTTTGTTAACCTCGACAGACAAAGCATTTATACTTGCATCTAGGAGTGTTTTCAAGACTGTTTTTACAAAAGGATTAGTCTCCTTAGCAATATTAATTCTTAGCGCGGTTAATGCGTCGCGTAGCCCCTTTTTTATAGTTTCTGTAGAAACCGCTGAAGCTTCTGACACTCTATCCGCAGAAGTTTGCTGGGAAGTACCCTCTCCCGCGGTACTGACGTCGTCTGGGTTATTCTTTTTAGTACCCTCTCCCGCGGTACTGACGTCGTCTGGGTTATTCTTTTTAGTACCCTGTCCCGTAGCGGTACTGACGTCGTCTAGCTTATCCTGTTTAGTACCCTGTCCCGTAGCGGTACTGACGTCGTCTAGCTTATTCTTTTTAGTACCCTCTCCCGCGGTACTAGCAACCGAATTCAAACTGTTTAGAGCCCCTTGAACACTATTGATTCCATTATCCAACCAAGGGGCGTCAATACCCCAACCGCGCTTGAGGTTATTAAGGCTATTGATTACGCCTTGAGCGGTACCTTTGCCCTTTTCAAACCAAGACTCACTGGCCGAAGACACCGAAAAGGAATCTTTCTTGGTGTTTGTGTTTGCGACATTTGCTTTACCGCCGTAGCCGCCGTCCGTTTTAACTGCTGTAACGCTCTGACTTTTGCCCTGCTCAATATCAGGCTCAGAAGGTTCTGCAATAATACTGTGGGCTACGCCGTGCCACTGGGTAGCTACTACACTCTTGCCTGCGGAAGCACCTAAGTTGAATGCTTCAATCTTGCACCCACCTAATACAAAGCGCCCAACGGGCTTGCGCGTTATACCTTCATTGAGTTGATAACTAGTCTGGGATAGCGCAACCCAATCTACGGGGTCTACGCAGAAGCTGATTTCAAACCGGGGTGTTCTGTTGAAGCGAAATTCCCGATGCATTCTGTTGAAGCCAAACGTCTCCGTAAAAACGTCCATGTCCAGCAGACCCTTTTCAAGAGTGAAAGCAATCTGCACTTCACCGTCAAGGTACAAGGGTTGTCTAAAACCAACGGCTACGTAAGGGTCAGATATGTTTCGAACAGTAATGACAATACTGTTGAACTGCCCCAAAAGTACGGTATTACCCGTACCGCCGTTGTAACCAAGATCCCTGACCCAGACACCAACATCATACCCTTGAAGCGGGGCTGGTCCTGAGGAGTTTGAGTCGTGACTACCTAGAGTGCCCCCAACCGTATAGCGGGGTGCTGCGGCTTGCTGAGCACCCGAGGTACTACTGGTATTGAAGTCGTCCGCACTAGCCGCACTCTGCTGACTACTTCCAGGGAACATACCTGGAGCTGCCTGAGCAGCAGCCTCTCTTAAAGCGTCATCAGCCACTGGCTACTCCTGAAAGCTAACCCGGGGTCATTGCGCATGGCCCCGGGTTTGGCTTACTTACCCTAGATATCTACGGCGAGGCGGTGCATTCCGTATTCGATCGAATCCGCAGGGTAGATCGGGAAGAAGCGGAAGTCGATGCGAATGCCGGTTGCAGTAGCCTGGGAGCCGGAAACGCTGCCACCCTTGATGCGGCCTGTATTGCTCAGTCCGGAGAGGTAGGAGTTTACCATTCCGCTGACGTTGCCTAGCAGGCTGTCGGTCTTTGGCTCCGACTTATAAGGCTGGCTGGCAAAGAAGATATCCGTCTGGATCTGGTTGGACATACGACGAATGCACACATAATAGTGGGCAGGATCGTTGGCCAGCGTACGTCCGTTCAGGCAGTGGAACGCGTTGGCGGCGGGGTCAAGAATGATTGCTTCCAGACGACCGTCGGTGTACGCGTTAAACGCCTGAACGCTGCTCTCGGTATCAACATCAATGATGGTCGAGAAGAAACGGGAGGACGAACGTGCAGCGGGCGAAACGTGCGCTGCAGTAGCAGCTAGATGCCCAGCGTAGAAACCGTCGGGCGATACCGACTTGGACGCTAGACGGGGCTGGCTGGCGTAGGTGCACCAGCCGGCAACCATTACGGCGTGCTTGCTGTCTACACCTTGGGCTGCTGTTGCAGCTCCCGCAACCGTCATCCCGCGAGGGGCGTTGATCACGGCAATGCGAAGTCCATCAAGGATGCTGGCATTCTCGGCGTGGGCAATCAGGGCACCGCGAATAGCGGCATTGGCCTTGCCAGGAACAAACACGATATTGGCTTGGACCTTGCCAAGAGCAAGCAACCCTTCGATGTAGTCGTCATCGGTAATGGGCGAACCATCCGAACCACCAGCCATGAAAGCCGTGCCGGTTGGTAGCACTGGCGCGGCAAGGTCACCCTCGAAGAAACCGCGAACCATAGCCGAACCGCGAAGTGCGGCCAGCTCGTTGCCATTGATGAGGTTGTCCGCAGTGAACTGAAGCGTGAAGCTCTCCTTCACAGCGTCGCCATCCTCAAGACTAAGCACAACCGTACCAGCAACGGTGCCGGGCACAAACTTGTACTTGACGGTGTTGCCGTAAATGCCCTCATAGAGGCACTCAAGGCGCAGGTCACCGACCAGTGCTTCAGCCTTGGCAGGACCATCAAGACCGCCCTGCAGATTACCAGAAGCAGCCCCTAGGGTAAGTCCGTCAGCGGAGTCGAGTAGTTCGACTTCGTAGGCGATGTCGTTGGCGGCAAGGCCTGCGACCTTGGCCTTGAGTACGACACGCCCGGAAACGAGCGGATCAAGTAGACCAACTACGGGAGCGGTAGCATCGTCCCCGATAAGAGCAATCAGCTCAGCCTCGATCGAAGCTGCCGCTTCACCCACGGTAAGAGCTGTGGTGTACTCCCAGGTGTCAACACCATCGGTAAGCGTGAGCTTGACGTTACCCGCGACAGTGCCGGTGCCCGAAATGTCGAAGTAGGCGCTGGCGACGCGGGCAGCGCCCATTACGCGCACGAGACCAAGGTCAGAAGCTCCCTCATCAAGGGCGCACTGCAGACCAACAGAACCTACATCAAGCGTGCGGCCGACGCGGGCGGCAAGGGTATCGTCATCCGACACCAGTACAATCTGCTTGTACAGGCCCTTGTACGCGGGTCCAACCGCAACCACGCGGTTCAGGCTCCGGTTTCGGACTGGCCTGGGACCGTCAATGATTTCTTCGATACTGACATTAGGGAAAGCCATGTTTAGTAAGCTCCTTTGGCTACTAGCCTAACATTCGTCAAGACCATCATCAATCTTTCTAAAGTAGAAGGAGATATCCAATTCTGACTTCGGTGAAGTATCGATGAGTGAAATCAGCGAGGCGTCCAAGTTGGAATACAGCTGACCTGTTGCTGGGTTTACAAGTTCTGCCCTTGTAATTTCGGTTTCGTTGTCTGCGTCAAGGTACTTGTGAAGCACGGTGTTATAGTAGACCGGGTGTTCTATTCCGAGTGCGTCAGGTTTGTGCCCTACAAGCAAGCTGCCGTTGTCGGCTGGTTGTACAAGCTCGTAAGAGGGGGGCCTCTGCCACTCTCTCACGACATAGTACTTAGCTTGCCAAAGAACCGAAGCAGAATGTAGGACAGAATTTCCCTTGTTTTCCCAACGAGCAGTAGGGAAATCGATATGCTGAACTGTACTTCCTGCGAGCAGCGGAACTCCGTCACCAAAGCGGGGAAGTCTACGCATGCTTCTGCCCCTAAGCGCGTGAGCTAATAGCTCCGCGTACTGCCTTAAAGCGTATTCTACGTAGTTGGTTTCAAACACCGTTTCCTGCCCGCTTATAACGTCGGGATCAGACACGGGTGACTTGGAAAATCCAAACGCGTGTAGCCGAAGCACAATATTACAGGTAGCTTCGTCAAGAGCGGTGAGGTCAACGCGCTGGTCGCCGGAAGCGCCAAGGGTATACGGCTGAAACCTGATAGATGCGTTTACGCTTTCTACTGTCAAGGAAGTCGCTTGGTCTGAGTTGTTGTAGTGGTATGGAAACACGGATAACGTAAGCCCGCTTAGGTTCTGTACTTCCAAACCATCGTAGTTTCTAAATTTGGTAATTCTTATAGGACTTCCCTGCTCATCAACGATGATACCCGCCTTTAGCAGAGGGTGCTGAGCCAGCCTGTAAATCAGCGTCTGGACAATCAAGTTTGCCGTGACCGGCGGCCACAGCTGCTGACTTGCTCCGTATGCCATTAGTAAGTAGGCCTATTAAAGAAGCGGATGTCGCTGAATGCAGATTTCAGGGAGTTAGAGCCCTCGTGCTGCGCCACTTGAACACTACCGGTAATGTTGGACAGCGGTGACAGCTGAGTGGCTTGGCTTTGCACAAACCGTACTGGAATGACCAGAGACTTGGGCTTGTTATCAAATGCGCCGTTGGTAATCATTGACGAGGGCAGCGGACCAAAGCGCAGCAGCGCTGGCACTTCCATGATGTCAAAGACAATCCTGTCCTCATATCCAGACGGGCGGTATGGGATTAGTTGCAGTCCGGGTGCTTTGATGGGCGTGCCCATCACTGTGATCGCGGTCGGAGAGCGCGGGGCTGCAAGCAGCTTTAGGGAGAAACCGATAGAATCGATGTCCTGCGCCAACAGCCGAACGATGTCAAGCGCGGTAGAGCCCGCCGGAATGACCACGTATCGCGGCTGTGGCGCCAACGGTGAACCCCCGGGATTGGCAACCAGGTTAGCTACCTGATAGCGAATGCGGCCATCCGTCAGCAGCTTACCGCTTGTGTTATTGATCTCGAAGTAGAACGTATCGGATACACCGTTACCCGACAGGATGTCGTTACCGCCGTTGGCGGGCGTGCCGTTCTTCCCGGTCTTCACGTCGATGAATACCGAGTACGGGCCCTTGCGGCTAAGTTTTTGATAATTGATCTCGGTTTCCATCACACCGTAGAGCAAGCCAGTAATACCGTACTCCTCGTTGGTGTTAAGAAACTCCAACGTGCAGAACAAGTTATCTATTGTCTGGTCATACTGGTAGACGTGAAAGGACAACCAACCAACGTTCGTGGTTACCTGACAGGCCGTAAGTACGGTCTGAGTGGTTACTGGGTCGGTGTAGTTGATGTACTGGGTGCCCGTTACAAGCGGACCTTCGTTGGGTCCAACGACCATATTGAACTTAGCCATAGGCGGTACATTTGCAGCTTGATAAGCCCTAACGGCTGTCATGATCTTGTTCATGACCATAGGCACTGTATCGCCTTGTGTCAGGGCAGCCTCAATCATGTATGGTCCTACCCACAGCCTGGCAACTCCATCTTCCTGAATGCTGGTATAGGCTGATGCTGTTGCCGCACTGTGGTTATAGGTAGCCGGATTAATGTCCATGGCAATGAAGATCTTGGGAATGCCGTCAGTAGGAACAGCGTCCAGCTTCTGTGCCGCTTGGCTAGCTGCCAGCGAAAGCTCGGGCGAAGTGATCAGCAGCTTCAGGTCATCCAGCGCCTGCTTTTCCAGCTCCTGCGCCATTTTCTGTTGGCTGTCGATGATGCTGACCAAATTGTTGATGGCCCAAGCCGCACCCATTGCCGAAGCAATGCGCCAGACGTAGTCCTTGACGATGGAATCCGTCATAACGCCAGTAACCAAGCTATCCGCGCGGTTTTGTGCACCGGGATCCGCAAGGTTGCTAAGCGTATCGTAGAAAATGTGCTTGTTGGTAGAATCCGTTGCCGTGATCAGTCTGCCACGAATACGAGGAAAGGCATGTGAGGTCAGGAAGTTGCTGATCTGCTTGTCGGTAATGGTAGTGGGATCGCTGATGATGACGTTGTAGGCCCGCACCATGGCAATCAAAGCCTTGGTGTCGGCGGCTGATAGTGTGTAAGCCATTCCTACCTCAATGGTAGAAAGGGTCCGGTGATTAAACCGGACCCCTCACTACATACACGGATTACCGGGACGCCTTGCGGCCTCGGCGTGGTGCAACTACTTCGTCCGCAGGCTCTTCCTGAGCAGCTTCCTCGGCTGGCTCTTCAAGAGCAGGAACCTCGACAGGTTCCTCCTTTGGAAGCTCTGCGACGGGTTCAGGAGCGGGTGCTGGCGGCGCTTCAGGAGCTGGGGCCGCGTCTGGCCCCAGATCCTTCTGCATTTCCCACACGTGGTAGCGCCCGTTCTTTAGAAGAAGTCGAACTTCCGCCTCGGCGTCTGCAACCTTGAGCGTGTCACCAACGGTGAACTCTTCCCAAGGAAACACACAAACGAGGAGCTTCATTCGATTACTCCTAGATCAGGATCATCGAGCGGACGCGGTTGTCCACTGCGGTGATGGCGCCGCCAGCTGCGGTGACCTTCGCAAGAAGGACCGAGGCTGCGGGACGGCGACGGAGGGGACCCTCCTGCTGATCGAACGCGAGCATTGCACCCTTGAAGGGGTCGGGACCGAGCTCAGGGGCAACGTCTGCGGGATCGACAGCGTCAGCCGTTACGGCCAGCGAACCATCGGTCTTGAGCCAAACGAGGCTGACCTGTGCATTGGGAACTACTACGGCCTGCGCACCGACTTCGATGACGCGACCGGGCTGATTCATACCGCGAGCGGCCAGGTTGGTGACCGCAGGATCATTGTCCAGCGAACCAACGCGGGCGATGCCCGCAGCGACGTCGAGGGAAAGGCCAGCGCCAGCGGAGGCGAGGAGACCAACGGCTACCCCAGGCTCCAGCTGAACCTTACCCAGCAGATTCATAAGCTGCTGCATTTTTTATCAACTCCTCTGAAGTGGTGGGTGGCTCACTGGGAGCCACCCCCTATGACCTGGGTTAGAACGGGTTGGTGACGGCAGGATCGATAATGGCGGACAGGTTGGCAACCGAGTCAACCGTGAGCACGCCTACCCACTCGGGATAGATCATGTAGGGAAGACCGGCGTTACCCATCTGCATCGAACGGCCGGGAGCCGCGGGAGGCTGGGTGTCGGGACCAGTGCGGACCCACATTCCAGGACGACCCATCGGATCCTCACCAACGCAGTACTGGGTACGGCCCAGCAGCTCGCCGCTCATCTGAGGATGGTTCTTGGCAAGGATGACGACCTTGTTGATTGGCCAGACCTTGGAAACCGCGTTGGTCACGGGATCCTGGTAGACGTGGTCAACAGTGATAATCTCCATACCGGCGATCTTCGTCAGCTTGCCGTCGGTAAAGGTGACGAAGCCAGTCTGCGAGAGGAACGAGACTTCCTGACGACGCAGGATCTCCGCGTTATTCTCGAGGATGGCCTGAAGGTCCGAGCTCATGATGATGTACTCGGGCTCAACCTTTGCAATGTTGAAGATCTTACGACGGAAGTTGATCAGCGTGCGGACGGGGAGGGCGTTAGCCTGATCCGCCCAGCCGGCACCACCAGCAGCAACAACGTCATAGAGGTTGCTGGCGGGGATGTTGGCCGATACGTTGATCGACTTCTTGGTGCGGGGATCGGTGTAGTTGATACCACCGAGAAGGAGCTTGGCACGAAGAATACCGAACAGGTGGTTGTTACGCTCGGTCATACGACGAATGCGGCGAGCGATGAACTCCTTACCTTCCTTCTCGTTCAGCGTCCCGACCTTGCGGAGGTCGTTGACTACGTTCTGAGGAATGAAGTCCGACTCACGAACGTAAGCAGGGAAGATCTGCATACGCTCGACCTGAGCGTTGTCGGTCAGGACGTCGGTGAACCCAGGCTCCACGAGGGGAGCAACGCCAACACCGTTACGAACGCGCTCGATCGTGATCGAGGTGTTCATCGTGGTCTCAGCGGGGAAGAACTGGGCGAGGGGATCTCCAGGGAACTGTTCGAAGACCTGGGCCATCTTGGTGAGTACGGTCGTACCCAGAGATGCCAGATCGCCGACCTGGACGAACGGCGTCACATTGGCTGGCATATTTTCTGCTCTCCTTGGTTACTTGCCGCTCTCACCGAGGAGATTGGCGATGATGTCGCTGTACTGGTTATCGACCGAGGCCGAGTCAGTCAGCTGCTGGCCGATCTGCTCGAACTCGACACGGTTGCCGTGGGGCAGGGTCTCAAGAGCGGCGAACAGGGCTTCGGCTGCATCAACCTCTGCACCATTCGACAGCTTCTGGACGGATCCACGAAGATTGCGGGCAATCTCGGCTACCGCCTGAACGGTGACCGCGGGGATGCCTGCAGCTACCAGACCGTTTACACGGTTGGTGAAGTTGGTTTCGGCAATAGCATTGCTGTACTGCTCGGTCTGGTTGCGGGTCTCGGAAAGCTTGGCGCTCAGATCAGAGATAACCTCTTCCTTCGCTGCAATCTGCTCCGAGAACTGCTGCGTCAGTTCAACCTTGGCCTTCTCAACGGCCTGGTTGACCAAAGCGCTGAGCTTGGCCTCGTCAAACATGTCTGGCACGCCTCCTTCTGCGTCGTCCGAGTACTTCTGGGGTTCCCCCTTGGGAGCCTCAGCCTTCTTAGCCATCTTCTGGCCTTGGAAGAGCTTAGCCATGGAAGAAAGAAACTCGCCCATCAGAGACATACGCTCTTCTTCGCGCTCGCGCTTTTCTTCCATGTCTTCTTCGCGACCCATCTTCTTGAGGGCTTCGCCAGCCTTCTTGAGTGGTTCGCCGTGTGAAAGGTCTTCGTCATTCGAAAGCTTGGCCGCAGCCGGATCATCCCCGGGAATACCCGCGGGCTTGTCATCCTTGATTTCGGGGTCCGCAGGCGCACCCACCATCCCTGCCAGCTTCTTCCTGAGTTGATCGCGCTGCGCATCGCTCAGTTCGTAAGCGTCCAGCAGGGCCCCGACGTCGGAAAGAACCTGGTCGTTGCTCTTGTTGTTGGACATTTTCGTCTGATCTCCTTCAGACATGCACAGGGTAATGACGGGTAGCATCCCTGCTGGTTGGGATAACACTTGGTTCGGTGGAAGGTCTGGGACAAAAGGTGCGTTGGTCAACGCGTGTGCAGTGAGAAGGGTTCCAATTGGACGGCCGTCTCGCTTTGAGATTGCGTATCGCTTAAGTTCAGCACTAGCGCTAGCATAACGCCCCTCTCTGACGTCGTCTACAACTTCGTCTGTTAGAGGCCTATAAACACCATACAGTACATCTTCCTCTTGCTCAAGCTTTTCCAGATTTGCAACTTTAGGTTCGCCATCAATTGCTTCAGGAAAACGAGCGTGACCGTAGCGTAGATAGGGAACAAACCCTGCCTCATTGCTATTGAAATTTTCTACCATCTCGTCAAAATCACGCTGCGTAAAATCAACGGTTCCATAGACTGGGTGTACAAACGTACCAAAGCGGGCAATAGGGATGCGGAGCATTGCTGCTCCGTCTGACAGCAGAAATACTTCGGCGCCACCTCCAAAGTAGCAACTGACATCCTGCGACAGCGCCTGTAGGCTGGAAACCTTATGGCCAACATACTCATCGGTAGGCTTCAGCTTGCCATCACCATCTTCACGGTATAGCTGAATACGCGCTGCAGGATCTTCTTCGGAACCGGTGATTTTTACCGGGATGCCGGGTACTTCGCCGCTCTTTACAATGCTTACAACTTTACCGCGAGCTGTGCCTCCCGAAGAACCCCAGCGGACCATACTGCCTACCGAAGCTGAGAACTGTTCAACAGGTTTCTTTACGCCCATCTGAGTTGTTGTACCCGCTTCCGCTGTGCCTGCACAGCAGCTACCGGTACCGTCGCAGCAACTAAGCTTTTCGTCAGCTTTCTCTGCTCGACTGACAATTCCGTCAGCCCATGACTTACCCGCGTCTCCACCCCAAAGCAACCAAGCAATCGCACCGCGGTCACCCGCTTCAGGACTGCCGGACTTGTTCTTGGCATGTCGGGCAAAGAAGGAGCGCATGCGCTTTACAGTCTTGAGCGGCATAGATGCACCGCTTGCAAGGTCACGCGCACGGGCTACGCCGCTACCAATACCCTGCCTTCCGGCTTCACGGGTATCCAACCCACCACGACCAAACTTTTCCCGCAGCCTAAGGCCCCTGCGGGCTGCGGAGCGAACTCCCTCCGGCGGAATAAAACCGTCTGCCAAGCCTTCGTCAAAATCTACAATTTCGTCTAGGTCCGGGATAACGTCGCTCAGCCGGAAACCCAGCTCATCCTGCACATCCGCTAGGTCTTTGGTAGAAAGTTCTTCGGTATAGCTTGAAAGGGCTACAAGTTCCTCGTTGGATAGCTCAAGAACCATCTCACTCATGGACAGGTTTTCGTTGTAGTTGCTGACATCAACGCCCATTTCGCGCAAACGCGACAGGATGCGACGCTTTGCAGAGGCGCGCTCTTCCGCACTCAAACCTTGTGTGCGGTTAACAGCACGCCAGGCAAGCTGAGCGTGGAGCTTGTCGTGCATAGGCAGGCTACGCTTACCGGGAACAGCGAAGTCGCTGGCCGGAAGGTTGTTACGCGCAGCTGCGCGAAGAACTGCCATCAGTTGGGTAAGCCTCTAAGCAACCATATACCAGATATAGGCACACTTGTGAAGGTACGTAAGTAGTAAAAACATTTTCTGCGCTACTTTAAAGAGCGTACATACTTTGCTATAGCATTAGCAACCGCACTGCCCCACATAGGATAGAGCTGCGGGGACAGGTCTTCAGGCACTCTGAGTTCTACGCTTGCCGTACCCTCTTTTGTAGTATCAATAAGATCAAACGGCTCCTCAAACTCTGCTAGCCCCGCTTTCAGCAGTTCGTTCAACACCATGCTGCAAGGTTTCTTGTCGATTGGTGCTCTAGCGACTACGTGACACTTTATGCCCTTGAACCTGAGTTGTACGATAAGGTTCAAACCGAAGTGAATGCCCACCTTGGTTACGTAGTCTATGCTCTTTGTACGGAGGGCTTCCGTAATAGCACTCTGCAACGGGTGCTCTTCTTTGGCGGACCCAAGCGTGTAAACCAGCACCGGCATGATATCAACGCCTGTTAGGAGGTTGCTGCGGGTTTCCGGGTTTAGGTACTGGAGGGTTGCTTGGCTTTACTGGCTGAGCAGATGTAGGGGGTGCAGGAGGTGCAGGGGGCTTGACCTCATTCTGTTTAGCTAGTTTTGCTGCCCGCTTTTCATCAAGCATGGGTAAACCGCACATTGCTCTAACCATGTTCAAGTCTTCTGCGTCCGAGATGTTTACAACACCGGTGTTGCACAAGTTCGTGAACACGTTAGACATCACTTCAGTGCTGGCAGAGTCACTGGGCTGCATCAAGAACTTGCCAGGATTATCCTGCTTTCCAAAATTAAGCCTTATAAGCTGGCCAATAACCTGCTCTACAAAAGGCTCTACAATTTCGGCGTACAGCGCTTGTAGCATCATCTTGTACACGTCAAAATGCACAGCAGCAACCGCCTGCCCGCCAAGACTACCACCGGCTGAATCCTGAATCAGGAGCTGTGGGATCAGCAATCCTCGGTAGATAGCGGAGTTGTAGTACTTGATGGCTTCGCTGAAGCTGTCCCCGAAGTTGTTTCCAGTAGTGAGTGTACCAAGCTTGATATCGTCTGTGGGGCTAGGCCTGACAACGACAAGGCCCGTTCCAGTCTGAATTTCAGATATAGCTTTAGCAGTGCTATCACCAATAGTCTCTGGCTTCATCTGCCCCGGTGTCGACGGATCCGGAACCTCATTACCCGTGTAGCCGTGGGGAACGATTGCATAGGTGACGGGGGTGCCGTAACGATCAAGAGCGACATTCCACATCTCAAGAACAGATTCTTTCAGACGCCAGTTCTTATAGATTCTCTTGATTGCAGACTCGCCGTAGTAGCTGTTATACCGGCGGTTATGAGTTACTAGAATTGTCCTATCCTCTGGTAGAACAATTGGTGTACCTCCAAGGCGATCCTGCCAGATGCCTGTTGTAAAACTAGAGTTGAAAGCAGAGTCTTCGCCCCAAGTAAGCCGACCCTGCTTGTTTACCTGAAGGTTGATGGTACGCGGATTATAGTTGGCGATGAAATCAATCCAGATGCGCCCGTCCTCTGGTTTGTAGACTACCTCGCTAACACCAAACCCAGACCACAGAGACGAGACAATAAGCTCACCCAAGGCCTCCTTGTAAGAGCCCGACATCCGAGCCAAGTTCTCGTTGACGAAGTCTTGAATCTTATGGTCCGGATGCTGGTACTCGCCTAGGGCAGCCAGAATACTGAGTTTGATAAACTCAAGTCCGGTGCCTACTGTCTCGTCCGTGGTGAAAGCACGCTCGTACTCTACTAGCCTGAGATAATCTGGATGGCCGTAGAAGCCGTAGATGTTGAAAGCCGTCCAGTAGCTCAGGCTGGTACCAACCTGCTTCGAGTAGCCTCGAGGCACGTTCTTGTACGGTTCAGCTGGATTCTTCCTAGGCACGGCTTTCAACTCTACAGAAGCTTGAACAAGTCTTGGGGCCTTCTAGTATTTCCAATTACATCAGGAATACTGGAAAGAGTGGCCTGCAGATTTTCAGCTTCTTTCCTACGCCTTTGTTCCTCTTCTCGGACCAGTTTGATCAGTTCTTCGGCCAGAACTTCTCTATAGTCGTCAGACATCTCGTCAGCTACATTGGGCGGTATGTGCCCGTACCTGCAGAGAATAGCCGTCTCGGCAACTCTTAGATAGCTTCGGATTCTGGCCTGAGTAGCTTTTTTGCTGCTTCCTTGATGTCCTTCAGCTCATCCTCGCCAATCGTGAACATCTCAAGAAACAGCGATACGTAGGTCTGGCTATCCTTGATAGACCAACCACGCATGACGTACTTGGGGTCTGGGTCACGCGGTGCTTCACCGTTTACGGAAACGATGCAGAAACCGGCAAGAACTTCGTCAACCGACTGCTTCTCATTAGGCTTGATCATGTCAATGACCTTCTGCCTATCAGAGTTGCGAGGTTCCCTGAAGTTTACAACGTTTCCACTTGGAAGCTTGAACTCAAACTGAGACATGCTTTAGGTTCTCCCTAAGGTAATGGGCGGAACTACTGCCGCTGAAACTCACTCTAGCACATCCTAGCCAGAACTTGCTACATCTTTTATCAGAATATCCAAGCAATGCGGTTCTTTATCCTTGTAGACCTGATACGAGGAAGCGTCCACGGAATCGTGGAGGCTTCTTCGTTGCGCTCGCTTGAGCTGCAATATTCCAAGGATCAGTTTGCAGTTTTTGGAAATCCTGAGGGTTACCAAACTGAAGCCGAAGCTAAACAAGGACTACAGAACGCTTCAAATAACCCAAGCACCGTTCTTGCCAACATAGAAAAAACTAGGCAGGAGCGATTAGAGCAAGAGCGGATTCAGCGAGACCAAGCCAAGTTCATTGCTCAGGACCCCATTGCCAACATTGACGTCAGTAGTGACAGAGTTGCTGAGTCAGATGCCAAGCCAGCCAACAAAGCAGCCGAGCCAAAAACTGAAGCGGAGCTCGTCAAGGAGCAGCTGAAATCCGCCGGCACCATGGGTGGTGTTGGTAAGAAAGCTCTTGAGGCAAACAAGGAAAAGCTGGGTGCCTACGAGGTTCAGCGACCAGATACATCCTCGGGGTTCAGCCGTAGCTCTGTATTACCCTCGCGCACGTCCAGTTTATCCGCCAGCAAACCTGGTGACAGTCTAAGCCGTGCGGGCAACCTTTACGCTCAGGCAAAAGGCTACTCTGTTGAGCGCACAGTCAGCAACACAGAGGCAACCCTTCGAATTCCCAAGACAATTTCCGGAGCAAGCACCCCCCGCTTAGGCACTCAGTCAGTACCCCAGGCAGAAAGCCGTGCTGTACTCAACAGGGTTTTTCAGGGGCAGGTTACAAAACTGGGCTACAGCGGCAGCAAGGTGGAGTTCAACGGGGAGCTCACGGATGTAGAACCCAAGCTATTAGACCTTATTGAACGGTCTACGGACCTCATACTTTCAGAACTGACTATTCAAACAGGCGTTCAGAAGCACCCTGTAACCAGTCTGGCTAGAAGCGTAAAAAGGGCCCAAGGAAGCGCCGAAAGTTACTTTGATACCAAGAGCGCCTCGCTTGTCGTGGGCGACAGACTTGCGGACAACCTTGAATCCCTGCAAAAACTTGCAAGTGGGTCAGGTCGCGCTACCAAAGCTAGCGTTACTGGAGCCCTTTCCGGGCTGCTTGAGTTACGTCACGAAATTATTCATAGCGCAGTAACTGTCGGCTTGAAACTTGCTGTAGAAAGGCGCCAAGCCAGCCTAAAAATAGACAGTAGCGCAAAGCAAATGATGGAAGAGGGGCTTACTGAATTTTTAGGCCGTTCGGATATCAAAAACTTCGCAGCAAAGCTGCTGACTACAGTAGGCGGACTTAGCGACAAATCGCTTGATACCGTATTGGACAAGATAAATCCATTGCTGGACCAAGTAGAAGCTTCAGCGTTTACAGGTAAGGCTACAGCTGAAATAGAAGGATTGCTGAACAAAGGTGCAAGTAAAAGCTTAGACGCAGTAGTTTCGGCGCTACTAGGTCTAAAAATCAACGAGCGGCAGACCATGCTGGAAGTTGTCAAAGACCTCAAACTGAATACGGAACCTGTCGGGCAGCGGTCGCGAATGGCTTGGTGGGGCAACGAGTTTGCGGAACAAGCAAGAGCCCTTGAGGCGCAGCAGGAAACTGGTGAAGCGCCCGCCGCCAGAACAAGGCAATCAAGACAGCCAAGACAACCAAGACAACCGAGGGAACCTAGAGAACCCAAACCCAAGAGTGTCAAACCAGAAGAGCCTAAGCAGGCCACCAGCAACAGTGAGAAAATAAAGAAGACCTCTGCGCCTACTGCAAATGCAAATCAAACACCCAGAGCAGCAACGCCGAGACCTAGAGTCGAGACGCCACCAGATCCAGCTCCAGTACCGGTACCTAGACGGCCTACCTTTGAGCTGCAGCCAGAGGTAACCAGCAAGGGCGAGTCTATACTCAGGATCGGTCTACTGGGTCGCACGGTAGAGCGCGACAGGTTGGGTGAGCTTGGAAAGACCGAGTTCATTGAAGAAAAGAATGCAATACGGCGTAACCTGTTAAGCCTACTTGAGGCTAATCCTGATCAGCACGTACGGATAACCTCAAACCTGCAACCAGGCTTTTCCATGGTTGCCGCGGAGGTTGCTGCCGATCTGCGTCGTGAAGGAAAAAACATCAGCCTTGATGTAGTACTGGCGGCTGATGGCGACCTTCAACGGATGTACCCTAACTCTGGCCCGTTAAACCGAGCTCAAGCTGTTTTAGGCCAGGCCAACCGCGTACACATACTCTACAGAAAAGGTGCAGGCCCGGAGGCAGCTAGAGATCGCACGGACGCGGTTTCAGAGTTCATAGTTCAACAGTCTGATGAAATGCTGGTGGGTGGGCGAATGCCACCCCGCACAAACAGAGCCGTCTCCGGATATTTTAGAGCAATAAATCTAGCTCTTAGGTACGGCAAGAAAATTACACGAGTAAACGGGCTGTTTTCTTTTGGTCAGCCAGACGAAGACATATCACCGTTTGAAGCACTTAACATGCAGCGAGCCGCTGTGCTGGCAGGTTTTAAACCACCAGATGTCAAACTTTACAAAGCTTTTGTAGAGCTGCACCCAGATAAAGCTAGCGATACTCAAGCTTTCCTTGAATTTCTGGCAAAACGAGACAACAGCACAGCTGCCCAACAAGAGCGCACTGATACCATTGCCCGGCGGGGTGGAACTGGTCAAGAAACAATTGCCCATGAAACACAATTAGCCGAGTTGTTGCAAGAAGGTGTAAACCAGCCCCGGACACCGGGCGGTTACAGGCCTGAGCTTCAAAACGTAAAAACTCCTGTATCTACCTTTGAACAGATTACAGAAGAAGGTGCTCGCGGGTTTGCGGAGCTTGCAGATCTAAAAGCAACAACAACAACAACAACAACAGATAAAGTAACCGACATAACGAGCGTTACCCAAGAAAAAACCAGCACCCCAAAAGCTAGAAGAGGCCTAAGTAGTTTTGAGCTGTTTGCGGACTCAACCAATGAAGAAATTGAGCGTTCCGTAGCATTCTCTACTCCCAAGCGCGCAATACAGTTCTTAAAAGATGTTACGGAGGTTGATCCTTTTGCACGTATTGAGAACGTTATTACTACTCGAGTAGAAGGCAAAAATCTAAGATCTGTCGTTAATTATACATACGAAGAAGGTAAATTTTACGAAACCCGCTACGAAACTAGAGCTGGTCAAACATATTACGAAGGCTTGCCTAACCAAGGGGCTAGGGTTGAGGTTAAAGCAGAACTAGCTGAAGAAGATGTATTACGCCGCAGCAGAGCAGATGTTAACTCTACTACAGTCACCTTCATAGGAAATGATGATCCTAGGGCTTTGCTGCGATACAGGCAGGTAAACCCTGAAAACCCTGACGAAGTTCTTAGTGAGGGAGTTCTTAGAAATGCAACCGATATTCGTCAACTATACGGGGACCGATCAGCTACACCAAGAGCAAGCAGAGCTGGAATTAGCCGTGATGTCCTAAATGTAGAGCCAAGATCTCAAGACCCTAGGTTGAACGTTCCGCAAGATCCGCGCTCTGTTGCCCCGCAGGCTACCCCTGAAAGAACAACCCCTGCAGCCCGCGGTCTAGACATAAACGCTTCTGTTGCAGATCTGCAAAGCTTAGGCCTTAGGGGACCAAAAACACCTGGCGAAGAGTTCATTATCTATGAACACAAGATCAATATTGGTGAAGGTGGGGTTGAGGCTGCCAGAAAACAGGCCATAGAGCTAAGAAAATCTTTTGGTCTTTACGAGAAAGAGTATTCCGGCGATTCTATTGCGCCTGTCAGCAAGTCAGCTATTAGAATTTACTTTCCCACTGAAGAAAAGCCTAAACAGTTCTTTAAGCATAATGAAGGCGACAACTTCATTACAGTTCCTATAGCCATTGCTAAGTCTAGCTTGTCCAGCAAGTCGGTCGAATTTATTAACCCGGAGCACTACAACACATTTACTGACAGTTACGAAGGCGATATTGCCGGTACAAGATCTGCCTCCTTTGAGGGTGTACGCAGCGCTGCGCCTGTACCCGACCTTAGTCCACCACCAAGTCCCTTTAATAACACAGCAGACCCTGACTACGACGTTACTGAAAGCCTGACGGACAACACGGCTCCTAATAAGAAGGGTTGGGGAGAAGACTACCAAGATGCAATGAAGTCCTTGCGCAAAATAGAAGAGGACCGTCTCCAGAGTATGAGGGACGCCAGCGCTAGACAAAGGGAACTTTTTGATAACTCCATGAACCCGTACGAAGGGTCGTACTTAGACGATAGCCCGTTTAGTAACCGAGCTAGACACGATGAAAACATGGCTAGGCGTGATCCAAACTACAGGCGTGCGCGCACTGAGCGCAGAGAAGCCCGTAGACTGGCAAGAGAACAGGAAGAAGCTCGCAGAAGTCAGCTACGTTCCGATGCGTTCGTGAATTGGTTGGGTGGTAGTGAAGAAGGCAGACCAACCTTTGCGCAGTGGGCAGAGCGGACCAGAAACGAGCTTGAAAACAAGACTGCTGAAATCAGTAACGAGGACCAAACGCGAGTTGATGCACGCCGACGTGAGCAGGAAGAATACGAACAGGAGCGTCGGGATGCCCTAGATGCTCTTTACGAAGATGAGGAGCGTTTGCGTACTGAGGCTAATCAAAGACAAACCCCTGACTCCCGTGTCTCCCCCGAGCAAACCAACAGGACCGATGTACCTGGTGAACGTAATGTCAGGTCTTTGACAGACTTGTTGAGCAACTACCGCGAGAGCAACCCAGACGCCCGCGTAGTCTCAGTAAATGACATGTTAGGCAAACCAGGTGTTAGACCGGACCAAACCCCTGACTCCCGAGTCTCCCTTGAGCAAACTGATAGAACTGGCGGGGGAGAACGTAATGTCAGGTCTTTGACAGACTTGTTGAGCAACTACCGCGAGAGCAACCCAGACGCCCGTGTAGTCTCAATAAACGACATGCTGGGCAAACCAGGTGTTAGACCGGACCAAACCCCTGACTCCCGAGTCTCCCCTGAACAAATCGGTAGAGTCGGTGGGGAAGAGCGCAATGTCAGGTCTTTGACAGATTTGTTGAGCAACTACCGAGAGAGCAATCCAGACGCCCGCGTAGTCTCAGTAAATGACATGTTGGGCAGAGCTAATAGCAGCCAACCCCGCTCAAGCAGTTACGCCGAAGACGAGCAAGAGCGCAGGGATGCCATGGACGCCCTTTACGAGGACGAACTTTCTCGTACGACAAACCAAGCAAGACAAATATCCGGAGGTGAAAACAGCGAATACGACGATGCGTTGGAAGCACTGGACCAGTCCAACCGGGATGCCGAGCGAACTGCCAACGCGAGGAACAGACGCCGTCGAGCCCAGCTCAGGCGCCGTGAACGCTCACGTTTAGATCGCAGGCAGCGTAACGAAACCCGTTGGGAAGAGCGGGCAGTCAGACGAGCGCTTGCCCAAGAGCGTATGGCGCAAACAGAAAGGGGCAGGCAGGGTCAGCTAAGCCTATTTGACAAACCAGAGCTGGAGCGGGTCACAACTCCAGAATACGTAGGCCCAAGGCGTACGGCAGCTCCAACGACAGCCCTGCCCGATGAGGTGGCACCAGCTGATACTGCTGCCGCTACCGCTCCGTCAGTAGACTATACTGCTCGTACGGCGCTGCCAGGTTACACGAAACCCAAGGCTAGGCTAAGCGACAGAATCGAAGCAACCTTTGAAGTGCTCGGCGGTTTGGTTGCGCCCTCCAACCAATCAACCAAACATCTGCTTGGCATGACTACCGAAATGGTTGGCGGTCTGTTGCTTGGTGAGGTTCTGCAACGCTCGATATTCAGGGATAGCGTACACTCTGATTCAAGAGAGTTGGCCAAGAGCGTAATTGGCACAGCACTTACAGGTGTGCTGATGGCCAACCCTGTAACCGCTGTTGCTCTAAACCAGCGCTTGTCGGGACAATCCAACGATAGCGCCGCGTACCACGCGCTGATGCTGGGCACAGGTATTTTCGGTTCTGCAATTTCCAAGTTCATCATCGATAAAACACTACCGGAACGCCTATTGCACACACGCACCGCCGCGGGTATGGCTTTAGGTGTGTTGTCGTGGGCTTTGGCACCTGTAGTTGCTCGCGTATTCACGGACTTCAAGGAGGTTGCACAGCAGCAGGCGGCGCAAAACTACAACGAACAGGCAGAGATGCAGAAAGCTCTGATTATCAAGGACACTGTAAACAACTTGTCGGAAAGTGCCGAGCAAGAGTTTGAAGCTCAGTTCCTTGACGAGGAAGGAAATGAAATTGCTTCCGACAGCGATGAGATGACAGTAACCGACCTGCAAGAGGTAGAAGATGCTTCAGGGGAGCCGCTGCCCTTCGACGTAAATCTTGACCGCAACCCGTTCCTACCGGGCGGGCTTTGATTGCTTTGTCTTGCTGTTTACCAGCTTGGCGTAGGTCTGCTGAAGATCTACTAAGGCTAGGTGCAGATTCTCGTTTTCAGCTTCAAGCTGAGTAACCGTAATCTTCAACTTGCCTACAGTAGGGTTGCTATTACCCACTAGCAGGGCCTGTTCGTGCAGTTTGATTTGCCCCCTGAGCTTTTCAATTTTTGCGTAGGCCAAGTTTAGTTGCGCCTCAAGGTCAACCACTTTGTACCGCAGTTGCTCCTTGCTCTGCTCCGCTAGCGAGGCAGCCTGTATACGAGCAGCCTTTAGCCGCCGCTCCATCTCCTTCTTCAGTAGAGGATTCTCTGAAAGAACGATATCAAGTTGCGATTGAGTCTTCTTGCGGGGTAAAGCTGGCACAACTATTCCTCTGGCGACGGTACCGTTATGAATTGTATCTCAGCAACCTCAAAGATGATATCCACAACAAGGTCGCCGTCCAGCGAGGGGAAGATTGAACTTACCTGCGGCTCGCTGTCTTCCTTTATAGTCATGATTATCGCGTAGCCGGAACTTTTAAGATACACGACGACTTCATTAGGAAGCTCAAGCTTGCCGGACTCTGAAAGTTGCTCTAGGTCCTCCGGGTAGAGCGCTCGAGTCAGCAGCAACAGTCCGTTGCTAAAGTCTATGTTCCAGTTATCTACGTGCTGTGGAAGGTTGAACTCCACTTCCTGCCGCTTAATCGCTCTCACCAGACACACCTTTCCCGTTAAGGATTTTCTGCAAGGAAAGCATGAGTAGGTAAAGTTGTGAAAGCTCTCGCGGATCGTGCGAGATCAGAGCGTGCCCACACAGTTTTTCCCTGACTCCCTTGAGATCCCTTATCTGATAGAAATTCCAAAGATTTTCCACCAAGCGTCCTTTGGCAACTCCGCTAGCTCGGGCATAGCTGTCGATCTCTTTGTCGATTTGCGGGTCCAACCGACAATTGAACTGCGGTTTCGTAGTGCTCATGTATTTGATGTACCCTCTGAGTGCGCGCTTGACAAGTGGGCTATCAGCTCGTCGAGCTCAACGCCAATCTCTGCGGCTGTCCTGATCAGGTTGCTCATCTGGGACAGATAGTTGTCAAACGCAAGGTCTTCCATCAGTTGAAATCTACCTTGTACTCGTGACTGTCTTCGGTTCGAATTTCTAGTGTTGCCTCAAGTTCTGTCAGCAATTTGATAGCATCCTCGCGCTCTATCAGCGCTTCAAAGAGCCATTGTGGGATTGATACAACCCTACTCACTTCCATTCTCGCCGTCCAACATCCGCTCCAAGGCTTCCAAAGACTCACGGTCTCTGCTGGACGGCCCGCGCTCCAGCATTTCATCCAGATCTTCAAGCAAGAACTCTACTTCGTCTTCGGGTTCATCCGAGAAGTGGACACCCACCACAGTACCTTCTGGCACCATTGCAGCTTCCTCGGGAGACCCAAATGCAAGATAGATGTGGTTGCTCTTGTCCTTGGCCAGAAAGCACCCGTGGCCCAAGTACATCAAGATCCCGTCAACCGTAACAAATGAAATGTCTGTACGGTTTATAGGCAGGTAAGTGCCGGGTGTAAGTACTTTGAACGCCAAAGGTCGTGGCATGGCCAACCCCCCTGCAGCAAACCATAGCACTTTATAGCACTTGTGCATAGTGCAATAAGAGTTTGATAAACGGTTACCCTCCTATTGCAGTAGGTGCTAGCAAGTGCTAGCATCCTGTTCAGGAGGTCACCCCCATGATTTTTCGGAAGATTCATACACCCCTGCTGGTATTGCTGACCGCGTGCAGCAACAACAACCCCCCAACTCCCTCGGCTCCCAAGACTCCCAAGGAAGTCCAACTCTCACAGCCCGATTACGTGATTGGCTTGAAGTCCACGCGCAAGCTGTCGGCTACCGTCATCTACGATGATCTCTCACGTGATGGCAATGTCGTCTGGTCGTCAAGCGACGATCGTATCGTCACGATCGATCCCTCAGCGGGTACTGTGACTGGCGCGGGTGAGGGTCAGGCCACAGTGGTCGCCCGCGCTACGAACAACCCCCAGGTTCGCGCGCTCTGTCTGGTTACGGTCAAGTCTGGCGCCGTACAGGATCTCTTCGTATCCATCGATCCGGCATCGGCTTCCATGGCTCTTGGGGCTACCTTGCAGCTCAACGCATCCGTGCGTGATAGCAACGGTGAGATTACGCCCAATGTCACGTGGTCGTCCAGCAACAACGCCGTGCTGGTGGTCAACCAGACCGGGTTGGTCACGGCCGTGGGCAAGGGCGACGCGTCGGTGATGGCAACGTCGCAGCGAGACTTCTCGCGCCGGGGTGTCTGCGAGATCACGGTGCGGTAAATGAGGGCCTTATTCGCCGCAATAGTTGCGGTAGTCGCGGGTTGCCAAGGGAGTCAGGGGGCTGCGCTGCCCTCGGCTCCCCGGGCTCCCTTGACTGCAACGCCTGTCAAGCACATTGAAGTCACGCCTGGCAAGCAAGTGCTAGCACCTAACGCTACCGTCAATCTCATGGCTTCCGTTTACATGATGGACGGCCAAATCACCGCCAACGTGAACTGGGCAAGCAGCGATGACACGGTAGCCACGGTCTCTCGCACGGGTTTGGTCACAGGTATAAAGGAGGGTCTGGTGACGATTATGGCTCGTTCAGCAGTTGACAGCAGCCGCTTTGGTACCTGCGTGTTGATGGTGTCTACCTGCACAGCCTGCAGTATTCCGGCAGGCTTGGTAGACAGGGTAGACGCGGGAGGCGTGGTTACCGAGGCGGAAAAGAACGCAATTGCCGGACAGGTGTCAAAGTACAACCTGACCGTGGATGCCGCAGCTGACCGAAGCTACGTCCTGAACGAGAAGGGCACGACACCTGAGCGGGAGCCTATGGCCGAGAACACACAGATGCTGCACTTTGAGTCGAGGTTTCCCGCAGTGGTCATAGCACCCAAGACTGCTTGGTTGTCTGTTTATATGACAGTAAACTCGAGCATGAAAGTTAAAAGTGACGGGCACGCCGACGGGCCAAATGGCGATACGCTGAGTCCATCAGGGCCTTGGGACGACGCGGATTTTGACATTCCGGGGCGTGTTTTGTTCTACGCGTGGGATGGGTCTTGGGCAAAGGATATAAGCACACGAAGCGGGCAACGCCTGTTTATCGACGACTTACCCATTGGTACCGGATTGATAGGCAGGGCTGTCGTGCAGCGTAATGGGTTTATTCGCGAAATGTGGACCAAGCCGTTTGTCATGACCCCAAACAGAAAGCCTGCATCAGGTAACAACAACGTCATCCCGCAGTTGGACTTTGTCATACGAGTAGGGGAGTTCTGGTAGCTAGCAAGTGCTAGCACTTAATCACAAAAATTGAGCGCGCGCCTGAACCAGCTTGGGGCGCCAGTACCCCTCCCCTACCCTCCCGTAAAAACAATAGGGGGTGTTCCTTCGGAACACCCCCAGCCTAGTACGGGGCCAGCCCTGAGAATCTACAACCCGGACCTCGCTGAAGCTCCGGTCCGGGTCGTAGATTCTCAGGGCTGGCCCCGTCCTATGCTGGGGGTGTTCCGAAGGA
>Ga0129333_10001201_pt1 | contig 23205 bp, 16 predicted proteins | sample CPB6_08_DNA_FD_94474 | JGI IMG/M metagenome (GOLD analysis project Ga0129333, IMG submission 94474) | Freshwater to marine salinity gradient microbial communities from Chesapeake Bay, USA - CPBay_Sum_0.6_0.8_DNA | ecosystem: Environmental > Aquatic > Marine > Coastal | place: USA: Chesapeake...
ATTGTAGTGAAATTGTAGTGAAATTGTAGTATTATAATTTTAAGTCCAAATGACGTAAAATTATTATTTATTTAAGGGAGGAAAATGTGTACAACATAAACTGTAGCTTACTAGGTAGACTGTCAAAATCAAACTTTAATCCACTCTTCAAATTCTTACCTCCATAAGGAATCTCCTGCACATTAATATCGTGATCCAAGTGATAGGCTCGAATAAGAGCATAAATAATCTTGTGTTTATCTTCAGACATATCCTTAAATAACTCCATAAACTTATCCTTGTCTTCTACTGTAAGCTCTTTGAAATCGTCTAGCTTAATCGAATGATATAGAGGAAAATTGGGAAAGTTCATATTGATTATTTGATATATATACTTTTTTATTTATATATTTCTATATCCTCTTAATTTCATTTTTATTTTTACTTTATACTTTTCTTTGCCATTACTTTCTTACTTATTTACGAGCTCGTCTCATTTTTAAACTCTTTCTTGCTCTTGGACGAAATAGTAGTAAATCGTCGGTAGTTGCGTTTTTGTCTGGTTCGACCTCTTGAAGAGAATGGTCAAGTCGTTCAACAGAAGAAGCTCTAGTTAGTGTTAAGCCAGTAGCTCCTCTCTCAATTGCTTCTCTACTTGACAATCCACTGCCAGGAGGTGTGGTTTGTCCTGATGGAGTAGTTGATGAGGAAGAGGAAGCCGGTTGAGCAGGACCTCCACCAACACCGCCCGGTGAAGTTTGTTGTGCCCGTGCCTGTGCTGCATCTGCGGCATCTTGTTGCATAATTGTTTTAGGACTTGCTTCTTGTTTTTGTTCATCAACTAAAGTAGTTGTCTGTTTTTTTGAGGATGGATAAGGTGTGGCTGGTGGCATAATAAGGTGTGGACTTGCGGGAGTAGTGGGCGGCGAAGAAGATGAAACCGGACCGCTCGGTGATTTTTGTGAAGAAATAAGAAATTGTCGTAACTTTTCGCGCTGGATTTCCTTATCTCTTTTTCTTTTAGATGTATCTTCAGGAGCAGGGGAAGAGGAAGCCGGTTGAGCAGCACCACCGCCCGGTGAATTTTGCCTAATTGTTTCTTCTTGTTTTTGTTCATCTATTTTATTTTTTTTGGGATCACCTTGTTGAGCACCTTGTTGAGCACCTTGTTCGGAAGAAGCCCTAGGAGCATCGGCACCGGAAGAAGCACTCTGAGAGGAAGCAGGTGGAGCGCTAGGAGCAACAACAGGTTTACGTTTTTCTCTTGTTCCTCCTACTCTTCTTGTTATTCCTGCAACATCACTAAGTTCTTCTCCTTGTAGAGCTGCATTAACTAATTTCTCTGGATCTAGTTCTCCCTGATCATCCTCAAACTTTTGTTTCTCAGATAATCCTCCGTCAGGACCTCCAGCCGCAGGACCTCCAGCTGAGGGTCTTTCCGCTGTAGGTGCTTGTTCTTTCCTCTCTACTTCTTCCTTTCTTTCGTGATGGTCTCCAACTTCTACAATTACAGGTGTACCATCGCCTCTTCCACCACCCCCTCCGATGATATTAAATCTTTGTAGAAAATAGAATATTGCATAAATAAATACAAACACAACGGCTATAATGGCACCATATTTTACAAGATTCAATAATGTTCGTATAAGATCTCCTATAGGACCATCGCTATTTGCAATATCATTTATAAAGCCAAACATAAGATCTACCATATCGGCAACTCCATCCTGAAATGTACAGTATCTCTTAAAATAATGATGAGTATGCGAAGGATCACTCGATATTAAGAAAGAATCATCGCAGAATGTTGAGGCATAAGGATTTGGTGCTTGGCTATCTTTAAAACCACAAGGACATTCGTCTGATTTTGTTATCTCCTGATCACAACTTCCACATCCACTTGGATTCTTTGGCGGAGTTGGTGTAGTTCCAGTTCCTTGATGAATACACTCTTGTTGATATTTAGTTCCGTAATCTTGATAATACTTGCCACTTCTTCTATAGTCTCCGCAAGATAAACCAACTATCTTGTATGTCTGGATAACAGAATTGGTCTTTGGATCTTTTATCTCTACAAAACATCCAGATCTTTCCTTGCAATAGTTATTTATAAATTCTACACTAAAAACTATTAAAAAAATAACAGCTCCAAGTTTTCCTAATGAAGATATGATATCCCAAGATGATTTTAGTTGATCACCTAACCATTCTATTCTTGATCTCTTATCTTCAGTAGTTGCATTTTCTTTTCCTTTCTGTGTCGCTTCATCAATTGCGTTCTCATAAGCAGCTTTTCTTGTTTCATCATTAAGGGTTGGATCATTCAATACTTTATCAATTTTTCCTTGTAATACACCTTTGGGATCCAATTTGTCTACAATATTTTTTAGAGCTTTATTCTCAAGCCCCCTTTTAACATCTTCTGGAGTAGTAGGAGGCCTTTCTGGAAGATCAGATACTGTTGGAAGGGTAGTCACATTTAATTTATTTTTTGCTGAATTTACACTGTTGTCTGCTTTTGCTACTTCTTCAGATTCTACAATATTTAAAGAATCCATTAATCCCCCACTCACTTGATCTATAATGTTATTTCTAACTTTTGGGTCTGCCACTCCTTCTTTAAATCCGTATGCATCTGTTATTTCTCCTGCTAAATTATTAACTTGTTTTTTTAAATCATCTGGATTATATTTCGCTTCGTCTGATGCAATATCTATAGCTATATTTTTAATAACAGTCGTCTTACTAACGTAATCTTTTACAATTCCTTTATCTCCTATTTCTCCATTAACTATCATATCTCCATTAACAACTTCAGGTGGTAGAAATTTTCCTCCTTGTCTATTTTCCATAATCTTATTAGCTTCTTCAATTGCTGTTGCGGGGTCATTTTGTATTACTATTTTATTAAATTCATTCATATTTCCAATGTCTTCTGGCAAAGGTTCGATGTCAGCCATTTTTATATTATTTATTTATTATATTATAAATATAAATAATATTATGGATTTTGAAAAAGTTTTTGCTATATTATTGATATCAAGTATACTTGTATTATCTATTTATATATACAACTCTCTTAACAAGGCATCTCAACCTCCACAATCTCCTGTTCCGTATATTCCTTTCACATCTAACAAAAAGGTGGACTGTTCTTCTGTGAAGGTTCCTTGTGATCCTAATGCTGAAAATCCGTGTGATGTATGTGATGGAACAGAACAGATGAAATGCGTGTCCTTGCCGGATGGACAGAATTTATGTTTGCCAAAGCCTCCAGATATCAGTTGTAATGCAGAGAATGGCGGCAAATATATATGGACAGGATATGGTTATACACAGAGTAAGGATTGGCAGTGTTTGTGCACAAGGCCAGAGATATACAATGGACCTGATTGTGGAACACGTAATCCTTCTTATTGTAGTGGAGGAAAGTTGTCGAGTAATATTAATGATCCGTTGTCAAAGATATGTGATTGTGGTGATCCTAATGTTACAAAACGTAAGCTTCTTTTTAGAGATAACAATACACCGATGTGTGTGTCTATTGATCCGTCTCAGGGAGGGGGTGAGGATGGTTTGTATGGAAATTATTATACGATGCCTGATTGGAGAAATGTATACTTTATGAGGGCTGGTACAGATATAAATCAGTGGGCACAGGATATAGCGAATGAATTTAATTATGGTAATTTTGGGGCTATAGAGTTAATTTTGAATAAGTATTCAAGTTCTAAAAAGTTAACACAGGATATGGTGAATGAGATAAGTAAGCTAAGTGATGTTTTTAGCAAGTCTACATTTGATCCAAATTATCAGATAGTAGTTCCTTATAGATATTTTACGCAAACATATATTCCTTAATTTATTTTATATATAATATAAAATAATGTGTGATACAGCAGGAGCAATTAGCGGATATTATACACCAAAAGATATGCAGAATGCAAGAATTTATGCTAGATTAAGTATAATGTATGATAGGGTATCAAAATATCCTAACTTGAAATGGATAGATACAAATGTTGATGGATCTCCTAACTATAATTGTCCACCGGGATTGACTTGTAAAGATGGTTATGTAGTTATAGCAAATGAGGATGAGTGTAATCGTATGAGTAATGAAAGTATTGATGTAGATATAGAAGAGAATGCTGATAACCATTATTATTTAGAGTGGAGATCAAAAGATGGTCCTAATTCGGCAGGAAAGGGTCAGTGTTATCGTGGAAATAAAAGATTCAGAAAAATGTGTGAGTCAGGAGATTTTGTAGGAGATGGTAAGACTGCCCCTGTAAACGGACTTTACTATGATACGTATTCAGGGCGTTGTTTTATTACGCCTACTTATTGTGGAAATGTAGGAGATCTTAAATACGATTCACCGAGTGATAGTGATCCAAATATTCCTTCGTATTTAAAGAATAAGTTGGATAAGAATGGAAATCCTTATAGTATAGGAGGTGTTTGTGATATGAATGGTGGCCAGAAGTTCGCAGACTTTATATTCGGACAAACAGTGGCAAGAGGAATTTTTGGAGGAAAATGTTTTAAGTAAAAGTTATAAAGCAAATATGATAACTAATATAACAATAAATAGTGTAAGAAAATAGTAAAAGTTATCTTTAATAAATTGTGCGACATATGTGTTTTGATTGACTAGAAATATATCAAGCATTTTCGCAGTTTCTGATGAAGGATAGAGATCTGCTGGATAATTGTCAGCGTTTACATTTTCTAATTGACTAAAGTCAATATTGGGATCTTTAATGTAATATTTAAGTATTTGCGCCCATTCTTGGTTTGACGGGGTGTGTATACATTGTCCTAGAGAGTTAACTTTTAGATTTTTGAGGTAGTCATTTACAAGAGATTGATAAGTTTTAGTAATATCACCGCAGTAGTCATCTTTAGTTATTTCTCTTTGACCTGATTGAGATGGTATTTTTTGACCGTCTCCCCATTTTTGTCCTTTAACAAAAGTTTGACTTTTACAGTTATTGAATTTACTAACACAGTTTGTTGGATCGATGTCATAGTCACAGTATCCCCATATAGATGGGTCAAAAGGCGCTCCATAGATATCATAGTTTGCTAGATTATTCATAAATAAGTCTTGTCCTTTTCCTAGATTGTCAAGAATTGATTGAGTAATTGATGTATTTGTATTGTTAAGATGACACAAGTCAAATACATCAATAAACATACCTATTAGTTGAGCAGCTGTAATAAATGTCATTAAAGGGTTAATCATATCGGCAAATTTTAAGAATATTTTGGCGACAACTTGAACTTCCATTTTTGTAGCAATTTCTGATGCAATTTTTTCACAAACTTTTAAAATAGATCCGTCTGCTTCTTCAACTGTCTCTTTTGTTGCTGTTTGTTCAATAGCTTCTGTAGTCATTTCTTTTAGTTGATGAATAACCCACCCATATAACATTTGACCACCCATTATGGTTTGTTTTTCTCTATCCCATCCAGATGATTGTAATATTCCGGGAAGAACAAAGATAGACATACAGAAAAACATTGATATTCGTTCTACAGCTACCATTAGGCCTAGTTGTGCAATAAGTTCAGCAATTTTTTGGGCATTTGATTCAACAAATTTTTCAGGAGTGGAGGCAGGTTTAAAACCTCCGTTTGCATCATCACCGCCTCCTTCTGAGTTATTAAAGCATATATCTTGAGAAGGTTTTATGTCACCTACAGCTGCGTCACTTATTTTTTTCTCAAAATCAGAGGCAGATGTCATCAATACACTGACGTCATTGTTTGGTTTATCTTTGCAATCGGCATTGTATTGATTTTTATATTGATCAGGTATATTTTTACAACTAAAGGTTTGATATATATCAGAGATTTTATATACCGTTACATTTGGATTTGGGTCCAATATAGAGGGGCAATCATCGAGATTTCCAGCTCTGTAGATATTACCGTCGTTAGATCTTAAATAAAGTTTATTAGAGGATGTAGAATAGAGATAGATTCCTTTATATTTTTGGTCGCCTTTTCCGTAGTTTTTAGCAGCGTCTATAATAGCTTTTTCTAGGTCATCGTCAGTTACAGGTTTAGATACGTCTTGTGTGTTCTTTTTTTGGTAATATTGGTATGATAGGTATGATGCGATAGATACAAAAGATGCGACAGCTAGTTTTGTTTTGACACTAATTGAAGACATATATAATACTTTTATATTATATATGAATATAAGTTATATAACAAATATTTAACTTATATAACAAATATTTTATTATCTATCATATTTTTTATGACACTGAAAATAGTGTTTAGTTCGGTAGGATCTTTTCTGTATAGAAATATAGTTTCTTTCTTAGATCCTTGATTTACATAGCTGGATATTATATTATCATAGTTAGGTATACATTCATTTGGGTATTGTGTAAAATTTATTTCATTTGCATCCTCTGATAATTGGAAAACACTTACAGGAACAAAGTTTATTCCACCCTTACTTTCACACTGTCCTCCTGCTTGTCCATAAACAAAAAGTTTTTCTCCGTTATACCAGAACCATATTTGACTTATATTCTCTTGAGCAATGAATGTTCCTTGATATCTATATATATCTACTTGAGAACATTTTCCAGTGTTAGATAGACACATTTTTTGTGCTACATTTGGGTCTAGTATATTATTTACGACGAGGTATGCAAGATAAAGTGCTAGAAATACAGCAGAAAATCTAATGATATAGAAAAGAATAACGTTCATAAATTCAATCATTTATTACTTTTTATTATATAAACTATATAATAAAAAGTTATGAAGTTTAATACTATTGTTATAATATTTCTAGTATTAGCTGCAGTTATTGTAGGAGTAGGAGTATGGAAACTAACTAGAGTAGATAATAAACAGGCCAATCCTGATGTTCCTATGCAATGTTATGGAGTATCTTGTAAGACTGATTGCGGTGTTCTTGACCCTCTTACAGTGAGACGATGTGAAAATACACCAGATGGAAAAAAGAAATGCACAAATGATTGTAAATGTGATGCAAATGGAAGATTATCTGGTTGTATGGATTGCCAAGATACAGATCCAAACGATCCAAAAACAGTAATAAGAAATGGGACCATAAAAAGTGAATCACAGTGCGTTGATCCTTTCTTTTGGGATGAAAAAGATCTTTCTTGTAAACTAAAGAAGGGTTCGTATTGTCTTCCGGTTCACGTAGATGATATTACCTGTAATCCTTATACAGGAAATAAAGTCTTAGAATTAGATCAACAAACAAATACATATAGATGGGCTTGTGTCTGTAAAAATGATCTACAATTTAGTGGAAATACGTGTTCAAATATAAATGTTTGTGGTTTAGAAGGTGAATCTCAAAATCCAAACAATAGCCTAGGAAGAGGATTATTAAAGGCAGGAACAACAGATGTATATTGGAATAATGATTCTGATTGGGATCCGTTAATGCCGGGCAATAGTCAATGTTCCTGTAGACCTAATGAGATAGCAGATAATAACAGGTTATTATGTCTTCCAAATAGTTGTAGCCCTGGATCTCAAAATACAGACGATCCATCTGGCCAGTCTTGTATATGTGATCAAAGTCAAGGTTTAGTAGATTGCAGTATAATATCTACTTCTTATGATGGGATAGCACCTTATTATAATGGAGCGTGTAAGTTTCCTTCGTGTGTTCCAGATCCTTGTGCAGGTGATGGAAAAGACGGATTTATTCACGGAAACTATACCCTAAAAAAGGACGGATCAGGAGGAAATTGTGTATGTAGAAAAGGAGATCCTACAAATCCAAAATATCCTAACGATCCTGATGATCCTACATACTTTTTAGTTGCAGATCCAAATGCTTATGGAGGTTTTAGTTGTAAACAATTATGTATAGATAATGGTCCCTGTGGAAATAGAGGAAAGTGTCAAATACAATCATTTGATAAAGCCTTTACACAATTTACAATAAGATGTAAAGATGTAGATAGTGATGGACAATGCACATCATCACTCTTTATGATAATATATACTCCTCCATCTTCATCTCCATCGTCTTCACCTTCTCCATCTTCTTCGCCTTCTCCTCCTAAACAATATTACTTAAATTATTACAAAGATACCGGCAAACTTATACTAGAAACAACACAAAATCCCGATAGTTTATTTACTTTTAAATTAAAAAAGTGTAAAATTGGTGATAATAATCAGCCTGATTGTACTGATACTACAACATCTCCTGTAGATAAAGGTCTTAACTCTTCAAGCTACTATTATATAATGATAGGAGATAAATATTTATCTTTCAATCCATCAGGAGATGATAAATACAATTTAGTTGATGAAAATGCCAAAGACAACTCATTATTTCTTTTTATTAGCCAAGAGGGTAATAAGAGACCTTTATCAAGTGTTTCTGGAACAATGTTTTTTCCATCTTTTCAAAGATATCTCTCTATTAATCCAGCTGATAGATCTATAGTATATGATCCAACTTCAAAAACACAAGAGTATTGTGATCCTTGTTATCGTGAAAATGGATGGATACAAGATCCTAATGATCCTAATATGTTATGTCAGGCTAAGTGTCGCATTTCAGGAGATGTAATTGAAGGAGAATGGCATTATGATGATACTAATGGTCATAAGGGACCTCTTCCTGATAAAGATATAGATGGAAGTATGTGTTGTTCTGGAAAAGCAACATCTAAGTTATACAAAAGATCAACTTATAATAAAAATGGTGACTTCACAACATGGTTCTATAAATATGACACTATTTGTAGTTAAAGAGTTAAGTACATTTTCCACCAGAGCAACTACCACTTGTACATTGACCGTCGTGTTTACAGGGCTCTCCTTTATATAAATGATTACACCAATAAGATCCAAAGATGCCAGCATATTTATAATCATCAGCATTTGGACAACATATTTGAGTACTATCATCATCGCTTCCCATATGAGAACAAGATCCTATACATTCTGAATCGTGTTCACATTTTGTTCTCTCTCTCTTAAGACATTTATTATTTTTAACTATTCCAGCATTTGTTGAACTACTGAAAGGATTACTATCTGCATCTGGAGTTAACCATCTTATATAAGGCCCATCTTTACCTTCTTTTCCTACTTTAAAATTAGGGATAGCTCCACTATCATCCTCTTCATAAAAGCAACAACTCTTATAATCTTGTCCACTTTTAAGATCATCTCCGTCTGCAATACAATCTCCTATACACTTCTGTGGTCCTTTCTTTATTTGTTCAGGTTTATAATCATTGCATATTAAATGATCTATATATTCACCATAAACTTGATATGGATTTCCATCTTTATCTTTAACAGTATGCCATCCAGTTGATACAGTTCTACAGCCTGGATTCTTTCTACTATTAGTTCCACAATCACAGTGGTATCCCCAAGGATAATAGTTCAAATCTATTACGGCTGATCCGTTTCTACCACAATCTATATTAGTTACTATAGACTCTGATCCTGTCTTGTTCAACATATCTTGACAATTATCATATCCATCTCTTTTATAAAAATAACTATTACACTTTCTAGCCACACCCAATCCCAATACTTTAGATGCTCTTATAATGAGTTTATGTAAAATATCTGTCATATCTATTCCTTTTGCTATATTAGCCTTTACTTCTGTCAAATACTCATTTCCTACTACCTTTGCCACATCTTCGTAAGAATAGAAAGCATCCTTCAATACTGTCTGACTTATATCTACAAAATATTGCTTATTATTATCCAAATAATTATTAACAACTACAGATGTCACATCTAATAATCCATCAAATGTACTATTAGTCATATAATATTTTCCATTATTATAATACATTACCGGAACCTTAGCATTATTATTATTTACATCAACATAAGCTATGTCTATTCCATATCTACATCCATCTCCATTGGGATTTAGATTGCATAAGGGGTCAGTTGCGTCAAGTCCATAACAGAATCCTGATATATTTGACTGATATGTAGGAGGCAAACATACACACTTATTTGTCTTTGTATCAAATTTTGCCGTATCACTATGACCTGATCCCGATAAACATATATCCTCATTGCAGGTAAATGGATCATCATTTGTGCTATAAAATCCTCCTTTATCACCACAAGAACATGTAAATCTTGGAGTTCCATCTGGTAGAGTATCATAAGGTGTTTTACTATCAGCTGGAGGGGCGTCTGTTCCTGACCAAACTTTTCCATCTTTATCCTTTAAAACTCCTATACTTTTCTTTGGTATAACTCCGTCCATATAATCCATTGTACAAGCTATTTGTTGTGTACAATTTGATCCTGAGAATATATCTGGGTATAGACATTGGCATTTCCACGAAAGAGTGTTATCTGGATTCTTTGACCAAACAATTCTTCCTGTATAAGTTCCGCAGTCGCTTATATCATTTATCTCTGATATATTTGGCAAACAGTAGCTCTTTCCTACCTCTAGTTTAGATCCTAAATAATAAGTGTTTGGATGGTCTACTGTATGACAAGAATAACTATAATTAGACTGTCCCTGTTTTATAGCACAAAGAGTACTACAGTCTCCTGCGTTTTCACAGAGAGTTGGCATAAGACCACATTGAGAGGAGTCTACTGGAACTAGAGTATCAGCAGGAGGGAAAGGAACTACACCTTTTTGTTGTGTGTCCAAGTAAGGCTTTATAATAATCCATACAAAAAAGAAGCAAATCGATAGGACAAAAATGATAGAGAAAACTTTTACGTGGCTTAGAAAATTTCTGTAAGGACTATTGTCTATGTTTATTCCAAATATAATGAGTAAAACGATAGCTACTAAAAGTAATACCATAGCAAATATAATCTGCTTCCAATTATTTCCAACTTTTTGGTTTAAAATGAATTGTATTTCATCAATTTTTCTTTTTGAGTCAGCAATACTGTATGCCTTTAAATAATTTGTATCATCTGTATTAGACATTTATTTTATAGATAATTTAAAAATGATTTAGTATTAAAAACTATTAAATAAATTAAATAAACTATGAACGTAATTGATCTGTTTTGTGGTTGCGGAGGAATGTCAAAAGGACTTACAGAAGCAGGGTTCAATATTGTTGCAGGAATAGATATTTGGGATAAAGCTGTAAATAACTATAATAAAAATTTTAATACACATAAAGCTTACTGTCACGATCTAACACGCTTTCCCCCAGAAAAATTTAAAGAACTATATAATAAGGATAATTTGGAGATTGATATTATTGTTGGAGGTCCTCCTTGTCAAGGTTTTAGTATAGCTGGAAAAAGAGATATAAAAGATCCAAGAAATTCTCTGTTTATGGAATATGTAAAGTATCTAGAATTTTTTAAGCCTAAAGCATTCATAATGGAAAACGTAATTGGTATATTATCTATGAAGACAGCAACAGGAGAAAATGTTATTGATATTATTCTAGAATTTTTAAACAGAGAATACAATACAATTGTTACAAAACTTTATGCAAGTGATTTTGAAGTTCCTCAAAACAGAAGAAGAACCATTATTATTGGAATCAGAAAAGATCTTAATATTTTACCAACAGAACCTCTTCCTATATTGTCTGTTGAAAACAGAGTTCCTGTAGGAAGTATATTGTTATCTCAAGAAGAAAGCGACGATTCGTTATTTTTAAGTGAGAGGGCGATTCAAGGAATAATCAATAAGAAAGAAAAATCAAAGGAAAGGGGGGTAGGATTTGGTGCACAATTTTTAGATATGAATAAACCATCTTATACAATTCCTGCGAGATATTGGAAAGATGGATATGATGCTCTAGTGAAATATAATGATAAAGATATTAGAAGATTATCTATACTGGAACTTAAGCGTATTCAAAGTTTTCCGGACAATTATATACTAGAAGGATCTAAAAAGGATGTTATTATGCAAATAGGAAATGCAGTTGCTTGTAAATTTGCCTATCATCTAGGAAAACATATTCAAAATCTTATTCAATAACTTATAAAATAATATTTTATAAGTTCTATTTCTCTAATTATTTCTCTAATTCTTTCCAAAATTTTTCTCCTCCTCCTCTAAACTGAGAATAGTTACGAGAGTTTCCTTCATACATACCGCTATCAAATATGATTTTTTTATTTTTCATAGATTCAATAAAATAGTGAAAATCAAATTGTTTTCCAAAAGAAATGTCTTGGTATACACCGTTTTTATCCTTTTTTACAGTATAAAACCCATTTATATTAAACTTTTTATTTACGTTTTTTTCGATTTTGTCACTCTTCCATATAGCTATAAGGACCTTATCTTTTTTCAAAAAGGGAGGGAAATTCTCTTTCACAGTTCTTTTATCTTTTTCATAAGAATAATAAATTAATATATCATTCTCGTTATTTATCTCTAGTATTTGACCACAGTCATTCCATTCATTGTATTTAGGAACACAGCTTCCTGACCAAGAATATCTATTCTTATCCTCTTTAAATGTTCCAAAAAAGTGTATAAACTCAACTCTAGATATAGATAAGTTATTCCACTCATCTCCGTTAATTTTATTTATTTCTGGTCTCTTTTGTGTCTTTGAAAATGCATACTCACTTGCGCTAAAATCTCCTAGAGTAATCATCTTATTAGAATATTTTTTCATTTCATATCCATACAAATCTGGTTCATTTTTACAATTATTAGATAGGCCCATCAATTTCTCCAAATACTGTCCTTCTTCTCCACATCTTTTTTTGTTATTTACTTCTATCTTTTTTCCCTTTATATTTTTATCAAACATATCCTGTATTATACTTTTATAATCATCATCGGTTTTATCCTTAATATCTTCATAGTTATCATCTGTTATTATTACCTTATCCTTAACGTCTTCATAGTTATCGTCTGTTATTACCTTATCCTTATTCTTAATATCATCCATTTTTATTTTCTCCATATATAAAATTATAAATTCATTTTTATATAAGAGAAGTGTAGAAAAAGATAAAATACTGCAAAATTTACTATCAATAAAACTTCAAAGAAAAATATCTCTACATTTCTCTTGAAACATACCACAAGAAAAATTGACAAAACCATCTGCAAATACAACAATAATTTCAAAAAATCACAATTTATACAATTTCTCCCCATAAAGCATATTATTCCTATGAATACCAGACTTGCAAAAAGATAGTGTACATTCTCATTCTCTTTTACCAAAATTACTCCATAAATTCCTACCAAAATTACAAGTATAAAACATAGTGATAAATTACATCCTCTATTTAACTCGTAAAGAACAGTAAAAACTCCCATAATTATCATACCTACTAGTATATACTGTTGACATTGTTCTGATCCTATAACGCTAGAAACACTGTTATTTTCTTTGGAAGAATAGTAATAACATATATAAGCTATTGGTACAGAATAAGATAGAAGCATCATAAGCAATAAAAAGTTTGGTATACTCATTATAGTCATTGTTAATTTTATTATTTAATAATAATAAAATATGATTATCAAAGGTCTCTTATTAAAATTTTTGAGCACCAATAAAATAGTTTACCTTTATCTTTTTCTTTCGTGTGTTAGTATGTTTCTACAAGTTATAGTATCCACCCTCATTTACAGAAAATTTTTAGAGAAGAATATTAAGGAAAAGTTTAACAATCTTATCAAGCAGATATGCATCCTATGGATATCTATGTTTGTTATCTATATAATACGCTCAAAACTAGAGTGTTCTATTTCTCCCAATATCAATACATTTGTTAGAAGAGAACTTATCATAAACTATTTTGAAACAAATGAGGTCAACTTCAACGACAAAGAGGTAGAGAAGGATCATATAAGGATGATTGATGTGGGTTATTTCTATCAGAAACTATTCATATGGATGTGTGAATCTATTATACCTATAAGTGTCATTATGATAATTATGAATGTATACTTTTTTATAAAGTCTCCAGCCGTAGGAGTTATAAATTTTATTTCTAACCTTATCAATATTGCAATTATCCTAGGATACTATCCAAAACTAAAAGATACTATATCAAAGAGAAGATCTGACTATAATAATTTTGTCATAAATATGGCAGAAAGTGTGAACAATTTAATAAATATTTATACATCTGGAGGACTGGATAAAACAGTAGATAAAAATGACTCCCTTATGGGAATATATAAATCATCGTTAAAGAAAGAGGTATCTGTTATATGTAACTTTATTAATACTCTTCGTATTAATGTATATACTTCTACTTTACTAAGTATAATAGCCCTATATAAGACAACAAAAAGGATTGAAGACTTCTTTGAAGTGTTTGCTATATTTATTCTATACATACCCCTATTCCAAAACGTAATGAGTGAAATACCAAAACATTTTGTATATCTTGTTGATATGTTACTCATCCTCAAAAACTTTGTAAATAACAAGAAATTATCTGTAGACGAAAACGGATCATTAACTACATTAAATTATCCTTACAAATATAACAATAACAATTTAGAAAAATGTAAAGGACGTATTACTATTGATAATATAACATTTTCATACGATAATGCCAAGTATATTTTTAGGGACTTTTCTCTTGATATAAAGACAGGCCAAAGAATAGGAATAATGGCAGAGTCTGGAAGAGGAAAGACTACGTTGATGAAACTACTCCTAAACTTTATAAAACCACAAAATGGTAAGATTCTACTTGATGGAGTAGATATAAAAGAAATAAATCACAGATCACTTCGAGAGAGAATAAACTATGTTAACCAAAAGACTCTATTACTCAATGATACTGTTATGGATAATTTTAAATACGGAAACAGTAAAACTGACAAACAAATTAAGGATTTTTTGAAAAAGTATAACTTAGACAAAATGTTTACAGATCTTAACTTAATGGTTGACGTTAACGGAAAAAATATAAGTATGGGAATGCAAAAGATTATCTATCTTGTTAGAAATGTACTCAATGATAAGTGCTGTGTATATATTTTTGACGAACCTCTCACAAGCTTAGATGAGAATACACGAGACAGTGTCATCAAGATGATTGACGAAAATACAAAGGGAAAAACAGTTATCGTAGTGACGCACGATAAAAAAATAGTAAAAATATTAGATAAAATAATAAATTTATAAAATAAATGTCTTTTCGAATATCATCATTAAGTAATTTACCTCATTTAGCACGATCATTTAACGGAGTAGTACAAAATGAGCCACAACCTACTATAGAAGTTCCAAAACACTGGGTATCTGACTGGTTCGAACTCTTTCTAAAAAAAATTGCACTAAACAAACAAGGACCAACTCTAACAACCAGATGGCTTCTTTTAGCTGCTAACTGTCTCTATAACTCTTATCAATTTATTACAGAAGGAAAACAGCCATTAGATACTCAATATTGGACTTCTTCAGAGAAGGGACAAACATCTTCTGATATATCATATATGGAATCGTGGATAGAATTGTCTTGTCAATACTTTTTTCCAAAAATTATGAAAGACTATACTAAAAATGGTGCTACTAATTATTTTAGTATAAGCCCCTTAACTGATGAAGAAGTGAATATATTGGTTAATTCGCATAAACCCCTTGTAAATGTAAATGTAAACTCACTAAATTCTTTAAAGGTTTTGATTGATTCTTATTTGGCTGCAAGAGATGATGATGGATGGAAGACTACAACAGTCTTTAATGGAACTTTGCCTAATGGAGATGCTTTTATATCAGCAGATAACTCTATTGATCAGGATCTATCTACTTTAACTGATGTTAATAAGTGGACTCCTTTAAAACTTGGAGGCGCCTTAAAAAAATATCTTACACCAGAGTGGGGAACTAATAATCAGGGAATTTTGGACTCATCAACATTTACAGACTTGCTTACAAAAACAGATCAACTCTTTCCTACATCTTCTCAATACGAATCAGAGATGAAAGAAACTGCAAATGTTACATCAAACTTAACAGACGAACAGAAGACCATAGCTGAGTTCTGGGCAGGAGGTCCCGGAACAGTTACCCCACCGGGAATGTGGGTTGTTTTTCTAGACATTGTTATACGTTCCAATAATATAAAACTAGTCAATGAGATTAAAAATTATACTATATTATGTTCAGGCTTATATCAATCAAGTATATGTGCTTGGAGAATAAAGAGAGATAAGCTACAAGCTAGGCCTATTCAAAAAATAAGACAATATCTTTACAATCAATCTATAAGCCAGTCTTGGGATACTAATGCTAACAATGATAAGGGACAGTTCTGGCTTCCTTATCAAGAGTTAAACTTTGTTACTCCTCCTTTCCCAGACTTTGTTAGCGGACACTCAACATTTTCTAGTTCTAGTGCAAAACTTTTCTGTTATCTGTTGGGAACTGATATGATTAATCTACAGAATCCTGTAATAAACAATGATATCTTGCAGTATCTTTGTCCAACTCTAAATAGTTCATCGAGAACTAACTTTAGTCTTAATAACTTTTTTATATTTCCAAACACAAGTACAGTAGAATCAGGAGTGCCTGAGACATCTATCAATCTAAACTGGGTATGCTGGACAGAGATGGCACGCTCTTCGGGAAAATCAAGAATCTACGGAGGAATACATATTGAGTCATCCAATCAAGGAGGACTTTACCTCGGTTCAATGATAGGCGATAAGATATGGAATCTTCTAAAGAATATATAATTTATTTTTATTAGATAAAAATAAATGAGTAGTGCAGGATTTTATACAAGTCGTCGCAGAAGTTCTAATAGTAGAAGCAGAAGTAGAAGTCCTAACAGAGATGATATAATAAGTCAAAGACATAGTAGAAGAGATAGAGAAAGATATACTGCACAAAGTCAGATATCTTCATCTTCTAAAAGAGATAGCGGTAGACAAAGTAGAAGATATACCAGAAGTCAAATAGATAGAGATACTCCACCGATGGAAATGAGTGAAATGATGGAAATAGTGACGAAAGAAAGTGAAGTTCAAAAAAATGATAGAAATACTTCTATATTAGAAACACCATTTACATTTGGTATGGAATGGGAGCCTACTAGTTTGTGTATATATTATTCTCCTTTTGAACTTAAAAAACATTATGATAGAGAGACAATTTTTACATCTCATACAACACATCTAAATGTAACAATTGAATCTCGTAAAATGAAAGATTCTTATCCAGAAGTTCTTCCTTATCAAGAGGAACGATCTTGTAAATATAATCTGGAATTTGCTATTGGAATATTAGGAAAAAATCCTCCGGTGTTGTTAAATTCCTTTTTACAAAATTCTCAGTATTTTATTCCTGAAATTAAAGAAGAATTAAACGATTTTAAAGAGAATTTTTTTGAAAAAGAAAAAACAAAAGGATTTTTTAAAAAAGTGTGGAACAACAAAACAAGTAAGTTTGTTGGCGATAATTTTTTTATAGATTGTAAAACAACTGAACCACTGACACCAGAAAATACTAGTATATCTCCATACTTTTATATGAAAGCCGATGATGATAAAATAGATGATATTAATGGAAGACCACAAATTACTCTAGGAATGAGTTATGCATTATTTCCACCTTTATTAAAAGCTCTAAATGAGGTGAATTATAATTATTCAAAAGAATTATATAATTTTACTGGCCCATACGTTTTTAGTGATATAGATAATAAGCTAGTTTGTGAGGGATTTGCTCTTTTACTATTATATTACTCTTTTGTAGCATCTACATATTACAGTAACAAACTAAATCATCCTTATCCTAATGCAGCACCCTATTTTAAAGCAGCCTTTGATCTAAAACCTCGTTCAAACCTTGCAGAATCTTATAAACATCTAAAGGCTGAATACACTGATTTTGAAGAGTTTATTACTTTATTCGACCAAAAAATACGTAGATTATTTGAAGAATTATGGGGAGAATCTTTTGATCCTGCTACAATTCATAGCTATAATTCTCTTGTTGAATTACATTTAAATGTTGTAAGAAAAGTTGCACCTGATCTTATAGGAAGAATTGAGCAAAAACAAGAAGAATATCAAAATAATACTTACGTATATGAAGATATAATTGGATTTTTAACAACAACAGGTTATAATGATGAAAAATTAAACAAAATAATTAATATTGTAGCTTTTATAAATACTATTTATTTAATATATAAAATATTGCACCCACAAAAAGTGGTTAAACTAAAAATCAACAGAAAAAAAATAAAAAATGATCATAAATGTAAATTCTTGGATGGATACTACTACTCTTATCAAGGAGAATCGAAAACACTTGTCGATGAATTAGTAAGAAAAAAGATAGCAGAAATTATAAACAATACTGTGTACGATTTCTCTCACACTTCTGACCCTCAAATATTAGAAGTAGAAAGAGAAGAGATAACATCAAAAATTAAATCTATATGCCCATCCGATAGAGAAGAAACTTTTGAATATATACCAGAAAATTCTAACCTTATAGTAGAAGTGAGAGGACCTGAAAAATTTTTGGATGATGTTGGATCATCATTTAAATTCTCAAGTATTCTAGATTGCTCATCAAAAATTTTCACTAAAATAAATACTATTTTTACAAGCTTTCTAAAAGACCAAAAATATGATTTGTCTTCATCTTATTTTTCTAAAATGTTACCTACATTTGGCAGTTGTTCAGTTATGTTTAGACCTAAAGCTAAGAGCAAGACAAGGAAGAGCAATACAAGGAAGAGCAATACAAGGAAGAGCAAGACAAGGAAGAGCAAGACAAGGAAGAGTAAGAAGAGTAAGACTAAGAAATAAGTTAAATAAAGTTTTATATTTATTATTAAATATAAAATGAGCTCTTATAGAAAAGATTATACTCGTCGTTCATCGAAGGATTCGCTTCGTTCATCTAGACCTAGATCAAGAAGTCCAAGAAGAGATACAGAACAAACCGATATATACAGAGATAGAGATAGAGACAGAGACAGAGAAATTAAAGAAAGTATGGTTCAAACAAATAATAATAATACTCCTATATTAGAGTCGCCTTTTACATTTGGTATGGAATGGGAGCCTACAGGAGGAGGCCAGTACTTCCCTAATGACGACTACAAACATTATGATAGAGAAACAATCTTTACATCTGATAAAAAAAATCTAAAAGTAACAATTGAAGACTTTAAAATAAAAGATTCACTTACAGATAAAGATATAACAGTTCAACAAGAGAGAGATTCTTGTCATTATACTATAGAATTTGCAATAGGAATATTAGGTAAAAATCCTCCTACATTGATACATACTTTTCTTAGAAATAATCAGCATTTTATTCCTCAAATTGAAGAAGAATTAAATGATTTTAAAGAAAATTTTTTTGAAAAGCAAAAACAAAATCTTAGATCACTTTATATAAGAGAAAGGGATAAACCAGTATTACCAAACATTTTTACTAATTGTGCACTAACTGACCCAATTACAGAAGAAAATAAGCGTATGTATCCATATGCTTATAAAAAAACAGAATATGTAGATACTATGTCTGGAAGACCTCAGGTCACACTAGGACTAAATTATGCATTATTTACACCTTTATTATTTTTTTATAAAAGCACAAATGCCCCTGATATTAATTTGACATTCAAAGTATATAACGGAATAATGCAGAAATCTTCAGTAAAACAAATAGATTACCTTGACATAAATAATAGACTAGTTTGTGAAGGATTTGGTCTATTAATTATCTATTACTCAGCAGTAGCATCATTATATATACAAAAAGACATAGCAGCAACCCATAGTGGAGTAAAAGGGCGTAAATATTTTAAAGCAGCCTTTTATCTAAAACCTCGTTCAAATCTTGCAGAATCTTATAAACATCTAAAGGCGGAATACACTGACTTTAAAGAGTTTATTGATTTATTCTGTAAAATAGTAAATGATTCATTAATAGAAATAGGAATTGATATTACACAAATTGATAGCTACACATCTCTTGTTGATTTACACTTAGAAATTATAAAACAAATTGCAACTGATGATAATGAAGACATAATTGCAAGATTAAAACGAAGAATATATCCAACAAATAATACAAATAAATATCAAGATATAAGCGCTTTTATGAGATCAATAAATTATAACAAATACAATCAGATAATGACATTTATTACTCTTGTCAATGCGAGTTATTTAATGAAAAAAATATTTAATCCACAAAAAGTGGTTAAACTAAAAATTAAGGGAGAAAAAATAAAACAAGGATGTAAGTTCTTGGATGGATATTACTACTCTTATGAAGGAGAATCAAAAGATGTTATAGATGATCTAGTCTCTAAAAAATATGCAAAAATTATTAACAATACTATATATGATTTTGCTCATACTTCTGATCCTCAAATACTAGAAGTAGAAAAGAAAGGTATGTCAGAAATTGAATCTATATGCCCATCTGATAGAGAAGAACTGTTTGAATATATACCAGAAGATTCTAACCTTATAATAGAAGTAAGATATCCTGAACATTTGATAGACAAAAAATCTGATGAAGAGAAAAAAGATTCATCTTCTATAGAATTTCGCAATATTACAGATTTCTTAAAAGAATTTTTCTCTAAAATCGACCATATTTTCAGATTTTTTATAAGAAAATATTCTTTACCACTTCCATACTCTATTCTGTCACAGTCTACGATGTCTATGTTACCACAGCCTATGATACCACAGACAGAAGAGCCTGCTAGATCCTGTACTTCTAGAGTATATTCAAAAACACGTGATTCAACTGGTTGTGATATTATGTTTAGACCTAAAGCTAAGAGTAAGACAAACAAGAGTAAGACAAGAAAGAGTAAGAGAACGAGTAAGAATAAGAGAAAAAGCAAGAATAAGAGAACGAGTAAGAGTAAGAAATAAATTTTTATGCCAAAGTATAAAAATTAGAAGGATTTTGCTATAAAATTATATATAGTTCCAACAAATGATGAATTAGACTGATTTGAATTTTTAATTTTAATAGGCTTACTAATACTCATACTACTCATATTATTTATATTAGTAAGTATATCTTCTTCCTCATATTCCTCTTTCTTGTAAAAATACTCTTCATTAAGTTCAAACATATCTATATTTTGTTCATCCTTTTCCTTCATAGAATTAGGTTTAGGATATGATACTAATGTCTCAAGTTTATTTACCTTTTCCTCTAAATCTTCTATTCTTTTAGATACAAAAATATCAAATGAAGAAGACTTTCTATAAGGAGTATTATTTGGGTTAAACAATACAGGACTAGAAGGACTATTTGCTGGTCCAATAACAGGGCTATTATAGGAACCGAAAGGACTGACTAATCTTCCATTTACATCTATAAAGTTATTACATAAAATAGGGCCAATATAAGGATTATTTTCGCTTATTTCATTGTTTATGAATGAGTGTATGTGATGTATACTTGGCCTATTGTTATAATCATAACTTAACATATTCTTGGTCGTCTCTATTATTTTAAGAATAGACTCTTCTTTATATTCTGTATCTTTTTCATTAAATTCTATTATAAATTTTTCTCTTATTTTATTCCTATAATCTTCTATATTTTCTAACTCTCCAAAAGGATGTCTTTTAAACAGTATAGTATAAAATAACACTCCTAATGACCATATTTCTGAGTAGATATTATATTTTTGAAGAAACAGTATCTCAGGACTCATATATAAAGGTGTTCCACACATCGTATCAAAGAGCTCTGTATTATCCTTTATCAAAGTTGAAAATCCAAAATCACATATTTTTATCTCATCATTATGGAATATAATATTTTCTGGTTTAATATCTCTATGCATAACACCATTTTTATGAAGATAATCTATACTAGAAATAATTTGTCTCAAAACTTTTAATATTTCTTCCTCATTAGAGTTATGAGATTTCATCCATTTCTTCAAGTCGCCTCCGTTACAATACTCCATAATTAGTAGTATATATTCACCATCAAACTTATAGTCATATAATTTTATAATATTTGTATGATTTAATCTCTGTAAAATATTTATTTCAGTTATTACACGATCTTTTATCTTATTTTCAAGTTTATTAAAAAATATTTTTTTAAGGGCTATTTCTCTTCCCGTTTCTCTGTGAACTCCATAGTAAACTTTAGAATACATTCCTTTCCCGATAGGAGAGGTATTTAGTGTATATTCTCTCCATTCTTTCATCATATTTTATTCTTCTTAATTATATAAAACATAATTTTATGTTTCATTTTTTTGTCTTTTTCGATTTTCTCTTTGATTTCTTTGTCTTTTTCGATTTTCTCTTTGATTTCTTTGTCTTTTTTGATTTTCTCTTTGATTTCTTTGTCTTTTTTGATTTTCTCTTTGATTTCTTTGTCTTTCTAGCTCTAAACTTCAATTCACCAGCAAAAGATTGGGATAAAGGAACTGTTGGTTCATTTTCAACATAAAAACTTTGAGCTTGTTCATAAACAGGAACTTTTAAATCATTTTCATCATTATAAGGACGTTCGGCAATTTCTTGAGCTTTCTGATCAACTTTACTTTTTGAATATCCAAACCATCCTAAAAGAGAATCCATAGTATTTTTTTTAGACTCTTTAATTTCTTCAGATGTATCAATCATCAAATTCTTAACATTTGATACTGATAGACGTCCTACTACTTGTCCCATTTTTTCAGCTATACCCCCTACAGATCTTTTAAGACGTTCTCCAGTTGAAGCAGCTATATCTAAAGCAGTATAAACTGTAGTCTCTCCAACCTGTGCTGCTATATCAATAACTGTCTCTGCGACATTTTGCACGTTATGTCCAGCAACTTTTATTTGTTCCGTAGCAACTGTTTGAATAGTCTTAAAAAATAAATCGGATACCGATTTTTGTATTACAGAAAATGCTACAATATAATCTTTTGCTATATCAGTTATGTTACTTAGAGTTAATTTTATATTTTCTGCTGTAGATATTGGACTATGTGTAAAATTCATAACCAAATCGGCTGCAGATGCAAGACATAATGATCCTTGTGCCAATACAGGTATATCTTGTGTTAGAAGTGCGTAATTATGATCCATCAAAGATTCCTTTACGCTATTAGCTATAGAACAAGCAGAAGTATAATAAACAGAATCATCTTTAACATTTGTTATTATTTTTATGACGTCCTGAATTCCCTGACTTCTATATATCATTACTCCTGAAAATCCCATACATAATATAAGACTAGATAATCCACTTATTGGACCATACATAAAATAAG
>Ga0129333_10001203_pt1 | contig 23181 bp, 28 predicted proteins | sample CPB6_08_DNA_FD_94474 | JGI IMG/M metagenome (GOLD analysis project Ga0129333, IMG submission 94474) | Freshwater to marine salinity gradient microbial communities from Chesapeake Bay, USA - CPBay_Sum_0.6_0.8_DNA | ecosystem: Environmental > Aquatic > Marine > Coastal | place: USA: Chesapeake...
CTCAAACAGTGCTTCAACTTCTGCGTCGTTTAGTCCCTTGCTGTAGTCTGCGCATAGTGCTTGCATAGTGTAGTCCCGTGTAGTTAAAAGTGTAGCACTAGCACACACAATAGCATTAGCACACGCTTGTGCGTGTTGCTGTGTAGTTGTGTGCTCTTTGTGCATGTATGTATAATAGCAAAAAAGCACTAGCATGTCAATATGTTGTATACACACAACAGGGAAATGTTGTATGAGAGCAACGGTGGGGGCGTGGGGGCATATACTATAACGCTATACATGCTAGCACAAACTGCTTGCCAAAAGTTCTCAAAATAAATCCCAAAGTTTTTTCTCAAAAACCCACTCTAAAAAACTCTGACTTAGACTAGATCACCAGGGGCCGAGATCTCCAAACCTTTTTTATTTTGCACAGCAAAATTTCACAGTACGCAGACCCCTGGGTGTAAAAAAGTCACCAGCAGATTAAAATCAGGGTCTTAAAAATTTTTACGCAGAAAAATTTACACGCTATATAAGAATTTAGAGTTATCACTGTAGATAAAGATTTAAGAAAAGGGTCTTTCCCAATTCTTGCGCTTCGCGCTTCGGGAGCGGGGCCGATAAATACCTTCATGTTAACATTTGATCAAGATAGTGTCAGTATCAGTAGTCAGTTTGTGTCTGGTGATATAGCCTGTGTATACCAAGGGGATCGTAACCTCATACAGTATGGAGTAGTAGAGAGTTTCACCTACACGGGTAACCCCAACTATGCTGTCAGCATTCTAGTGCGATACCTACCCAGATTACCTCGCAGTGGGCTACGTCAAGAAGACCTATATAATCAACGTAGGGGATTACGTGGGTTCAGCACCAATACCTTCACTGCCACCAACATGGTCTCCACAGTGTTCAGTGCCATGGGAGTATCACCTCTAGTTCAGCATACTGGTAGTCAAGTAACGTTCACTGATGTAAATGGTGTCAGTACGGCGTCAACCTGGGCCACGGGCACTGTAGTCAGTGCTCTAATACCAAACCTAAACAGTATTGTATTAGGTAGAATTCGTCGTATCAGTTATACAGGCACCGGGACTGTGGCCAGTGGTAGTTTTAGGTATTACATTGACAGTTGGAACCGTGCGCCCAGTGGGCCCATTCTTCGTACCTATGCCTGTCCTCAGGATTTAGTATTTTCCAGCACCACAGTAATGAGTACCATAATAGACACTGGTAGTCTAGCCGTACTATCAGCCAAGCCCAGTAGATACAGTATACAGGTCACGCCGCAGACTATAAACAGCGTAATCAGTGGTGATTCATTATCTGCCCAGCTCAGTGTTATTGGTGGCATAGAGCCGTATACGTGGACTGCCACTGTGATTAGTTCATCGGGCATAGTGGATCCAAAAACTATCACACTGACTCCATTGCCCTTGGGAACTGGTACTAGCCTTACTTCTACGCCCTTAACTCTAGAAGGGCCTGATAGCACAGCAGAGTTTAGTATTACAGTAACAGACAGTCAAGGCAACCAAGGTAGTAGATTTTATTCTGTTCTTGTATTTGCTCAGGCCTATGATCCGGGAGCAGGGGGTGGAGGAGGTCCGTAACCTTGCGAGCCCTGTGGGATCATCCCTGTTTGCCCTATAAGGCCGTGGCCCCATGGCCCGTGGTCATTGTCAATGGTCGCACAGATTGGACACAGAGTGTGGACTATATGGAAAGCTGGTTAGAATCAAATGTGGGACCGCACTGGGCAGTATGGACATGGAGCATGTGGAGCCTGCACAATAGTGGCTACTGTGGAGTAAGTTTCAGTAAGGAAAAGTACTGTAGTATGTTCTTGCTAAGGTTTGCGGATCAGGTCACGCTCAACCAACGATCGTGAAGTTTATCCCGTAGGTCCTGTAGACGTTCTAGGCTCTGATCCATGCGCATGACCTTATAGACTAGATTTGCTGTAGAAAACTCACCTTCAGGTTGTTTTAGGCCCAGTTTACGATAGGTTCTTGCTAGTTTTAGCAGTGTTTCAGCAGTGTCTAAATCCTGTAGACGTTCGGCGTTATCTATTAGTGTGTGCCACACCAGTACCATATTGTCTATCTCTTTCAAATCGATCTTGGGTTGACGACGTTGTGGTTTGGTAATCCAGCGATTATTAGCCACACTGAATAGTCCACCGCTAACACCGGGAGTGTTCCGATCTTCCACATATAGAGTAACCGGTATCCCATAAATTTTAACGTCGTGTTCCTGTTCATAGAGATGACGTTTGGCATCGAACAGTTCTTCGGCTTCTTGGGCACAGTCCAAGGCAGCATAGTCAGTGATTAGGTGTAGATCCAGGTCTGACTTGTCTGTATAGTTATAGTTTACATTTGATCCAGTAATCACTATATCTTCCACAGTAAACGGTATGCCCACAAACTGTTCAAAGTCTTCGGCTATGCGTAGTAGAGCGCCTCTCACCTCGGCCTTGAGTTCTCCTCGTGGTTCCCAAATCTTAGGATTGAGTGTGGTATTCTGTTGAATAGGGTTCAAAAGTTCTAGAAACTTCATAGTTCTGTATTTAGTTTGATTAAATATAGCTATGAATGATGAATCGCATATAAGTTACCTAGGACATCTGCTCTTGGCCAATCCCAACAATCCTAAAAATGAGTTGGCCAAAAGTGTAATCATGTTGGTCACGCACACACCAAACATTGCCGTTGGTCTGCAGTTAAACAACCCGCATGAAGATCTCACCATAGGTCGTATCAGCAAGAACATAGGCATAGATCATGAAGGAGAGTCGCCCATATACTTCGGTGGGCAGGTCAACACTCACAAGATTCATATTCTACACAGTCTGGATTGGCGTGGTTTAAGCACAGTAGAACTTGGGGATAATATTGGCCTAACCAATGACATCAGTGTGTTGTCTGCCATGGCACGTAACGAAGGTCCCAGCAAGTTCAGAGCCTGTGCCGGTTATTGGCTATGGGAATCTGGTAGATTAGACAGTGAAATCTATAATGATCAAATAGAAATGAACAGTTATCGTTGGGAATTAATTCGTGCCACAGAAGAACTGGTGTTCGATGTTGATCCTTATTATCAATGGCAGACCTGTTTAGAGGCCATAGCCAAAGAAAAAGTCAATCAGTGGTTCTAGTCACGTTCCGGGTTAAGTTTGGGCAACATTGATCTAATTAGGGCCGTGTTCAAGGGTCTGTCACGTGGTTTTTGAACTGTGGCGCCCTGATCGGGCATACGTATTTCGCCTGTTTCCGGATCAACATTTTCCGAGCTAGTAGTTACCACGCTGGTTCGTTTCAAGGTAAATGTATTAGGATTAGATCGTTGTTCATGCATAGATGACTGGGGTTGGTCATCTTCGTTAAGGTCTGTGATTCGCAGTGTGTCTAGATTAAATTCTAATTCGACCTTTTGCCCCACGCCCGAACTTGAGCGTGTCTTCATAAACTGTATCTGATAGCGTCCGCGATCTTTCATAGCTCTGCTGGTAAAGATACCTATGACATTATCCGCAGTCTGTATCTTTGATAGGCCGCCTGAGATATGACTATGATCAAATTCAATTTCTTCCACGGCAGCACGATTTAATTGTGAAGCTGTCACTGTGATACACTGTGTCTCCATGGCCAGGTTACGAATTTCTTCTGATACATATTTGTCTTTAACAAACAGATCTGAAGGTGATACTTTCACTGACAAAGGCATCATTAGGTCTAGATAATCAATCAATATAACATCAGGACTGATGCCTTTCTTGACCTGATATTCTTTGAGATAGGCTCTGACATCATTACAGTTTTTACCTGATGGCATATATTTGATCTGTATACTGCCGGATTTTTTACTTAACATTTTTACCTTAAGTTCTACATCATCTATGTTACGAAATATTTCTCTAGTGGGAATACCTGTGGTCATGCTGTCTAATCTCATGGCCACAAGATTTTCACTAAGCTCGAATGTCAAGTATATTACATTCAGACCCATTAGGGCCCAGTTCAAAGCCAAGTTGGCCAAAAATAAGCTCTTACCACCACCCGACCCTGCGGCAAATATATTCAGTTCTCCTCTGTTAAATCCGCCATACAGTTTCTTGTCCACACTTGGCCAACCTGTGGAAATTTGACCGTTGGCATTCTTAAGACTTTCTAATCTCTGTCTAGGGTCCATGAAGTAGTCAGTGCCCATGTCCTTGTTCAGACTGATCTGTAGCGCATCTTTAATTAATTTTTCAACTGGGTTATATTCACCTTTCTCCAACATATCTGCCGAGCGCAATATAGCACGTTCTAGACTTTTATGTCTGCTGAATTTTTCAAACTCGTCCATTAGCCAATCATAATTTTCCTTGGGTATGGATATTTTTTTCAGTTCAGTTTGGCAGGCTGCGTTGACCTGTACCACCTCGGGCATGACCTTATAGTTGTCCACATATTCTGTGATAAATTTGGCTGTGGATCTAAGCCTTTGATCAAAGTTTTCTGGATCAAAAATATTTTGACATCTAATAAATGTTTCGGCATCGCTCATGAACATTTCTAGATACAATTTCTGCATGTCTGTGTTGTAGTTTGGTTTAGTCATGAATGCTTTCTAGTCTTTTCTTAAGTAATTTTATTTTCAATTCTGCTGTTTCTCTATAGTGTATGATAGATTGTAGTGTGTATAATCTACCAAACGTTTTTACACTGTCGGCTACATCTTTGATATGGTCGGGCCACGGTGGACTGCTCACAGACCAATTATGTTCCAAGGCTGCTGTGATCATTCTACTGCCTGGACGATCTCTATCAGGCACAAGGATTACTTCTTTGCCTAAGTTGTTTATGCGTTGGCACTGTGTAGGATTTGGTTCATTTGTCATTACTGCCACACCGTCAATACCTATGGCGTCGAATTGCCCCTCTACTACAATTATATATTTTTTATTATCAGTCTGTCTATCTATATTGAAAACATAACCGGGTTGTGCCTCTGAAAGATATTTGGGTTTGCCTGGTCCAATTTTTCTACCAGTATAGCCCACACAGCGTTCTTGATAATAAAATGGCAGCAGTATTCGGTCATTATAACCTGGACTGAAACTGTAGTGCCATGGATACCAATCTATACCCATACCTCTATCAATTAGATAGTTTACTAATTTATGTTGAATTTCTGTCAGTTCTGGATTTGTGTCTGCTAATAACTCTGTAAGACTCACAGTCTGGTCTGGTAAATCTCGTTCTTCTAAGTCCAAACTTAATTGTTTTACTTCGGCAGGTTGATCTTCTTTGAGTTTTAAGGCGTAAAGGTTTAATTTTGAAATATCGTCAGATGGCATACCTAGATATTTGAATAAAGTCTTGGTATTGGTACTGAGAAGTTTGCCCTGGGACCACCCAGCCTTAAATCCACAGTTAAAGCAATGATATTGAAACCCACCGGTAGGACTAATTAATACTCCTCCGCGTTTTTTAGTGTCTCTGCTTTCACCTCTGTTATGACAACACGGCGCATCGAAACTGATCCATCCACTGGGAGTATTTTTACGTTTCGGAGGCAAGACTGCTAATAGTGATGATTCAATAAGGTTCACACTATTAGTTTAACTTCTGTACAGAATTTTGTCAACGGCGCCGTAGTAGTCGGGATCATCATTATCTGGATCCCCAGGTTTAGTAGATGGAATGTGAATGAACCTTACGTAGGTATAAACACCATTAAAGTTAACATAATCAACTCCAGTAAACCCTGTATAGTTTCTAGTTTGAATTGTGGAATATTTGCCAAAACTGCTAGGGCTGTTACTTAATGTAGCCTGTACTAACACAGTTCCTCTGTAGTTACGTAGATATAGGGCCGCAGTATGTAGTGCTGTGTTTCCATTAAATTCTGCGTTAGCATATACGTTACCGCTTTTGTGTTCGTAAAGATTGGTATCCGCATTAAAACTTTTTTGAAAGTCTGATACATCTACGCTGGGCTGAAGAACGGGATATACATCTTCTAAAATGTGTGCCGTACCATTTACGCCGTAGTAGGTGTTAGAATATGCGGGACTGTATGAACCATCATCATCTAGTATTTTTACACTAAACTGGTAACTGGATTTTAGAAGATCTATGGTATCACTTTCTGTCAGAGTTAACAGTGCCAATCCTCTAGTAGCCGTATTAGTTTCTAAAATTTCCAATGGTTTTTCTAAAATCAATCTTCTATTAATTGCGTCATACATGGAGAAAACAAAGGTCTGTGTTGATGAAACGCTGATTTTCTTTTGGTCGCTATTCTTAAACTGAATACGAACTTGGTTTTTAATACCTTTTTGAATATTAAGGTCGCGTTGGTACATGACTCTGTTAACCCCTCTGATAGTAGCATCCAAATCTAAAGTAACTTCTAAGGTATTGGCGTATAAATAGATTGGCAAATTTTGCATACAATTATTTATAGATAAGATGAGTTCGTTTTCCGACTTTCAAAAAAACTACCCTTTCATTAGCTGTATTAAAAGTAATGACATTGAATACGTCGGTATCATTATAAACTTTGATAACAATATTGCTAGTATATATGATATTGAATCAATCAAAGACCTATCCGATCGTAAAGTTTTTTTAGAGCTAGGAGAAGTATGGTGGTGGGAAAGTAATCGTAAAATACCAATCAATATTTTTTTAAAAGTAGAAATGAGCTCATACAGATACAGTATTAAGACTTTCAACGCTAAGGATGTAGAGCTTATATTCGGACCTGTAGTAAACCTTAGCGATATAGCAGAAAAACGTGTCAAGCGTAGGTCGATTCAATTAGTAAGAACGACTAGAAAAGTCTATCCATAATCATAACTTATTTGTTCGCAGATTAGATTCATCTGTACTACCACAGCGGCCGCATATGCTATGGCGTGTGACTTTTTAAAGTAGTATTGGTCATTATCGGGTTTGGTCCAAACCTCGTTCATCACCGTAGTCCAATCTTTCCCAATCAGATAACGTTTCGCAGGGCGTATCATAGCCAAAACTGCCGCTAGTTGGTCTATCGTCCGGGGTTTCATACTTCTTAAGATCGAACCATGTCCGTTGACGTGAAATAGCAAGTTGACGAAATCGTCCTGTTCCAGTAAATCCCATAGTGGTTCCTTATTCAGTAATTCATTGAGATGTTCTTCGCTGCGAATATCTTTATATATGCCTACGTTTAGAAAATCTAGTTTAAAGTATCCTCTTTGTTCTGCTTCTTGATAATGTATGCTGGCATTACCAGTCAAAGGGTTAATCGGAATTTCATGCGTATATACACCGGTATTATGTTTTTTATCTATGGATAAACTAGCAGGTACATGTTTTATAATGTCCAGTATTTTAGATCTATCCGCAAAGTCTATATCAATATCAGGCATAGTTTACCTGGAATTCTAAGTTAAGTGTTTGTCTCAGACCTGGACCTTGAGGATAGGTACCATGATATAAATGATTAGGGAACATTATAAGGTCTCCTTCTTTGGTTACATATTCAGTAGCACGATTACCTGCGAAGATAAAAAATTTACCTGGCTTATGTTCTGTGTTATAACTTTCAGTCAAATATAATACCGCAGCAATGTATCCTACAATTTCTTTATTATGTCTATGTACAGTGTGAAATCCATCTTCCCCTCCATACACAGTCCATCCATTATCAGGTTTGATATATATATTTTTTGAAAAAATCTTAGATGAATTTAACAAATCTTGACACAGCATACCTAGTGTATAGAAATTATTTAGATGCTCTTTCAATCCGAACTGATAAGATTGTGAGCCTTTGGTCGAATGTTTATCTTTACAATCTTGTAAATTATTGGATGCTATGATTTCGCTTATTTTAGATCGTAACTGAAATAGATTAATTTTATCTTTTATGTTGTTTTTTATAATCCAATCATTCTCGAAACCGTGTGGTATATTCATTATTTGCCTAGGTAAAACATTTGATTAACACGTTCTTCTCGAATCCATCTTTGATCTGGTGCCCAACAATGCATAACTTCTATAGATTTATAAAAGATACATCTATTATATTTTGCTTCTATTATAATATGATCGAAGCTATCTTTGTCAACCCATCCTTCATTTCTTTGCTTTTCATCATCCCAGAACCAATTTTCTATTTCAATTCCTGGTTTGGGTTCAACAAGAACTGTACCCGGGTATTCTCCCTTATTTAAAAATACAGTGGCGGCTAACCATCTATCTTTGTGAATCTCGTCGAATTTTGTTTGATAGGGCGTATCTTTAATTTGCTTAATAACATTAGTGATTAATAGTTCGTGTAATCTTGTTTCAGGATATGTTATATTAAATTGATTACACAAAAAATCATAGGCGTGTTTAATACGTGGTGTAATTATCTCATGTCTATTATGAAAGGCTAAATCTTTAACAGATCTATAAGCATCCCAATATCCATCTTTCCATCTGATAAAGTCTAGCACATAGGTAGGATCTAGGTAAAAATCATCGGCGTACCAATATTCAAATTTCCCTTCTTTTACATGATGAAATATTAAATTTTCATTTAGTTTAAAATCAGGGTGTCTCATAGTTCCCCCGCCTCTGCCATTTTTAACATTAGGCTATACTGTTCGTAGGCTTTTTTCACAGCTGGATATTTTTCTTTCAAATGTTTCTCACGTTCTTTCTGTTCCATGATCCAATTGAACATATCATAGTGTCCACGTTGACGCATATGGTTGAACACTTCACTTTCGAACTCGGCTATCTTTGTAAGTTCACTTAATTTAATCTCTACTGTGTAAACGGGTTCTACATCGTATTCTATATATTCTGGCAGTAGTTCATTATAATCTTTGGGATTAGTAAAATATTTTAATGATAACGGTCTATAACGCTGACTACGTTTGTTTTTGTCTAGTATTCGTATGTCATGTTTTTCAACGAAACTTTTTGTTTGTTCATTCATTCTATGCCCACCTCCTTACAGATTTCTTTGACCAAGGCTACATCTGCTGGCGAATCTTTAAACTTACGTTGCCAAAATGCAAGATCAAACGCAGGTGAAATCATCTCTAATTGTTCGTCATTCATATTTGATACCATTTTGTAACCCGATACGGTATTTAAAATAATCCATGGACTAACCTGTCCATTTTTTATATCATACACCGCCCGGTTTAGGCTAACATAATTAAAGTAATGATTAAACAAGGCCTTGTGTTCATCGGCCCATTCCATCATGGTAGTCATTGAGCGTTGTAAAGCAGATTCCACTGGTTCAGTTTTTATAGTATCATATAGGTATTTTTCGTACAGCTCATCTCTACACCAATGATCTAATTTAACTCCGCTCTTTATTACATAATCTACAAATTTATCTGGGTAAAGTGGGTTTACATTGTTGATAAAACTACCAAACTTTACAAAGGCATTGTAATAAGAACTATCGGCAAACTCATCATAGGTTTTAGCCTTTTTATTTCTTTGTGTCAGTTGCCAAAACCTATTAAACGCCATAAATCCTGCTTGTACACGTTTTTCAGTTTCTTGTAGAGCGCGACGTTTTCGCTCGCACATATGAGCTATTAGAGTTTTGTCTTTCATAAAACTCTTGCCACAGTGAACACAGTTGAAGGGTTGATTAACCAAGGAAATCATCTACTAAAACATCATGTATAAGATAGTTATATTCTGTAATTTCTTTACTACAATCTTCTGCTGTAAAATACATACCATCTCTATCAATATAATTAAACATACTGGTTATACTATCGCAGGGCAACCACCATCCATTACTGGTATTATGTCTCATCCAAAATTTCGGTGCGATAATGTAAGGATCATTTTGATTAAGCCATGCTCCCCACCAGCTAAAGGTACTATTAGATAAAATAAGATTTTTAGCCTTTGTCAGGACGAAGAAATCGTTATCTATTCCAATGTGATAGCATTGAAACAGTGAACCTAAAACTTTTTTAGCAGTTGGTTCATCGTCAGTAATTACAATAAACTTCATATCTTTATTTTTCTGTTGCATGTAATAGCAAGCATTGTTATAATAGTACTTGTTCAAATATAAATCAGGAAACTGTTGATAATCGCCACCTCTAAAATTTATTACACACGTATTTTCATCTAGAGATAAAATTTTCTCTAATTTAGTAAAAGGATCTTTAATAGTGAACCATTCTAGAATATTTTTTCTATTATCTATTATAAATTTTTCTGATTGAAACCATCCTTGTAGTTTGGTATAATCCTGGATATTAAAAATATCAGCATCATAAACTTGTTGAAAGTTCCACGGGTTATAGATAGGATAAACATCGGTAGTTAAGTCATTCTCTACTCCAAGGTCGCAGTTAAATAAATCCTGCCCTGCCCATGTTCGTGGAATATGAAACTGATAACCTAATTTTTCAGCAACTGTCCTACACACAGCATATTGCCATAGTTGGTTGCCCAATCTACCTTTAAGATCCACACTAATCATAGTCTTTACGTTGTTTCTTATCAAATCCCATTTTATCAAATAATTCTTCGCAGTCCTTTTTATCCATCATAGAAGCTAATAATTTTATTTCACTGATTTTCATTGTAGGATTCAGTTCTGCCAGAAGTTTTTCGATTTTGTTAACTTTTTGTTTTTTACCGGCCGCTAAGTAAGGATGATAACATTCCATGCCTGCTCCTACACAGGCAAATAGTTGCCATAATAATTCTTTATGATTTTTACTTAAATTCCAATGGTTAATGTTGACATAATCATTGGTCATTTCTACGAACCATTCTTGAATATCTCTATCTTGACCTTGGACATTACTAACATAACGCATTAATACATATGGGCTAAAGGCTTTCTTTTCTTCATCTGTGAGATTGGCATAGAAATCATAATTTTTTTGATCTACTGCCTTCAATTCCCTTTTGATATCTAATTTAGCTGCCATCTTTTTTGCCTATATGATATAGTAGTATACACTGTTCAAGAGCAGTTTTCAATGCAGGATTATGTTCAGCCGCTTGCCTAATCTCATGCCATAATTGCGTGTCTTTAAGGTCTTGTTGCATCTTGACCTTATTGGAGCTAATAGAAATTAAATGTCGTTTACCAGATCCTTGCTCTCTAGCATAAATGGTGTCGCCGCCGTCTGGAGATTCGTAAATTAATTCAGCATTTGGAGTAAATCGTCCCATATTTCACCAACATTTTGTGTAGTCAACTATCTCACTTTGTCTGCTTATTTCTTTAACAAAGTAAGCACATAGAGGATTTTTTCCCGAAGTTAGAGGTGTACAAAGAAGCTGTCCGGAACGCACTTTGGGAAAATACCATTTAACATCTTGATATACATCAATAATATCTATGTCATGAAACTCGGGTCTAAAACTGCTTAAAGGATTAAAACAAAAAGTTTTGAATCCTCTATCATTTAGATTGGTAAGAGGTAAAACTTCCATTTCTGGTCCTTCTGGGTCTCCTACGATTGTACACCAATCTAATGGCATGGATACCTCGTGAGGGCCTATTTTGAGCACTACCGCCGGGCTGGTAAAACTTTCTAAAAATATAAGCGGCACAAAGAAATAATCCGGGTTTGACGGATCGCTATTATCTAGCACAGCGAATCGCATATCATCTTCAATTTCGTCCGGTAGATCGTTCAAATAAAACGTATCATCGTTTAAAGTTAGTATTTGCAGAATAGTTCTCCTTTTTTATATTTTATAATATTTTTTTAGATTAATCAAGAGATTTTTCCACTCTGCTATTCGTGTTTGCCAAGAATAAACTTTGTCTACATATTGTTTTTGTAAATCTAAATGGTCAATATCTCCATTAAGATATTGCTGAATAGATTGTTCTAAAAATTGTTCATACCTTTCGACATGTAATGGCCCATTTTTTTCGAAATGATACATGTTAGTAAGTCCTGCTCCTGTTTCATGTAGGGCAGGAACATCAGAATGTACGCAAAGTAGTTTAGCACTCATAGCTTCTAATAATGCTAAACAACTAGTTTCGGGGTAGGTAGCAGGATAGGCGAAAATATGGCAACGTTGTAATGCCTGTCTAACTTCTTGGTTAGACCTTCTACCATGATAAATTATTTTAGGATGGTTACTGACCATCTTTAGTAATTCTTCATGTTGTTGTTTTATAGAAAGATCAAAGCTGGCGCTGAATCCTCCATATATTTCTAATTCTATATCTGGGTATTTAGAGCTTAATTTTTCAAAGGCATGATATAAAACTCGTAGTCCTCTGTTTGGACTTGAGGTATGTATTAATCTTATTGGACCTTTAGGTTTATCATGAACCGGAATAGGCTCTAGGGCATTTTTCATAACACTCATATGAGACCAATCTTTTTCTCCAAATTCATACATATGAATATATTCGTGAAGTTGAAAATATGACACAGTAATCATATGATGTAGTTTGTGCCATGTCATAAATTTCATTTCATGAAAATAACTCTTGTCGTATTCATAAGGCCGCGGATATTCATGAGTCCATAAAACTTTAATCTTATCTTCAGGTAGTGATTTTAATAGGGTAAGATTTCTTGAAATATAGAAGTCATCTAACAGACTGGGTTCTATACGTTGTTCTAACCCTTTCATCATTAATTCTGTACCACCGGTGGCACGTTGATTAATTGTATCGTAGAGTAAAGGCATTTAAAAATGTAAATTCTTAGTATTTGATTTTTTGTATTTCAAATGGGTATTTTGCCTCACGATAAAACTTCTTTCTTTCGGTAAGGTGTCTCTTGGCATATTTGGTAGATGCTGTGAGGTCCCAGATTTGGACGAAGTCTTTATCTTCAGCTTTTCTAATGCCTCTCCCAATAGATTGTATAACGCGGACAAAGCTCTTTCCGGGTTCCAAAAGAACCAGATTAAAAATCCTAGGAATATTAATACCCACAGCGGCCACACCATAAGTCGCCACAATAATCTTGTTATCCGCAATCGCCACTTCATTATATTCCTCTTTACGATCCTTTGTTTTGACTCTACCGGATATGAAAACAGAATTATCTAGTTCTGTTTGTAAAAATTCACCACTCTCTATTCTATCTACAAGTATTAAGGTATTTCCTGTTTGTGCGATCTGTGAAATTAATTGAGAGATATAGGTCATTCTATCTAAATCTGTGACCAAAAACTTTAGTTCTTCTGCATAACTACCAAACTCTCTATGTTCTGCAGTTTGGACAATATTTACATGACACTGTGCTAATACACCCTTTTCTTGAAGTTCATGAGCGGCCACACGATGTACAACTTCACCCAGGCTAGCACGTAAACTTTGGAACTCAAAATCCTCTTTTGGAACAGTTCCGGTCAGTCCCCACCTAATACAGGCATTAGATAAATTTTGTGTTAATAATTTTTTCAGCACCTCTGCCTTGGCCATATGAACTTCATCAACCATGACACATTGAACGCCATCCAAAAATTCAGCTAAACTTAATAATTCATCGTCATTTTTAGATTTTTTCTCTAAAATATTCAAACTTTGCCAAGTTGCAATAGTATGTGTTCGACCTATGTCTTTTCTGTCGCCGTAATATACACCAACATCTAATCCGCAGTTTATAAAATCTTCTTCAGTTTGTTCTACTAGAGATTTATTTGGTACAATTGTGATAGTTCTACCATATTTTTCACAAATTTTCGCCAAAGTTGCCGTGGTTATAGTCTTACCAAAACCTGTGGCAATCTCCTGAATACACTGAGGGTTTTCTAAAAATTTATTAATTACTTCGACTTGGTCACTGCGTAATCTAATTGCTTGTCCTTCAAACCTATGCCCTTTGGGCCATGTTTTTTCACCCCAAAAATCTTCGGAAATTTTGTCAAAATTTAGGTCAAAATAAGTCCTAAGATCATGTAGTTCTATATCATAGTTTTTTTGTTCAAGATATTCTAAAACCTGCGGCAACATACTAAGATAGGTTGTTCCGCCTAACCCAAAAAAACTTATAGTACCATCCCATCTGCCTAATTTATAGGCCGGTCTATATCGAGCAGTAGGGTCTTCGTACTTAAATTTTTTAACTAGATGTTTTCTTGTGTCAAGGTCTAGATTTTCAATCTTAACATTAACTTCATCTTTAATCACAATCCTACAATTCGTCAAAGTTAAATTCCTTCTGGTGTGATTTTTTTGAATAAAATACTAAATTTTCCTGTCTATGAACAAATTCTCTCATTGTATAGTGTACATTATCATATCCTAAATTAATAGTGATATTAAATTTCATATTACTTTTAATAAAGGGTTTAGGTACCTTTCCGCTTAAGAACACAATTTTGGTATTTTCTGTTATAGGATTGTTTAAAGCGTTATTTCTGACAAAATCATTAAAATTTTTACCTGTATCACTGGGCAGTCTAAACATAACTGCCATTTCGTCTGGTCTAAAATCAATACCAATTAAGAAGTCATAAATTTTTTCAATATTTTCCAATTCACTACCTCCCGGTATAACAAAAACACAGGGGTTCATGTAAATTATTAGATCGACTAGATCGCTTAGGCCGATTTTTTCCGGATTAATATGAATATTTTCGCTAGGATCCGTATCTAAGAACAATTTTGTAATAGGATTAACTTCCTCACTAGATAGATACCTATTGACATTATCGTCCCAAGTTAAAATTCCATATTTTCTGGCCTCAAACACGGTCGAAATAACAGTATTCTTGTCAATTTTGACATTTTTTTCGTCAAAATTGACAATTTTGAGGTCATTATTTTCATAGGTTATCATAGGTACATATTTTTCCACATTATCATGAATAAATTTTACCTGATTTTTATATTCTTGGAAAATTTCATCAACTTCGAATTGATATTTTTCAGTAAAGTCGATTAAAAATGATAAATTTGTCTCATTTTTAGGAAAAATCCATGATTTTTGATCTTTATCCCACAAACCTTCTACGCCGGACTGTTTTGCCTCACGAAGTTCTAATAACCATGCTTCATTATATGGAAATTCTAATTTCCAAACTTTCCCTAGAGCGTTATCTGGTACCGTAGATAGGCGTTTAAGGTAGTTTACTACTCTTAATGGCCATTTATATATCGGATTTTCAATAGAACTAGTTATATCGAAGCCTACTGCGGTATTTAGATAACCAATATAACGTTTCAAAATCTTTACAGCCAGATTTGCCTGTTTTTCTGTTAAAGCGTTGCCGTTTAAAATTTGACTAGCAAAACTATAGATGATATTTTCATCTTTGTTTAATAGCGTGCCTTGAGATTTAGATAAAATTGAAATAAAATCTTCTATAAACATTATATTACAATATCCTCTAATCCAGCTGTTCTAAGTTTAATAATATTGCTTAATTGCCACTGCTTGATATCTAACCCTTTGGTAATTCCTAACCATTTATTTCCCAACATAGCAAATTCGTTGATAATTTTTTCCATATCTACAACATCTGGCTCACCTTCCACATATTTTTCGCAGTCTCTTGAGCTTAAAGCACGCTGATAGTTTTCTAAATATTTTTTAAATAATTTAGATTTAATTTGCCTTAGTTCTATGTTAAGGAATTCTAAGATTGCTTCTATTTCTTGAAGTTGGTTGAATCTATGTTCAACAATACCAGGCAGATTAGCAGAGGATTTTTCCACGTTACCGTGGATTTTAACCTCTGCTTTTGCTGAATCTAATTCTTTATAAAAGTAATCTAGACAAAGTGGAAGATTAGATATGTCTTGTGAGACTTTAGAATACCAGGACATTAGTAATCCTCGTCTTCATCGCTCCAGTTATCATAATCTTCTTCTTCGTCCTCATCTTCTACTTCATCATTACCTAATACAAGATCGATAGCATTATCAAGATGGGCATCATAGCCTTTTAGGCCTTCTAGTGTATCTGAATCTACGTCATGTCCTTGTAAAAATTCAAGGAATTGATTGGCTGCAGTTTCTCTACTCTTTTCAGGAATATAGTCTCTAAAAGTTTCCCATACTTCAATAATAAGTTCTTCTTCCATTTATGCTTCCTCAGTTTCGTCAGGTTCTGGAGCAGTGATAGGTAATGCCGAGCTGTCCCATTCTGACATAATCAACAATAATTTATCTTCTGTCCAATTTTTTCTAAACTCTGAAATTATTTCACCTGTCTTCTTACTTGTATATTGTAACTTATTTCCTGCTTTTGTCAACACGCCTGTTTTTTCAAAAAGATCAATAAGTCCCGAAGTAGGGTTCATTCCTGTAGAGTATGGAATTTTTACCTGTACTGATTCAAAAGGTTTAGCATACCTGGTTTTCATAACTTTACATGCCGAACGTATACCTAGTACATCTGAAACTTTGTTACCATCTTCATCCTCTTTTAGTTTGAGTTTTTTCATGGCAACTACAATCGATGACGCATAGATAAAGCCTTGCCCGCCACTTATTTTGTCATCTGGATCGAACATATCTTGGCTAGCATATGTATGATTTGTACAAACCAAACCTACATTAAAAGAGCCAAACATATTAACACAGTTTCGAACCAGAGCAGTAAGTGCTTTAGGCTTACGACCCATATCACCTTTCAAATCGCCTGCTTCAAACTGATTAATATCTGTTGGAGTTAGTAACATACCTAAGCTGTCGATTACAAACAATACCTTAGGACGTTCAGTGTCTGGCATCGTTTTGTATTCTTTCATAAACTCATTAATTGTTTTAGCTACGTCATCGATCATAGCCATATTCAATTTCAACAGTTTATCATCACTGGTATCCACACCTAGTCGCTCTAACCAATCCTTATCTAAGGCATTTTCCGAATCCACTAAGATACAGTAAATACCCTGACTTTGTGCGTGTCTAATAATATTACCAGAACAAATATATGATTTACCTGCTCCAGATTCACCGGCAAACACGGTTACCTTACCAAGAGGAACCCCTTTGAAGAAGTCACCAGAGATGAGATAATTCAGAGCGTAATTACCAGTTGATACCCAGTCAGTTGGATCATTGAACCCAATGCCCAATCCTTCAATCGATTTAGTTATCGATTTTCTAAACTTAGAAATGTCAAATGCTTTACCCATATTATTTTATTCCTTTCGGATATTCTTTGGGCACAACTTCAATATCAGTTCTGCCTATAGCCTTGAGCCATGTATTCAGTCTATTGATGACTGTACTATCATCTCTGGGATTATCAAAGTTAATATTACAGTCCATAACTGTATCACCGCTTTGATCTTCACGGCTATTATAGTTTAGAGAAAAGTTCTCATTAACTTTTACAGTTTTCGCCATCACAATCTCCAATTATTGTTGATTGCGTTTACGGATCATTGCGATAATATCTGCGGCACGACTGCTGGCATCAGAACCTTGAGCCTCTGTAGCCGGCTCTTTGTTATCTGGCTCAAATGGGGGATCATCCTGTACAGCTTCGACGGTTTTAGTTACTGGTTTAGACGCTGTTTTTTGTGTATCACCTGTAGAACTTCCACTTCCGCCCATTCCTGCTGGTTTATAATATTGACCCCAACGTTCCATATCAAATGCTTCACCATCTACTGACGCTTCAAACATTTCCTTGATGACTTTGAGTTCAACTTCAGTTGGCTTCTTTGGTAAAAAGTCTGAAAGTTTGTACAAACCATACTGATCGATAGCTGCCTTTTCATCTGCACTTAGAGCACGTTCTCTACGAGCCCAAGTTGAAGTAGAATAATCAGCATAGCCACCTTTAGAAGTTTTTGTGATTTTAAAATCAAGACCACGAACATAATCAGTGGGCAATTCTTCAATCTCACTGTCCATCAAAGCATTTTTAACGATATTGAAAATCTGACTACCGATGATAAACCTACGGATAGGATTCTCTGGCAGTTTGTCTTCTGAAAGTTTTGTGTCAACTACAAACCCTTGGAACAAATATGATTTTTTCTTCCAATACTTACGACCCATTTCTTCAAGTGATTTATCCTTAAACCAAGGACGAACTTCTGTTAGAATTGGACAAGTTTCTCCCCACATTTCCATACAAGGAACCTGAACAGTAACTGGTTTTGAACTTGTTTCACCTTTTACACCTGCGAATGGAAGTTTAATCATAGCTCGTTCGAGCCAGAAAAACGTGTTATTGGAATCTCCGTCTGGAAGAAATCTAACTGTTGTAGTAGTTCCTTCAGCTATATTCCAATGAGGGAAAATCGCGTTGTCACCGGAGCTGATTTGAGTTTGTGCGCTTTGTTGAAGTTTAGCGCGGATTTCTGCTAAAGTTGCCATAATGTTATCTCCTTAATAATATGCCTTTAGTTTTTGCCTCTTTCTTTCTACCAACTGATAAAAAGAAAAACTGTGCATAACTTAATGTTATACACTTTTATTTATTCTGTCAACTGAATTTTGTTCTTCTTTTTGACTGATTTGCTCATTCAATAGTTTAGCGTCTCTAATTATTTGTAATATTTCATGGGGTGTTTGTTCTACGATTAAATGTTCCCCATACCCAAATTCAATCCTTGTATAATTTAGAGGAGTAAGTTCCATTGTAATTATATCATCAAACCTAACTAAAACAGGACCTACTCCAAGTTTTAATAATGAGATAAACTCTATATCCATACGTGATTAAATATTGGGTATTACATACCGGATAGCTTACGTATTCTAGCTAACTCGTCAGAAACACTTTCTCTCTTTATATCACCAGTGCCTTTACCATGTATTTTAATTTCTTGCCCAGGTGGTGTATTTTGAACTGCTAGACCATAAGCGTTGCCTTCTTCAGGTTTTTCATCCATGCCTTCTTCCGTACCTTTTTCACCCATTAGAGTTGGCTTATGTTTTGCTGCCCATTTTTGGGTTAATTTTTCCATAAATTTTTCAGCTACAGTTCTAGCATGATGTCCTACTTCTTCGCCGTATTTTTCTTTAATTTCTTTTTCTACATCTAATAGAATACCTTCTTGCCCATTAAATGGACCAACATTAGGATTGTCACTATTGAATCTACTTTTAACCATTTCGGCCACGCGATGATAAACTTCATCCATGTTTTTATTTTCGCTTACGTTACTCATTGAATTATTAGTCCATTGATGATCGTCATTTTCTGCTGTAGGTTGTTCTGCAGGCGGAGGAGCAGGCGGAGGAGCAGAAGGCTGTTCATCTTGCGGCAACAATGCGCTCAATGGTCCTAATAAATCTGGATATGCGTCTGTGGCCCAGTCCTTGAAAGTTTTTAATGGATCTACGCTTGCATCTAGGTCTGCCTGTGCTTTAAAATCTTTTTCTAGTTGTGGATCATCTAAACCGAATTGTTGGAAAAATTCATATGCCGTTTCAAAATCTAATTTTTGCCCAGACTGTGCCATACTGTCTAATTCTAATTTTAATGATTCTATTTGATCTGGTGTTAGTGTGCCTTCTTCTAGTGCGTTTGCCCAATCTTCAAACTTAGAAAATGCTTCTTTTTTATCTTCAACTTCGTCTGCATCAGGATCCGTTAAACTATCGCCTGCTGCTGCGCCTGTTAAAGCGCCTAAAGGACCTCCAACTGCTGCTCCTAATGCGCCTCCTGCTAATGTTCCGAGTATTTCTTCATTGTTTTGGCCTTCTACATACTCTTCAAGGTCAACTTTTTCTTGCATAATACTATGTATCAATGGAAATAAACTTGCAAGTTCTTCGTTGAATGCTGTTTGTGTAAATGCCTGTTTATATGTTTCCATGGTCACTGGATCTAGTTCAGCAACCATGGGCTGTTCTGTCTCTGCGAATTCTGCTACCCATGCCTCATAATGATGACGTTTGCTCAGTGCCTCTATCATGGATTTTAATTCGTGTAAACGGCCTACGGCCCTCTCTGTAATGCCGGTAGCGTCATCATGTAGTGTCTGGTGTTGAACTTTACGTTGAAATTCCTGTAACTGTGCTATCTGTTCACTCATGCGTATAATTGCCTTGCCTGCCGGATCGTGAGGAACTCCTCCGTGATCAACATGTTGTGCCATAGCAAATGCGCCTGCGGGATGAATAAAAGGATATTTAAATCTTTCTCCATCTTTGTTTTGTACGAAAATTGCCTTGATGTTTTTACGTTGGCTACGACTACCTGCGTATGTTTCATCAACTGGACGATGATGTCTAATAATAACTTCGGTAGTTCCTCTAACTGCTCTGCTGGTTTTTGTTGAACTTTTTTCAGTCCAACGTGATTCATTCATTTGTAAAGTCATGTCATCTTCCTTGGGTGCTGTAGTTGTAGCAAGATGTTGGAAATCATTTTTATCTAGATAATTTTTTGCGATATCTCTAGTATCAAACCTTAGTAATCTACGCATGGCAAACATACGCATTTCTTTTAAAAAACTGTACCAAATAGTTTTAGCTTGTTTATCTTGTCCTTCAGTAATACCTTGACTGTAATAAACTTTTAATGATCCTAGGTCAGCAAGACTGATACTAACACGGCCTAAATCTATTCCTTCTTTAATAAAGTCAAAATCAAAAAACCTTGCTTCAGCAGGGTCAATTGTAACTGCTCCAGTTTCATCGCCCATTTCTAAATTACTAAATCTAGAACGGATTTTATCGAAAAGATCTTGACTGATTATTTGAATAGCTTTCATAATTGTTATTTATTAGAAGTTGCTTATGTATATAGGCAGAGGCATTTCCCATTCATCTTCTCTTTCTTCTCTAAGTTTATCGTAAATTGCTGGATCCCAATCCTGTAATAACATGCTCATTCTAATTGCTAATAACATACCGCTGACCAAATCATCGTGTGCTGTTTCTTTAGCTTCAAAACTGATACCTTTTGCTACATATGTTTTTAATTCACTAACTAACGGTTTAGAATTTACAGAAAGGCGATTGCTTTCTATTAGGTGTTTTAACTTAGCACAGGTGCTAATTTTACTTGAATGAGTGGTATTAAAACCTTTCCTAAATCTTCGGACATGTCCTTTTTTAATAGGCTCACTGAGGAATAATCCAGGTATGCTTTCCTCTCCTATTTCATTTATGGCAACTAAAGCGGCTTCTCCAACTGTATTATTTTCTATACTGTAATAAATGTTAGGCGGTATTCCTATATGGTTAAATTTTTCTGCTATAAAATTACATAAATCTCTTAATATTCTAACCTGTCCTTGTATAGGAGTAAGGTTATGATGCCATTCGCAAACCTGGTCAAAACTAGGTAACTCTATTATTTGTATAGCAGCATAGTCTCCTCCTGTACCTAAACTAGGGTCAAGAGCTACTATATAGGTATTTTTAACATTTACTTTTTTGTACCACCTAGCTTGGCCCATTTTCATTATAGGTTCTTTACCTTCTAATTCTGCCAATTTAATACTGTTAATAAGTGTTTCATCAAATACCAAGAACTCGCAATCGTGTTCGCGACGAAATCTTTCTTCACGAATTCTACTACGTTCTGCATTCGCCCATTTTTCATCTCTATCAGGATGTTCAGTCCAGTGTGCTCTAAATGGAAAGAAACCGTTTCTTCCTAATTCTTGTTGGTTGCCAAATTCATCAAATCGCATGTTTGCTTCTTTCCAAATTAAAGCGAATTGATCTTCGTCTGAGTTAGGAGTAGATGTAATGATAGCTTTACCACCAGTGGCAAGTGTAGGTGAAATTGAAGTCCAAAATTCTGTAGCGATACCTGGTTCCACGAAGGCAAACTCATCAGCATATAGCAATGACAAGCTCATACCACGACCAGTTGTTTCTGTAGTCGTTTGAGCAACTATTCGTGATCCATTATCAAATTCTAGACTTTGTTTGTTATAACTGGTAACACCGCAGCGGATATGATCAGGGCATAATTCATAGGCATATCTAATACGCTGCATAATCTCTTGAGCACCTGTATATTTGTGTGCTGCTACAAGAATTGTACTATCTGGTATAAACATAGCATACCACAACAAATAACCTGCTGCTGTAGTTGTTTTTCCAGTTTGGCGGGGTAATAAATTTACATTGAATCTATGTTGATGATAACTATCTACTAATCTTTTTTGATAGTCAAAAGCTTCATAACGTAACTTACCTTTAACAGGATGTTGTATGTAGAAAAACTTGTTTAGAAAATAATGAGGGCCTTCATGAAGGTCAGCACATTTTAATAAATCTTCAATTTGGTCATTAGTAAACTTCTGCGTGCTGTGCGCAGCTTTTACTAATTTATTATCTATATTTTTTGATCCCATATTTTTATTTACTGAAAAAAATAGCCTCCTTAGAGGCTATTTGACGGCTATGCCCTGGACGTTTATTCTTTTATAAAATTTTGGTATTCCCACATTAACCTATCTTCCATTGTGGCAAATGCTTTTGGACGATCGCCATCCATTCTATCACCGCCTCCAGGATATCCGGCAGGGTCTTGATTACTCATCTTGTTGCTGTCAAATGGAGGAGCACTGTTAGGATCGCTTGGAGAATTATCCCATTCTTCTTCGGCTTTTTCTTTTTCTGCGTCGTGGTCATCCATATCATGATCACCGTCGTCGTCTACATCTCCGTGTGCCTTGTTAACACCATCTTGACCGTCCTGGTCTGGGCCTTCTGGTTCTTCACCATTATCATCACCGTCCATAGGATTCAGTTTATCTATAACTGATCTCATAGAATCAGCAGGACTTACAGGTGTATCTGGACCAGTTTCTGGCTCAGCAGGGGGTGGCATACTTGCCATAGGTGCGGGCATAGACATAGCGGTATCTGATTTCATACCTGCTAAACTTACTATGTCCTTAAGCAAATTGCCTAATTCATCTGCGCTGCCTGCGGTCATGTTGATACTGGCAGGAGTAGACGGTCTCATTGCGTCCATGTGCATTTCGGGCATCATTCCACATTCGTCAACTTGTGCCTCAGAAACATTTTGTTTATTTAAAATAGGCACATCACTTACAACACGGGGATTTTGCGCATCTAGTTCGGCTAGTCTTTTTAATACATCTATCATTTGCATGATTATTTCCTTAGATCTTGTGCTTGAAATTTTAGTAGACTTTCTTGTTTTTCATCTTTGTCAGTACTAAATTTTGCGGCACCTTCGGTTGGAATCTGCTCGCCTCTAGCCTTGCGTTCTAGTTTAAGCAAATCGTTGAGTTCTTTTACAAATCCTGAATTATATTTGTCACCATAAAAATCTTCAAACTTTGC
>Ga0129333_10001205_pt1 | contig 23142 bp, 11 predicted proteins | sample CPB6_08_DNA_FD_94474 | JGI IMG/M metagenome (GOLD analysis project Ga0129333, IMG submission 94474) | Freshwater to marine salinity gradient microbial communities from Chesapeake Bay, USA - CPBay_Sum_0.6_0.8_DNA | ecosystem: Environmental > Aquatic > Marine > Coastal | place: USA: Chesapeake...
TATAAAAGAAACATCAAGACGATGTTTCTTCGCAATCTGTTCAACTGTTTTATGGGATTTGAGTTTATTCATTTATAAAATAGAACCTTTATTTATTTATTATTCTGGTTCCCCCTGTGTTTGCTGCTTTAACAGTTTTGCTAATTCCGCTGTAGATCCGACAAAAAGAGCGTTATTAACTGTTGTAGGTCCTTTTGTTTTTTCTTCTTCAATTTCCTTAAGTTTCTTTTGGAGGTCCATTAATTTATCTGTTGCATCAGCAACATTTTTTATGAGTTGCCCTGCAACTTCATATGCACGAGGCATCTCACTTTCTTGCGCGAGTTCTAAAATACCATTAATTGCCTCTTGACCTTTTTCTATAAGAGAATATAAATTTCCTCTGGTATAATCATAATCTTTCTTAACATCATTTATAGATGATGAAATTTTTTCTACTCTTTCAACTACTACTTCGGACTCATTTTCAGTTTTGGTAGAAATAATTTCACCACTTAAATTAAACGTATCATTTAATTTATCAAATTTTTTTGTCATTTTCATATCCTATTAAAAAATAGATCCACTAAATCCAAAATCATCACCATCTTCAATTAAAAGATTATCTGAAGAAGTAATAGATTTAACTTGAGATCCTGCTAAATGAGAAGTAATACTTGTATTATCTTTTCCTCTATCAACTGTAATAACATTACCGGATTTAGAACGTACATAAACTTCCTCACCCTCCAAATCAAGATATGTGTTAGTTAATATTTCACTAGCATCATTTACTGTAATTAGTCTATCTGTAGCAGATATATCATTAGTCAAATATGTAAGGACTTCTCCAGTATAATTTTTAATTGCTCTTGGTTCTGATGAATAAACAATTTCTCTTGTTGGAGATGCAGTAGGATCTCCTGCAATAAAACCAATAGATGTTTTTTTGATAATATCTTTTGTTGCAGAAGAAATGGGTCCAAAAATATAAGTTTTTGCCGTAAATCTTAAAGTATAAATTAAAACTCTTCTTGTTGATAGATCTCCCTCATAATCATCCTGCATAGTAATATTCTCAAGAATCACAGGAATATCTCTTTTTTCATTTATAGTATCAACCAAATCAACCGTCATTGTATAGGCTGGTTGAAAATATGGAAGTATTTGTTCGACAATCTGAAGAGCATCGTCATTTAATTTTGACATGATACTTAATTCAAACTGCATGTTGTATGGAACAGGAAGATAAGCTTTTTTTGTTTCTGTTCCATCTTGAGCAGATTTTGCAGTAAAATATTGAGTAGTTGTCGATTTTCTAGATGGATCATAAGTCAAACCAGTAAATTCAAATGACATTCTCGGTAATGTAATTTGGACTGGTTTATTTAAATTTGGAGATTGGTTCAATCTAGCAAGAAATTTTTGAGTTGGTCCATATGCAAGAGGAACTTTAATAACACTAACTGTTTCATTGGAATTGTTAGTATGTTTAATGATTATCTCATTAAATAAAGAACCAAAAGCAATTACAGTTCTTCTTAATATTTCGTTATAAAAATACTCAAACATATTCTTAATTTATAATACTACTAGTTGATCAATAATAAAAGTTATTTATGTACTTTTATGCTATGGCATTCCAAAGGGGTTTGATTCATCAAAATCGATAATTTCATCTGCATCCTCTTCAATTTCTTCATTTGCTGAATATCCATCTTTAGCAGCAAATGTTTCTATTGTTCTTAAATAATAAGAGGCACTTGATGAAGAACCAACAATATTTTCCCCACGTATAAATTCGCCGGTAACATTAGTAACTTGAAGAACATTTGTGATAGAGTTCCAAGATTTAACTTTAGCGGTAACACCACTTTGTGCCCCTGTAACAGTTTCATTAAATTGAAACTTACCTGTTGAAATTAGTGCAGGACTTTCAATCGTAATTATTGGATTTGTTGTATAACCAAGACCAGAGTTAGTAATATAAATTGAAGTAATAGATCCACCAGCAGATACAACTGCTGTTGCAGATGCTGCTACAGTAGAAATTCCATTAAATGTTATTGTAGGGGGAGTAACATACCCAGATCCAGAATTTGTAATAGTAATAATACCTACAATACCATTACCTATAGATGCAATTCCAGTTGCTCCATTTCCTCCACCACCTATGAATCTTATTTTAGGAGCAATGGTGTATCCAAAACCAGCATTTGTAATTAACACTTCTTGAACTGATTTTGATTGTGGATTTACATTTGAGTTGCAAACAACAATACCACCAATCATCCTAGGAATCGCAGTTGCTGTTTTTCCTCCAGAAGGAGCAGAGGAAATACCAATAGTAGGTGTGTCTGTATACCCACCACCACGATTTGTTACTGTAATATATCTAATTCCTCCATTTACAATTGTAGCACTTGCTCTCGCAGTAACCCCAATACCGGTCATTGTAAGATTTACAATATTTCCAACTAAAGCGCCATCAAAACTATCAGAGTCTGTTGCTTCATTTGTGCCTATAATGCCATCAATTTCTCCAATACTCGTATCTATTATTTCATCTTCATATTGGAAGAGTTCACATCTTAATTGGTAAGTATACAGACCTTGAAGTTGGTAAAATGGTTTTTCGTGTTCAACATATTTAATTTCAAATAATCTTTTACCTAAAGGAAAATAAATTATATCACCTTCTCTTGGTCTACTTGATACTTTTATATTTGGTTGTTTTTCAATTAGTGGAGAAATATAAGTCTTAAATCTTTCTCTAGATATTGTAAGAGTTATTTCATTTAGTGCCTGAATTCCAAATTTAGACAAAATAGTAGGATTATCACTATATCCATCATAAGTATCCACATATGCTTCTATTGGATATGCGTTGTTAAATTTTGATTCAATAACTTCTTTTATGACTGTTTTTTCTGTGACAAATTGCCTAGGAAGATAATAAACTTCAATTCCATACATTTTTAATTGCTCATTAATCAAATCTTGAATAAGACCCTGTTCTGTTTTAGATCCTTGAAGAAAAAATGGATTGAGCATATAATTAACCTATCATATCTAATGGAGGAAGTTCATAAGTACTTGACATTTTTTCCATTAGCATATCAATTTCTCTCTGAGCATCATCATACATTTGTCTGCCATTTAATTCCACGCCCCCAGGAAGTTTAACACCAGTAAACTTCATCATATTTTGACCCCATTGTCTCTTAATTAATGATGTTAAATATGGTTTAATAAAAGAGTCATTCCAAACTCTTGAATAATCATTAGGGTCTAATGTTGAATAACAATCAATAATAAAATATTTGTCTTTTGATACGGAAGACCAATCGATATCTAAGTATAAACGATCTTGTCTTTTATTAAACCTAATTTGTTTTTGCGTATTCAAAAGAAAATCAAGATCTTCCAAATACGTTTTTACCATTGCATAACTAAGTAATTCTGTAGTTCCCCAATAGTAAATATCATTTAAAAATAATTGATATTTCACACTAAACATATTGTTAGTGATGGTATTTGCTCCATCAAAAATAAATATTTTATTAATTCCTATAATATTTGGCGGGACCTGAAGATAATTACTATTTTCATAAAAATTAAAAGTAGTTGCAGTCCCTACTATATTTGTAGTAACAGATGTGCTTGCAATTCCAACAGAACTTGTGGAATTAGAAGAGTATCCAGCCCTCCCCCTATCAATATCGTCTTGAGTTACTTTATATTTGTAAAATGTTGGATACACGCCATCAAAATGTCTTTCCTGAAAAAATTGAATGGCATCATCTACTAGGTCTTCAATTTGTTCGTCCGCAACATTTATTTCTAGAACTGGAAATCCAAGTTTCCTTTTACAATAATCTATTAGTTCTTGTCTCGTAGATGGTTGTGCCATTAGAATTTAAGATTTGCAATTACTTCTTGTTGACTAAAATATAATTTAATATAAGACTTTGCCAAATCTTTCAAAATTTTAATATCATCTATACTATCTATATCTCTAGAAAGTTTTTCATATTCAAATAACTTATTCATACTTTCAAGTGAAATTTTATTAGGATCCATTTGCCAAATTCCTCAGTAAATTTTTAATTTCGTTCAAGTCTTCTTTTATTGAATTTACATCGTTTTCTAAATTACAAACTCTTTCGCTTTCACTTTGTTTTATTTTTTTTATTTTCATGTAATTTTCATAATCATTAGTATTTGTATTTAAAATTGCTTTTGTTCTTTCATCTCTTATGAGATTTGTATGCCCCTCAACCTTAGAATATTCCATATTATGCTAAAGCGATTACTCTAAAATCTGACAGTCTTGGCGGAAACGCTTGATTTGTTCCTGAACCAATAAGTTTAATGCTAAAGTATCTAAATGATGGTAGATTTGAAATTGTAAATTCATATTCTTTATAGTCTAAATCAGATCTGTTATATCCAACTATATCAGTTTTAATTACCTTTTTATCAGAAGTTCCGTCATTTAGTGAATTGGAAATAATTCCCCCATCAATTGTAAGGTTTGAATAACCAGGAAATTGATAATATATATCTTTTTCGTTAGCGTCATTTTTGATTGCATAAAGTGCTCTCAAATCACTAAAAACATTTATATAAGCAGAAACAATTATTTTTAATGAAGTTGCGGGCAATTCCAATTGAATATTATTTGTAGCATAAACAAAAGAAGATGGATCGTCCTTTAATGTATTAACTCTATTGTCTGTAATATAATTACTGATGGGATTATTAATTCTATTAGAGGTCAAAATTACTGAAGACCTATCCAAATCAACAATCGGAGAAATATAAGGATCTGTAGTTTCCAATAACATATTAATGGTTAAAGATTTATTTCCGGGAAGTGTTGTTAATCTTTCTTTCTCATTTATTTTAGAGCAAATTATTCTTGGAGAATTTAGAAAGTTTTCTTTATTAAGATCAATATCAGAAAATCCTTTATCTTGGAAAGAAATTTCCGTTCCGTCAACACTAGTTCCGGAAATCGTTCTCATTTTTGCTGAAATATTTGTACCATTAATAGATGTTGTTTTTATATTCGGATCAATAATTTCATATTGAATATTTTGAGTTGCATTAATAAAACTTCCACCAGAGGATTTTGTTTGATTAAAATATAATTTTGGAAATTTAGTCCCTATTGACCTATCCACTTGTCCTTGAGGAAGAGATGCTGTTTTTCCATCCGAAGATACGTCTATTTTTACATTATAATAATCAAAATCTATTGGATCGGAAACAGTAGCATCTTGTAGTGTATGTGTTGTATTAATTCTTCTCAGCGATACTCCATTTAACTCATACTTGTAAACGAGAGTTCCTGATGTATAAGAGGATGATAAAGTTTGGTCAATTTCCCTAACTATACCAGTTAGTGTGTTACCAGAAACTCCATTATAAGAAATAATTTCGTTTCCAATTATAAAATATCCTGGGTTTTCTGTACTAACACCAACATTTTCAAAGGTTGAAAAATTTGCTACAGAATCTAGTGAAATATCCGAAGTAGAATTTTTATCGTAATTGACAGATAATTTAACCGGTTTTATATCACTAAGAACATTAGATAAAGATACAATATTTTCTCCGGCATGCATTCCATGATTTGAATGATTTACTTTTATATGTAACCCATCAGATTCTACTTCTATTCCGTCAGAAGGAATTAATACCCCTCCAACTGAAGCGTTTAAATCTGTTGCTATGCCAAGACTGTTAAAATAACTTATTGTACTTCCCGAACCTGTTATAAAGTCGCCTTGAACGTTATCTAAAATTAATTGGTTAACTCCTCTTAAGTTTGAAACAGAAATTCTTAAGTTTTTACCTAAAGTTTCTGCTCCAAGTTGAGATACAGAAAGAACATCCCCAATAACATAACCTGTTCCGCCATTAGATATTGTTGCTGCTATAGCAACTCCTCCATTTGAAATGGTAATGTTTGCCGTTGCATTTTTTCCGCTGCCAGTTATATTTGTTAGTGGGATATTTGAGTATACTAAAGTTGATCCGTCAGTGGGAGTATATCCAATTCCTGCATTAATAATAGTTAAATTTCCAGTTGCAATTCCTGCGGATGAAACATAGTTTCCAGTAGCATTACTTCCTTTTTGAAACACGGTATTTCCAAATACTAAATTCGGATCAACAATCGTAGATGCTAATCCGACTCTTATCTTTCTTGATTGGAATTCAAGTGGATTCTGGAGTAATGTTGCAATTTGTGCATTGCCAACACCCAACTCTGGATTATAAAAATTAAAATCACCTTGCGTATTAGTAAAGTCTGCTCTATACAGTGTGAATTTTAAATCTTCATATGGACTCTCATTCCATGTAACGGCGTTTTGTGATTTAAAGAGACCGCCAGTAATTGATTCTTTTGTTACAACTTGCTGAGACTCTAATCCACCACTAGAAGTGACATCAATTTCTCCCAACCTAGAAACCCAGACATTATAATCTTGAGAATTTGACATTATAACAAGAGCATGAAATTTTTGCCCAGTTAAATATACCGGAGAAGGAAAAGTTACTCTGGTTGGTGTTGAAGCATCAGTAAAATCTTTAACGTCTTTGGGGTCTATTACAACTTCACCAAATGGATATACTTTTTCTGTAGGTAGACCAAGTTCCATTGGTCTTAGTTGGATAGTTACTGGTAACGTAGTATCTTTTGATAAAAAATATAAATCAACGGAAGTGACAAAAATTCCTTTACCATTTTCAACATAAAATGATTGTGCTAGTGGATCTACAACTTTCATTTTTTTATTTTTATTATTCTTTATTTATTTTGGTTTTGTTTGCGAAATTCTTGGTGTTTTCTTCTCCATAATCTAATGTTAACTCCTCACCGACATTAATATCTTTAGTTGCATAATGTCTCATTACTTCATTAACTTTGTCAATTTCAAAATTGACATTTGATTCTGAATTATGATTATATAGACCACAAAATCCCATACCAATAATACTAAATTTATCGTCTAAAACATAACTATAAGGTATGCAGGAATTGCATTGATTTATTTCTTCTGTGGGTATTAAAAAATAAGGAAATTCTTCTAATATTTCATATTTTTTAATTCTCTGCCGAGCAAAAACTCCCCATCTATGAATGTCCGATCTTCTAACAACAAGTTTTTCAGAATAAATTAATTGGTATTTATATAATGATCTAGATGAATTTGTTTCCATTATCCTTCACAAAATTGTATTATATGTCAACTCTGTCTATTTTTTAAAGTATCAACTTCTTTTTTTAATTCTTTTATTGCCTCAATCATAACAGGAATTAATTGTATATAATCAACTGCTAAATAACCATTTTCTTGCATCTCAACCATTTCTGGAAATTCTTTTTGAACTTCTTGTGCAATCACTCCATAAGAATTTCCAGATACCCCCGTAATTTCTGTCATTTTTTCATTCCATTCATAATACATTCCATTTAAATTTGCAATTTTATCTAAATAAACACCCATCAATTAAAATTCAACCTGAACAATCTATTTAGTGCATTGTCAATGAGTTGAATGTTATTCTTGAGTTTGATATCACTCATACCCATTCCACCTCCACCACCAGAACCCATTCCACCAGAACCCATTCCACCAGAATCCATTGGAGAAGACTGTGAAGGAGAACTCATGGGCGATGGTGTCGCACTATTCATAGGACCATTATTGCCAGCTCCGTTGTTCATAGGGTTACTATTCATGGGAGGAGGAGTATTTGTCGGAGTAACTGCATTATTCATTGGATTATTCATTGGATTATTCATTGGTGTAGGCTGGGTTCCGGTTCCAGTCCTTGATCCTTCATCTACAGTAGCAACCCTTTGACCACTACCAACCGTTTCTTTTCTTCCATTTCTAATGTTTCCTGTAGAAACTTGCAAATTATTAGAATCTGCATAGTTTGAGTTGTTTATTTGGTTGACAACTTTTGCTTCAAACTTTGGACTCATATCAGTATTGATATTTCTTACAATATCTCTTGGGAGTCCTGCAGCTTGAGCAAGTTCTTTAAGTCTATTTGCCCCACCGTCTTGTAGTGGTTTTGGTCCATAATTATAATAAACTGTTGTCGGTGGTGCTGGTGGTGGTGGAGGTTCGACTATCACAACTGGTGTTTGAGTCAATGTTTGAGTCGGTGTTGGAGACGGTGTTGGAGACGGTGTTGGTATTTCTGGTTTTGCTGGGGGAGATCCTGGACCGGGTATATATGAAATTGATTGTTCTACTTCCAGTCGTATTGGTCTTGAAACAAGAACATTTTCTTGGACCGTGTTGAGCTTTCCTTCAGAAAAATATTTTTCTTCGGAAACAGTTGTATATGTTCCATAAATTAAAGAATTTTTATCACTGCTTGTTAACCTAAAAAGTTTACTTCCACATTCAAATTTTGGATTAACATCTATATTTGGATTAGGAATAAAAAATGATCCAATAACAACGCCAACCTCATTTGTTATTAATCTAACATTAGTAATTGTAGCTTCCGCCTTACTTGTTTGTCCAATTAATTTCATACCAACTGCTACTGTTCCAGAGAATTGTCCTTGTGGTTGATTTGATAAACTATAAGTGTCTACATTAAGAATTGTTGATGTTGAAGAATATAGTTCAGGTATATTAGACGAAGAATTATATGGGTTTTTTATATAAACATCTGATGGGGCGTTATATGGTCCATACTTGTGATTTTGTTTAGCAACTCTAAAAGATATCTTTGCGAATGAACCTGGAGTATTGAAAGTTCCTATTACTGTTTCTTCAACTTGAAATACTCCACTAATCATGTTTATTTCAAGTAATTTTGGAACAATATATTTGTTTATATCAATACCGCCAAAGAAAGAATATACTCTTGTAAAGGGTTTCATTCTTTTTGCAGTAAATTCAACGTTTCTGGACCTCATGTATGGTATTATCTTAGTATCAGTTATTCTATCTCCTAAAGATTTTTCTTGTCTTCCACCACCTCCTTTACCTCTACCTTTACCCCCAATCCCACCACCACTTCTTGTGCTGTTGTTGGTGCCGCCACCTGTCCAAAATTTATTTTTGGAATTCCAAATTGAACCAACAAATCCTTTTTGTTGATCAAATGATTGATTAAGTGAAACCTGAACTTGATCTCTGGCAATTTCAATAGAATTTGCAGCTATTCTAGTTTGATCAAGCCAAGAATCTGAAGATGGAAATAATGAAATAGTTCCATTATAAAAATCTTCAGCATATGGATTCACATTTACTGCTCTTGAAGCATATCTTTGAGTTATATAAGGAACTTCTTGATAATTTAAAGTGATTAATTGCCCAGTTCTTTTTACACCAGTTCCTATCAAAGTAGTATCTGTTCTAAAGTCGATGTTTGTTGTTACCCCTAATCCAATTGCTGAATTAGTCCCCAGTAAAAGATCAATCGATGTTGTAAAATGAGGTGGTCTTAACTCTCCCGTATCAGTATCAATTGAATTTTTGTCTACTATCTCTTGATTTTGAGTAGATTTTTCTGTAAAGTTATCGACAAAAAATCCAGATTTAAAACGATTATTACCAACTTCATCAGTTACTTGAAAATTAGATGCATTAACTTCAAGTAGAGAAAGTGTGGTGTAAAGTTCCAAGTTTTCAATTCTATCTTCAAGTTTGCCTATATCTGACATCCTATATCTCTTATGTTCTTTTATATCAATGTCTATTTCATTGACATTATTGAGGTATGCTGGAAGATATGCTGTAGCGATTTCTAAAGAATCTTCTCCAATAACCGGTGATTGTGGATTTTCCGCCGGAGTTCCTGATTTTAATTGAAAAACTCCATTTTTATCCAAAGTTATTTTATCAATTCTTGGAAGATAGAATGAGTATGAAAGTAAAATTGACTCATCTGATGCTAAAATATTTGATGAAGAATTTCCAGATTGAGTAAAAATTCTTGACAAAAACTCAAAAGGAGATCTTGAATATTCAGTCGGAGTAATTTTAGAAACTCTTGGTCTAATATCTAACATATCGGAATTTTTCAAAACATAATCATACATATATCCTATATCAAGATAATCATATTGTTCATATGAATTTACGGATGTTATATCCCCAGTATCTGACGAAGAAAAACTTGCAGATTCAAAAATTACTTTTAATTTTCTTGTAGGCTCTTTACTTTTTACTTCTCTAGTAATACTAGAATAATCATACAAGGTTTCTTTTTGGTTTGTATTATATTTAAAGGAAGAAGTTACATTTTTGTCTCCAATATCCAATGTAGAAATAACAGCTGTTATACCAGATTCTTTAAATGTTACTTTTTCACCTTCAATGAAATTATTAGAATTTGAATATACAAATCCTATCTTTAAGTCATTAATTTTTTCACAGTAAATTCCAAGGGATTGACTTTTTTCTCCTATAAATTCTTCTCCAATTAACAAATCCGAAGTTTTATTTGTTGGTCCGTTTAACGAACTTAAAATAACTGATGGAAGTTCTGGATCATTTTGATCATTTGATTCATAAATGCCATAAACGTTAGTTACGTCTGGTTCAAGCAAACATATTTCTTCATCTTGAACTCTTGTTCCATAAGGATATTTTCCATATATAAGTCCATCATTTAATGTTGTTGAACCTATTCCAGATGCTGAATATTTTGATTTATCAATAATTAAAGTTTTTATTCTATTTTTATTTTTAATTTTAGATTTTACATTAGATTTTCTAAGAGTTGCTATTAATTTTGCATTTCCATTATTAGAAAGACCATTTATAGTTAAAGATTTGGAACCATTTGTAAATACAAATTTATCAGCACTTAAATTTTGAGTAAATCCACTTTCTGTTACTAAAACGTATCTTTCTTCATCATAAGGTAAAAATGTTTCATCTTGTCCGGCGTTTATTATTCCTGTAGAGTTTGATGTGATTGTTACATCAAACTGTTTTCTTATTGTTAGATTTGATTTTGTTAAATCTACATTTGCTACATTTGATTTTGGTAAAATTGTATATAATGAATTATCGGTAGATGATTGTAATTTTGTTGTTATAATTCTAAAATCAGATGGTGTTATATTTGAATTTGGAAGATCACCATCGCAAACTCCGCTAACTGTAGTTACTCCGCTAATAGTAAGAGAATTTTCTGATACGGATACAATTTTAGCGAATGTTACCGTAGAAAGACCTGGATTAGAGAATGCAACTAAATTTTGGGCAGTGGCAATTCCCACAAAAAACTTTCCTGGAGAGGTAACTGTACTTACTCCCGATGATTGTCCTGTTATTGTTACTTGCCCAATACTTAAAGAAGTACTCTGAATTGTATCGCCGGTAAAAGTATAAGAAGTTCCTACTATACCGTGTACAGATTTTACGTCAGATATTCCATATGAACGAATATTTTTAGTAACTCTGGTATTTTCTATTCCATCAAAAATAAGTTTCTCTCCCAAAGAAAAATTACCTTTAGAATTATAAACAGTAAGTGCTGTTCCTGCAGAAACATCGTATCTGAGGAATCCAACTGCCCCACTTTCCTTTCCTTTTACATGAACAGGAGTTTGTAATGTTATTGGTTCGTTCATATCAATAGTTGTATATGTTTGTATATCATATAAACATATATCCCATTGATTTTCTTCTGGTCTTGATGTGCTATAAGATCCAGATTCTAGTGCAAAGTCATAAACTCTAGCTAATCCAATTTCATTCCCTGGTGGAGTTATTTGAGAAGATCCAACTCTAGAATCTCTAAGACTTACATAATAAGTTGTAGCAATACTAACAATCGGAGACCCATAAACTCTATTAAGAGTAAAAGTTGGACCTGTAAAATAATTTATGCTTTGATCTTCTAAAGTTTTTGTTTGTCTTGGTTTTACAAAGTCCAAAAATGTAGGAGAAATAGTTTCAATTTCATATCCCCTAACATAAGCTTTAAGTGGAGAAATATTATAAGTTGCTAATCCCTCTTGAGGGACATTACCATTATAAGTTAGTTGATTTTCGGAAAAAACTCCATTATTTCCCCTTAAATTATTTAATGTTTCTTGTACTACAATAATAGGAGTGTTTACATAATAATCTCCAGACTCATCAAATGTTCTCCTAGCAAATTCTTGTGAGATAATATTATATTCGGGAGTTCTTGAAATATTAATCAATTCTCCCTGATTAATTTCTAATAATTGAATAAAATTATTAGTGTCATTTGAATCTAATGGTATTTGTTCTAACTTAACAAATATAGAAAATCTATCTGCTCCCGGAGCAGCATAATTTGAAAACCCCTGTGCATTATCATAAAGGCTATCATCATCAAAAGCTGTTTTAATTTCCTCAAATACCCTAAAACCAACTCTGGCACTAGGAATATTTGAATATGGATTAAGATATAAAACAGTTGTAGGAACATCAACAAAATATCCCCTTATGTAATAAACACCTTCTTCCAAATAAACCGAAGAAGCTTTATATGTGCTATTTTGAAGAACTGTTGTTGCAAAAGCTTTTCCGGAGGGAAGTAAAATTTCTGAAGGGTCATCATTTTCTAAAGTATCGCTATCTATTGCCAGGATATCTTGATCAACTAATAAATTTTCTCCATCTAAAAAAGTTTTTTGAGAATTACTTTGCGAATCAGAAGACAAATACTTTACAATTAAAGTAGTTTTACTTATCGTATTAGATATATTTAAGTAATCTTCAATTATAGCAGTGATGCCACTTGTTTCTCCCTTTATTCGTGAACCTATTAAACTACTAAGGTATAAATTAGCAGGGGTTCCTTGATAAGTGTCCTGTAAAACTACACTATTTAAATCATTTTTATAAATTATATTTCCAGGAATAACTACAGATCCTTCTTTAAATACATGATTTCCAAATTTTTCAATTTGACTTTGAAGAATGGATTGTAGTGTTGTTAGCTCTCTTGCTTGAACAGGATAACCAGGTTTGAAAAGTACTTTATAATATTCTTTTTGTGGGTCAAAATCATCAAAATATGGAGAGACGTTAAGATTAGTTTCCTGTGGCATAATTCTTTAGAATTGCAAAATGACTTTGATATCTTCTTTTTGACTTTTAGACCTTGTTATTGAAGGTCTGTTATCAACGTATATAATATTACCAGAATATTTTTTTACCTCTGGATTTGATATACCATTGACAAAAGATTGTCCAAGGTTATATGTTCTATTATTTATTGAGGTTGAAATGCCAATAAAATTAGTATCAATATAAAGATTAGTTCCATTAATAAAAGTTGTTCCTCCGGTTCCTACAGAACTAGTAAATCTGTTTAAATTAATTCCATAAGTTGGTGATGCATTTTGAGATCCATTTGTATTAAATCCAACCAGACTTTTATCCTGCCAATATTTTAAAACACCTGTATTATTATCATAAGATATAACCCTACCAACAGCTGTTGTTCCTGTACTTATTGTCTGAGTAAATCTTGAGTTAGGTACAAATGTTGCCGTTTCGTACCCAGTTCCATTAAGTTTTAAAGCATAAACTGCACTCGCTTTATCAATATTTAATAATGAAGTGGAATTGTAAGACTCTGGATTTTCCACAATTCCAATTCTAGCAATTTTATTGCCAATTATAAAATCTGGATTTTCTATATCATTTTCAATTCTTGAAAAAATTAAAACACTATTCGCCCCAAGTTCTCTATAAATATCTGCACCATGTCCACCTTTTGGTGGAATGATAACATCAAAAGTTGGGATGACTGTTCCAGTAGGAACCCCCCCAGAAAGTAAATCAATAGTTCCATATGTATAATTAGAACCACCTTCTGAAACAGTGACCGTCTCTACCTCAGAATCATTATTAACAACTATAGTTACTTTTGCTCCTTCCCCGTCACCTTTAATTGGAACATTTGTATAAATTTTATTTGCAGTTCCTATGCCAACTCCACGATTTGTAATAGTAACTATTTTTATTTGATTATTTTCTAAAGAAGCATTTGACACAATTTCAGAATTTTCTGCACTTGTGGTCCAATTTTTAGGAACTGGTATAAAATCTATAGCATCAAACTTCATAACATCAGTTGGTTTAATTGTATAAAGATATTTCCAAATATAACCATCACCACTGTCACCCGCAGGCTTTGGTTCTAAATCAGTGAAAGTTGGTTCATCTAATGAAGGTCTTCCTTCTGGATTTTCTGGATCAGTGCCATTTTGAAGGCAAATATAAACTTTATAATCACTATTAACTACGTAATAATTTGAAGAATAAAGACTTGTTGCTCCAGATGGTTTTGAAGTTTTTGTTATGCTTATATCATGACGATACATATCGTAAGTAGTTCCAGATGACCAAGTTATCTTTTTAACTACTTGATTTACATCACTTGCTTTAATTTTTTTTAAAGCAATCATAGTATCCCAATAATCATTTTCCTGATCAAAACTATCCTTTGGTGCTGGTGGATTACTTTCCCATGTAGAGGAATAATCAGATGCATTAGTTAAACCAACGAAAGAATAATAAGAATTAAAAGAAGAAGTTGCAGAAGCAACAAAATTCTTTGCGGTCAAAATTCTTAATTGATCAGTTATAATTGCGGACATTTTACAAAGGTTTTTATTTATTTATTAGGTTGAATAACCAATATACTTCAATCTATTATAACGTTGAATGATAGGAGACGTAGATATTCCACCAATATTAGCATACGTTTTAAATTCTTTTGAATTTTCAATGTTTGGTGTAACAATTATTCCCCAACTATATTCGCCATAAAAATTACTAAACCCAAAACCAGTTAAATTATTATATTCAGATACACTTACAGTTACTTTAGCAACATTGGTAATTCCTACTCCAGGAACTGCGGTTTGTGCTATCGAAACTGATGCTACTTGATAAATGTTATCAATAAATGTTGTTCCAATTCCAACAACATTACCAGAAGAATTGAGTGAAGTAAGTCCTTTACCAACATTTGAATTGTTAACTACAAAATAATATCCAGTTTGAATTCCACTAATTCCGGTAGTGGCTATCCCAACTTTTACGATTTTGGGATCTCTTATGATTGAATTATTTGGAATAAAGAAATCAAACACTATTCCAGTAGATGCAACTCCTACAGAAGTGCTTTGAATTCCCGTAATTATTCCAAAATCTCCCTCATAAGATACTTCATCGATAATTTCATAACTTGCCGATGGATGTTCTATTAAAACTAAAGGTGCCTTTGAAGTTGTGTATCCAAATCCACCAAAAGTCACAGAAATACCTGTAACAATACCCTCAGATATAGTAGCAGTCGCTTTTGCAGTATTTTGTGCCGCAGTAGTTCCAAATCCAATTGGACTTGAAACTGTTATTATAGGGGAAGTTGTATATCCAACACCACCATCATTAATAATGATCGAAGAAATAGTTCCAGAAGTTGATACTACTGCAGTGGCAGACGCCCCAATTACAGAATCTTGTGAAATAATAATAATTTTATTTTGAGGTTTTTCGTTTAATCCATTATGAATATATTCGCGTTCACTATCAAAAAATCCTTTAACACTTTCTACAAAAATTATAGTAGATCCAATTCCAACATTCTGAATAATATTTGTATTTGGTTGAATATATGGTTCATAAAGTATTCTATCCTTTCCTACTTTTTGCCCATTTACTACTAAATCTGTAGTTTGCTTACACCAAGTTAAAGATCTTAATAAATTCTCGTTATTAGATATTCCTGGTCCAGCATAAATATTTGTCTCAAAATAATCGGAAGCTGGTATTTTTGTTGCTATTCTTTTATTTTCAGTAAATTTAATATTATCACTTGTTATAGTTGCAGTATCTCCAACTTTTATTGTTCTAATGACATCTGTAATTCTTGTATCTACATTTTCAGTTCCTTTATAGAATAAAATTCTACATTTGTCTTCTTTTTTAGGTGCTTCTGTAAATCTTATTCTACTTCCACCCCTAAAAGTATATGCATCTCCCGGAACTTGAAGAACATCATTAATAAAAACTAATAAAGTTGCTTGAATTTCATTTTTAGTTAATCTTTTTGACTTAATAGTAGTTTGAACTCCATCAATTTTAAGTGGAAATACTTTTCTTACCTCATCAAACAAAGAATCAAAAGAATCAATTAATTGTAGGGAACCAATAGTCCATGCCGCAAATTCGTCAACATAAGTGCTATCAATTGTAATTTTAAATTCGGAAAAACTAGAAGTATTTGTTGGAATTCCCGTGGTGCCTCCAACAGAAACTGTTAATGATTCATTTGGTCGGTATCCATATCCTAAATTTTTTAATTCGAAAGAAATTACACTTGATCCCTGACCAACAACAATATCAATAACTGCCCCAGTACCAATACCAATCGATGATTCAGAACTGTATTGTAATGGTAAATTGCTATACGATAGAGGACTATCAAAAATAACAACAGGTGGATTTGATGAAGTATATCCTAAACCTGGATTTGTAATTGCAACACTTACAATATTTCCTTTACTAACTGAAGCAATGCCTATAAATTCTATATTAGGAATACCTGCACTAAAAGTTGCTACTCCAACGTTTATTGTTTTTTGTATTCCTGGTCTATATCCAGATCCACTATTTCCAATACTAATTGATTGAATTGTTCCGGCAGAAGAAACAATTGCTGTTCCACCTGCTGCTACTAGTGGTTGATATCCAAATCCCTGGGTTGATGCAACAGACAAAATGACACCACCCCTAGGTAAAGAAGCAGTATTAACATCGTAAATTGAAGAAGACCCAGAACCAACAAATGAAATAGTAGTAATTCCTAATGATTCATTCATATTATATGATCCAGATGAATAGACAGAATCTGGCGGTTGAAACACGTTATTTACTACTACTATGGCATTATTTGATGATATTCCAGAAACACTTGTGTTATTTGATTTTAGTTCAAAAACATTATTATTTCCATCAAAATTTTGTGAGATGTCGTCAAATATGTAATTATCTGAATAAGATTCATTAACAGTATTAGTAATCCCAGATCTTAAAAATATTCTTCCACTAAATGACGATCCAGTTTTAATTCCAACATAGTCAACCTCATCAGGTCTATTTGATGGGTTATCAAATGGAACTTCTCCAAAAGGTGCATCTGCAAAATAAATATCATTATCAACGATATTATAATTACCATAAATTTTGGTAACTAAACTCGATGAACTATGCGTTGTTAGTGTAGTTCCTAACCAAGGTCTTATTACAGTTAGTGCATTTGTACTTGCAATACCAACTGATACAACTCTCATAATTTCTTCATCTATTTTAATTAGATCTCCACCGTAAATTGAACTAATTCCAGAGACATAAACTTGTGAGTCAAAGAAAGTAATATTTTTAGATGTTATAGTTGTAATTGCAGTTGATACTACTGGTGATTGTACTACATTATCAACTGCAATTAATGCTTTTTTATTTTGATTTTTTGAGGTAAATACATGAAAAGTTCCCACACCAACAGAAGTTAAATCCAAAACATTTGGAACTGATTTTAAAGCATCAGAAGATGACGCTGCAACTCTAACATTTTTATCATCCAGTTTTACGATATATAAAGTTGCGGGAAGTTTATTTGTGATTCCAATTCCAGCAATAAAAGTTTCACCTATACCTATTGCTTGAGTAGTTCCTAATCCTGGGTATGAATATGCTATTTCTTCCCCCGTAACATAAAAATTATTTGGAATTTTTATTGTATTTTTACTAATATTTACTGTGTTAGGATCACTTGCATTAAAATATCTTTGGAAAATTGGTATATTTCTACTGGTTAAAGGAAATGTTTTTTTAATATCATTATTTGATCCCGTATAAGATCCATATACATATTCAATATTTCCATTAGTTAAAGATATTGTTTCTTTAAGTTCCCTTAACCCAATTTTTACGCCAAAAACTTTAACATCAATATCTATATTTTCATTTGGTGTAAAGTAAATATTTGTATTTGATCCATTGATTCCAGCGGTTGTAACTCCTAATATGGAATTTGTATTTAAGATTCCAAACTCTGTAATATAACAGTCATTTTGTCCAGAATTTGTTGCTACTAAAAATTCAGAAACTTGATATTCGGAATTTGTTTTATCTTCAATACTAATAATACAATATGCAGAAACATAGTCATTATTTGAATACGTTAATATTGTATTTGGTACTGGTGACGCGCTGGAAGAAATTTCTGTAGACGATGAAATAATAGAACTTCCACTTATAATTTGTTCTCCAACTTCAATTCCTGAGGTTTTTGCTAAAGAAACGTTAAAAGTATTGACAACATAATCAACTGAAGTTGATGAATATGGAATTAAATCAATTTTTATTTGAGAACCTGATAGATAAGCATTATAAGATCCTATCCCTGAAGATGATCTTGATAATGAAGAATCTGTGTTTATTTGTCCATAATCTAGTAAGTAAATATTAGATTCGTCGTTCAATATAGTAAGTTCATCAAATTCATAGTAAGAAGAATCTGTTGCACCAATCTGAACTAAAACTTTCGATGATCTATATGTAGAAGCAATTCCAACAATTGTAGTCGAAATTCCAGTGCCTTGCGGGATTGTTGTCGTAGCAGTTTTTATATTTACTGAGTTTCCTAAATTAATTGTTCCAACTCCACTTATTGCATCATTGAGAGAAAATGAGAAAAGTTCTAAATGATAATCATTAAATTTGGGTTTTACTGGATAAAAAAGAAGATTTCCAGAATCTTCCGAAATATTAAAATCAAAAAATCCCAAATTTTTAGAATTTAAAGTTGTTAGTCCATATTGATTCAAAAATCCAAAACTATTATTATGAATTAATGCTATTGCGCTAAGTTGCTTTTCATTCGTGATTTTTTTATCTTGCACTAATGCAAAATATTTTTTAGATCTAAAATCAGTTAACTTAAATGATTCCGCAATACTAAATTGTGTTGGTCTAGGATTACTATTAAATTCTACAGCAACATCATCAACAACTAATACTCTATTTCCCAAAGATTCAATATATTGATCAATATCTCTAGATTCTAATAAAATTTCAGTAGATTTAATCTCACCATCTATTAAAAGATTATTTTCTGATACAAGATCAAAGTCAAAAACACAATTAGTGTCAACTACACTATAAAAATCTATAATTGGAGAAACATCTCCTAAATTTTGATGTGTAGAAATTCCTGAGTTTGATAATGACTCTATGTCCAAATTACTAAATTTTTTAAATCCAGCAGTGTGGTTTAATGAACTTACGGCGTTATCCCAAGAATTTAACTCTTTTTTAGATTTTAATGCGTATGAAAAATATTGATAATAATCACTATCATGTATTCTCTGTAAATCACTATTTAAAAATCCAGTTTGTTTATTCCATCCCTTTTCTACAATAGAAGATGAATCAACTTTATAATCAGTTTCAAAAGACAATACTTCTCTTATAATTGCAAAAGAACCCGAAGTTTCTCCATTTATAATATCGCCAGCAACAAAATCATCAATAGTAAAAACTTTAAGATAATCATTACTTAAAGTTTGTGATACAACTTTTCCAATTGAAGTGTTGGAATTAATAAATTCTCCTTCATAAAATTTATTCTTTTTAAGAACTGCATTAAAAGTCGGAAAGTCAGATTCTAAAATTATTCTTCCAACAGAATATTCATCGTCAAACTTACCTGGATTTTCTCCACTTTGCAAATACGAAGAAAGATTATAAGTGACAGATCCATAAGCAGATCCACCAATGTTTGGATCTACATTAGTTACAGTAAATAAAGAATAATTATAATTAGCAGAATTGTAACCCTTTCCTGTGGTTGCAATACCAACGCTTGTACCCTCGATTAAAACTTTACTTCCAATAGTAAAGGGAAAATCTTGTGGATCACTAAAACTTGCACCTAAAGATACTGTTACATTTTTCGTTGAGTTATTAAATACAATATTTTGAATTTCGATGCCATTAGAATTATTAACGGGAACAATTCTTGGGGGGATATTGCTAATAGATAAATTATTTTTTCTAATAGTGACTTTAGAATCTCCTAGGTTGTAAAATAAATCAATATCCTTTACAACCTTATTCGTTAATCCATCTATTACAACCAAAGACGGTGCAATACTATAATTTTTTCCAATAGATGTTATTCCAATATAATCAAATGATGTTAAAGGATCCAAAACTAAAATAGTAGGAAGTTGAACTATTGGCCTGACACTAAAATCTGAAGAATAATCAAATCCAATATCTTGAATTCTTAAATTTGAAATTTTTCCTATTGATTTTGTGTTTATGGACAAAATTGAATCAGAACCTTTTTGGGAAACAATAGAAGTTATATTTGGGAGAGATTTATATTTTCCACCCTTTATCACGGAAATTTGATTAATTTCTCCTTCTGCAGTAACTGAATCAGTATAATATTCTACATTATTAGAATAAGAAGACCTCTCAGGTTTTTTTAATATATTAAAGGTAAATGAATTTGGGGAAATTCCCACAATTGAATATTTTCCGTTATAAACGCTTTCAATTAAAGATATTTTATTTGATCCTATTACATCTTCATCTCGTATTATTTCGGTTTTAGGTTTAGGATTTAAATTTGTATTAATTGGAATTAAAGAATAATACAAATCATTTGGGACACTATCATTAAGAGTTAATGTAATTTTTGCAGTCGAGTCTATTCCTATTTTACCAACTTTGGATACTTCAAAAACAGATTTTGTTGAAGTAGTGTCAAATTCTTCTGTAAATTTACTGTCTTTATAAAATTTAAAATCAAATGCAGAATATGAAACTGAATTATTTGTAAAAGATAAGGAAGGATCCGATAAATCAAAAATTACATTTTCATTTCTTGTTAAATTTATTGGAGGATTAATTGGCAAAATAAATCCAGGAGATGAAGAATTTATATTAATTATTTCTGGATTTATTTTTGTTGCTTGGTAAAAACTATTAGATAGTTTAATTTTATTTGTATCTACAACGACAACATAGTAAATATTTTGATTAACTAATCCATCTGAAGGGGTTTCTGATGAGTATATGACTTTTTGACCAGTGTAGTACCCATGAACATTGATTGTTATAATATTATTTTCAGTATCTATAGAAGAGAATGCCCGATCATTAATTAATAATCTTCTATTATAATCATTATATTTGACTACAAATGTAGTAGAAACGCCAGATTTAACTTTAATTATAACATTATCAAATAAAGATAATCCATGAGTCTCCGCTGTAGAGACTGTTACTACATTTTTACTAATTTCTCCTACTAATTTATTAGTTTTATTTGTTTTAAAACTATGACTATTACCTATTCCTATTGAAGTAAAATATAAAATTCCTGATTGCAATATAGAAGATCCCACTGAAACAAAAGATCCTGTTGACCCAATTCCAACATTAAAGGTAGAAATTCCAATAAGATCGTTTGATATTTTTGCTGCATAAACTATTGAATTGTCAGTAAGTTGGAAAGTGGACGATCCGTCTGTAGATACTGAAATTTGTGTGCCTCCGTTTGAGGAGTAAATTAAAGAATCTCCAGTATTTAAGTTATGATTTTTAATATAAATTGATTGAGTAGGAATTATAATTTGAGTTAATCCAACTCCAGGATTTGAAAAATATATTGTACTGACAATTCCAACTCCAGAAGATGTTCCAATTCCTACAGATTCTCTAGGGTCAAAATAAAATTCCCGATCAATATCAAAATTGTAGGATGAAGAAATATCAAGATTAAATTGTAGTTTTTTTGTTTTTTCTGTAAGTGCAGTCCCCACCGAATATGAAGATAACCCTATTGTTCCATTTTGACTGCGAATGACTCTAATTCTAGAGGAATTTTGATCTATATTTAAAATTTTAAGTTGTTCATTACCTATTTGATAAATATCATTTTCTTTAACTTCAGGATATTTTAAGTTACCCAAAACACTAAAATAAGTAATTAAACCAGTATCTTGAACAGATCCAATTCCAGATGATAGTGTAAGAGTGTTTGGTGTTACTTTTATATTAGCAAACTTTTGATAATCATTATTGCCAGTGAATGTAATTAGATCATTATTTAAGTAATTATGAGGAATCGTCGTAAATCCAATAAATTGATTATTATATGGATATAATTCAACATTTTCAAAATACGAAGTTGCGACACTAATTTGATTTACAGGTTTGCCTTTAAGCAAAGAAACTTCTGCCCTTGCTTCTTGCGATTCGAGTTCATAATCAAACAATATTTTATCTTTAATTTTATAATTTTTTCCTCCAGTTATTATACCAATAGAATCAACAGATCCCGAAAAAACGTTCCGAATTATTGATGTTTGATTTTTAACTTTATTTGGATTAAAAATATAATCATATGAAGAAATATTATATGAATTAATAATTCTTTTCCACTCAGTTTGATTTATATCAATATAATCTTGATTAGACGAACTTCTAAAGTTAAATTCTATTGGTTTTGATTTATATGACTGACCTATAATATATGGAAAGATTGGCTTTTTATAATTTGAGAACACTCCTGTTGTCTCTACCTTACCAGCATTAATAGTAGTAAAATATGCATAAATGCCATTTGGATATTCTGGAGTAACACAAAATCTTCCATTATGCTCGTCCAAATCCCCATTTCCATCATAAAAATAATCATCTATGAAAAATCCTTTAGGATATAACAAAGAACTTGGTCTTGTAGGATCAGAAATTATGTCATCTTTTTCTCTATATCCAGAAACTAAACATTTTATAGATCCTCCAGTTTTTGATGCATATCCATATGGACCATAAATTGGATTTCCATCATAAGCCCATCCAATAATTGGAGAGTGTCCAATTGAATTGATATCGGAAATTTCTTTATTGTCTAAAATCTGTAAATCTGGAGTGTATATCTTACCACCATTTTTCAGTCTACTGGATTGAACAGATAATCTTAAATTTCTTGGCGCATAAGCATGTGTATATTGAAGTCCATATTCTTTATTCAATCCTTCTGTTATTATTCCGTCATCTTCATTTATTTTGGAACTTTGAAGTAATCTTTCAA